>Ga0187851_10000014_pt1 | contig 145704 bp, 119 predicted proteins | sample June2016WEW_6_10_FD_132997 | JGI IMG/M metagenome (GOLD analysis project Ga0187851, IMG submission 132997) | Peatland microbial communities from SPRUCE experiment site at the Marcell Experimental Forest, Minnesota, USA - June2016WEW_6_10 | ecosystem: Environmental > Terrestrial > Soil >... | reverse complement strand
TCTATTCATATTTCCGCTGCTGATTTTGGGCGCATTTTCCGCCACGTTTTGGAGTGTTTCTCCCAACCCTCAGGATCGAGATCCGCTACACCCCGCAAATTTACAGCAGCAATTTGATTTCTCCGCCGAGTTGCCGGGCGGAAATCGAGAGTTGATCCAGCCGGGAATGAGCCCAAGCCAGGCGGCGCTTTTGCCCGATCTTGGAAATCATCTTTCCCAAAAAGGCGTGCCGCAGGATGCGTTGACGGTTTATCCATCGTTCATGATCAAGGACATCGCAGTTGTGGGGTTGGGAAGCTACTGCGTCACCAGGGTGCAGGAGATCGATGGCAAACTTTATTGCGGCGCCTTCGATTTCGGCAACGATGAACTCGAAAGTATTCTGGCGCAGGCGACGGAGAGCACCAGGGATGCAGTAGCCGGAAGTTTGAAGGACGACCCCCAGAGCGTGCGGCACATTCCAATCTCAGATCCCATCCATGTTGGCATCAAGGCCGCTCTGGGAAAGCCGCAGCAGGGAATTGACGAGACGTTTATCCCGCTGATGATCACCGAAGTTTTTCCCGCGCATTGAAGGCGAGTGGAGTGAGGGCAATGCGCCGCCCTCGCACCAGTGAGACGGCAGCAAGGTAAGGTTCATTCAACCGCGTAAGTAGCTCCACTCCGAGGCAATTGAAGCGGCTCTAGGCTCGATGGTCCCCATGGTCAGTCCTGCAATTGTGATCGCTGCTTTGTTCACTCTGGCGCCGTTTCTTGCCGCTGCGTTCCTTGGGCATTGGCTCGCAAGTGCGGCGGATCGGCTTCCAGTTCCGGTCCGGATACTGGTGCCCGCCTTGCTGTGCGTGACCTATCTGCTGGTTGCCTGCTCGACCGGAACCTTTCGTTGGGGCTGGCTGGCGGTCTATGTGCTTCTTCCCGTCGCGGTCTCGGCGCTGATGCATCAGGCCAGGCGCGCCGATCCCGAACAGCGCGGCAACTGGCGTGACTTTCTGGTGCTTGCCGTTTTGGGGTTGGCGGTCGATCTGCGCTGGTTTGAGTCCGCGTGGCCTGCGCATCTTGCCATCTTTAACAAAATTCTGCTGCTCGATGCAGGCATCTATGGCCTTCTTTTAATCCGCCAGCTCAACGGAGTGGGATTCGATCTGCGTTTGCGCCTTCGCGATGCCGGCATCGGACTGCGTGAGTTTGCTTTTTACGCACCCATCGCGCTGGCGCTCGGTCTGAGTCTTGGTTTTCTGCACGCGCACGCCATCTGGCCGAGTCTGCCGCAGCTCGGCGGCGCTTTCCTCTTGACGTTCTTCTTCATTGCCGTTCCGGTAGAGCTCTTCTTTCGAGGATGGCTACAGAATCTGCTGGAACGGCGCATGGGGCGCACCGCGGCTCTCTTCTTGACCGCTGTCCTTTTTGGACTGGCGCACTTCAACAAGCGGACAGCTCTCTTCAACTGGCACTACGTGATCTTGGCGGCGCTGGCGGGAATCTTTTATGGCAGGGCATGGCGCCAGGATCAACGCGTGGGCGCCTCAGCCATAACCCACTCCTGCGTGGATACTGTGTGGTCCATCTGGCTGCGGTGAGTAAACTTGTTCGGATTGTAGGTAAAGTAGCCTAGCCCTACGCGCATGTTGTGGTGTACGGGACCGGGAATCGTGATGGCAATCGAAATTCCCAGGATCGCGTGCGCCATGGCCAGCGTGTAGAGGCTACGATAGTGCAGAAAGAGCCGGCAGGATGCCCATCCCCAGAACAGCGTCAAGACCGTAAGAACCGGGTTGGGAAGGTGCGCGATCGTGAACAGACCCGTTGCCACCAGGACTGCCGCATTTCTGCTGGGGAGCAGCCTCACCAGGCGCAGCAGGAAAAAATTCAGCAGAAGGAACTCCTGCAGAAACGACCAGATCGTATAAGCCCAATAGCGCTGGACAAAAAGGACCGGAGTTGCCGGCGCGTGCAGGGTTTGCACTCTGGTCGCCACCAGGACTGCGGCCGCTGCAATCAACAGTGCCGCGCCAGCCACCCAGAGCGAACGGTGGAATCCCGGCCCGCGCAACCCCATCTCTCTCGAATCGTCGATTGACAGCCAGGTAACCAGCATTACCCACACCAGCGCGACAAGGGAAATGACTCGCTGCCAGGGCAGAGGCGTCCACACTGCAAGCAATATGAGCGCATAGGTAACCACGAGCACGATGCGATCGTGCCGTTTGCGTTGAACGGCTCGGGGATTGCTTGAGCCGATCAGATTTGAGTTGTCTGCAGGCGGGGAAGCCATGCTATCAATTTCTCCAGAAGAACCATGCGGCCATGGATAGACCGATAACGACCACCAGGCCGCGCAGAAATGATTGCGGAACCATACGAGCTAAGCGGGCCGACGCGTACCCTCCAACAGCGCAGGTTACCATAGCCAGCAGGCAATAGCGCCAAACGACCTGGCCCTCCACGATAAAGATAATAACGGCGATACCGTTAGCCAGTGTGGTGGAGACCACTTTGAGGGCGTTGATCTCATTCAGATCCTGGTAGCCGAAGACCGAAAGTAGGGTAATAAGTAGAAAGCCGGCTCCGGCGCCAAAGTAGCCAATGTAAAAGCAGACGAAAATCGTTGAAAAAAAGATTACCACGCGGCGCGGGGGATGGGTTGCGCCGACGATCGAACCCCGGCGCCTTGCCAGCCAGCGGGAGACCGGGCCGCTGAGGGCAAAGATGGAAGCGGCGACCAAAAGCAGCCACGGAACCAGGTGCAGAAAGGTCATCTGCGGAGTGCTGAGCAGGACCACGGCGCCGACCGTACCGCCGATGAGGCCAGCCAGGCCCATGGGAATGGCCAGGCGCAGGTTCTTCCGAATATCCTCGCGGTAGGCGGCGACGGAGGTGAGCTGGCCAGGCCACAGGGCTACAGAATTAGTGGCATTGGCCTGGATGGGTAGGATCTTCATGCTCAGCATGGCGGGGAACAGCAGGAATGAGCCGCCGCCGGCCACGGCGTTCAGCACCCCGGCCAAAAATGCGGCCGTAATCAGCCAAAGCCAGTGCCAGTCCATGGTTGAGGGAAGACCGAAGAGTTGCGCCATCTGGTTTTCATTGTAAGAGCTGAAACAGAGATTCGGAATCTGAGACGAGGGAATGGGAATCACAACTCGCGGCATTCATGTAAACCTGCAAAGCGAGAAAATCGTCGAAACTTTATTCCGGGGCCGGTGTTCAACCGGGCAGCAGTCTGGATTTAGTCACACACGATTTCTGCATTACAACTCTGACGACGCCAAGAAGCAACGATCATTCTGAATGGAGGTACTATCCCGATGAGCATAAAATTACGCAGTTCTACGTACCTTGGGCTCTGGCTCGGTGCATTGCTCCTGGGTACGATGTTTCTACTGAACGGTTGCACTTCAAACTACTATCGTCCCCACCAACAGGCATACCTACAGGTTTACGCCGCCAATGGCAACGCCATCAGCATCTTCGCTGTTCCAGGCAACAGCAGCGGCAATGTGAATGTCGCACCCGGCGCAACCCTCACCGGCTCAAACACCGGACTCGATGATCCCCATCGCCTGACGTTTGACTCGAACAACAACACCTACATCACCAACGCGGCCGGCAACAGCGTGACGATCTTCTCCCCCGGATCTACTGGCAACGTCGCGCCTGTCGCCACCATCAGCGGCTCAAACACCGGACTCAGCGGGCCCAGCGGCATCGGGCTTGATTTTCAAAACAATATCTATGTCGCCAACTCCGATGGCAATTCAATCACCGTCTACGCGGCTGGAGCCTCAGGAAACGCAACGCCCACCGCCACCATCAGCGGCTCAAACACCGGGCTCGATTTCCCCAACGGCCTCGCGATCGGCCCCGGCAGAACGATCTACGTCGCCAACGAAGATGGCAACAGCATTGAAATATTCCCTGAGAGCGCAACCGGAAATGTGGCGCCCACCACCACGATCAGCGGCTCAAACACCTTGCTCGACGGCCCCCACGACCTAACCGTGGACAACTTCGGCAACATCTTTGTCGTCAACGGCGCCGGCAACAGCATAACCATCTACTCACCCAATTCAACGGGCAATGTCGCCCCCGTCGCGAGCATCAGCGGATCGAGCACCGGCCTCAGCAACCCCAACGGCATCTCTATCGACAACGCGGGGAACATCTACGTCGGCAACGGATCTGCCATCGATATCTTTGCCGCCATTCCTGCCGGCGCCGCGAACGTTGCTCCCGCAGTTACAATCAGCGGCTCGAGCACCGGATTAACCGCTCCAATTCACGGCATCGCAGTTTATTAAAGAAGATTGGAAGCTGTTTCATAACTTGGCTTTGAAAGGGCACGGTTTCACAGGCTGCCGAGAAACTCGATTCGGAGGGAGGCGGGGGTTTTAACCCCCGCATAAAGCCTATATAAACATTGTGGGCTTTAGCCCCTGAGGGAATGCCCCGCAGTACGCCAATGCCGTTATGAAACAGGTTCTATGCAAGTGCTTTGCAGTTCAAATTCTCGAAGGGGTCGCCGGGCGCTCTGCCCGGCGACCCGCGGAATTAACTGTATCGAAACGGGAAGCCAGGTTCCACGCGAACATCGGATCCATTTTCCGGTTCAAGTCGAGCCGGCGCAGTCCGGCATTTCCGGGTAGACTTTGAAAATCGAGGATACCCATGAAGATGCGCCGTATGCGGCTGGTCGCATTCGTCTTGCTCACCGCCTGCGGTCTGTTCGCGCAATCCCCGGCGCAAATCCCGGCGCAAGCTCCCGTCAAAGTCGATCCGTGGACCGGACTTCGCTTTCTGATCGGATCGTGGGCTGCAAAAACCACCGGCGGGGTGGCGCAGGCACAGGCCTCTGCCGGTTATTCCTTTCGGCTTGAGCTCCGCGACCATGTGCTCGCGCGCCACTCCAGAAGCGGCGCCTGCATGGCACCGGATGACTTCGACTGCCAGCACAGCGATCTCCTCTATATCTATCCCGCTAACAGCGGCCAAGCGCTCGAGGCAATCTACTTCGACAATGAGGGCCACGTCATCCGCTATGACATTTCAACTCCTAAGGCCGGAGCAGCTGTTTTTCTTTCCGACGCCTCGCAGCCGGGGCCGCAGTACCGCCTCAGCTACGAACTGGCCGAAGGCGCCCTGAATGGCAAATTCGAGCTGAAAATGCCGGGCCAGACGGACTTTATGAGCTACCTGGAATGGAGCGGGAAACGGCGGTAAATAGCCAATCTTGCGTGCTCAAGGCCTGATCATGAGCGAAAAACTCCCGCATCCGACTGATATATTTGATGTTATAGTATTTATAAGTATATGAGCGCATATAGCGCATATTTTATGAATCGTTTGTGCTATAGTGTTATCAGATTGGTTGAGTGGCTGGGACTCAGGTCCCGCCCATCATTCGAGAAAACAATTGGAGGATACATTTATGGCAATCACTCGTTGGGACCCGTTTCGTGAAGTTGTAACTTTGCAGAACCGCGTCAACTCGCTCTTTCGCGACCTGAACGACGGAGAGAGCCCATTGACCACCGCCAGTTTTGTTCCGGCGGTCGATGTCTATGAGGATGACAAGAAGGTCACGCTCAAGCTCGAAGTGCCGGGCGTTGAAGAGAAGGATCTGGACGTGAGCGTGGAAAACAACACCCTCACCGTCAAGGGCGAGCGCAAGTTCGAGGCCGAGGAGAAGGAAGAGAACTTCCATCGCATCGAGCGGCGCTACGGTAGCTTTTTCCGCGCCTTCACGCTGCCTTCCACCGTGGATACGGAGCACATCAAGGCGGCTTACAATGCCGGCGTGCTGAAGCTGGAACTCACCAAGAAGCCGGAAGCGCAGCCCAAACAGATCAAAATCAACGTGAGCGGCGCAAAGAAGGTCGAGGAGCCGGAGCTAGCCGGGGTACGGTAATAGAACTTACTCATCTCTCAGCTTTTGCGCCGGGTAGGCAAGCAAGAATCCGCCAGCCCGGCGCTTCTTTTTATGCAACGGCCTTGTCGGGTACGGAATCATTGTGGAAGAATACCTGCTCTGAGGGCGCTCACGCACTTGAAGACTGAAAGCTGATGTCTGGGAGCTGAAAATGGCAATTCGTTGGGAAAAACTTACAGTCAAGTCTCAGCAGGCGATGCAACAGGCGCAGGCGCGGGCTGCGGAACTCGGTAACCCCGAGGTGCAGCCGGTGCACCTGTTGCTGGCGTTGGTGGAAGACCGCGAGGGCGTAATTCCAGCGGTTCTCGAAAAGATTGGCGTGCCCACTGAGCGGCTGGAGCACGAGCTGCACCAGATCGAGGAGAAACTGCCTCGAGTGGCCGGAGCAGCCACGCAGCCCGGCCTGAGCCAGCAACTGAACAAGGTGCTTGAGCAGGCCTTTCGCGAGGCCGCGAACTTCAAGGACGAGTACGTATCAACAGAACATCTTTTGCTGGGCGTGGCTTATTTGAAGGGCGATGCGGCGCGCGAGGCTCTGTCTACCGCCGGCGCCACGCATGATGCAATTCTGAAGGCGCTTACCGCGGTGCGCGGTTCGCAGCGCGTGACCGATCAGAATCCCGAAGGCAAATTTCAGGCGCTGGAAAAGTATGCCAAAGACCTGACTGAACTTGCCCGTCGCGGCAAGCTCGATCCGGTCATCGGGCGCGACGAAGAGATTCGCCGCGTAATCCAGGTGCTGAGTCGGCGGACGAAAAATAATCCGGTCTTGATCGGCGAGCCGGGCGTGGGCAAGACGGCGATCGTTGAGGGCCTCGCGCGGCGCATCGTTTCCGGTGACGTGCCGGAAAGTTTGCGCGACAAGCGGGTGATCTCGCTGGACCTGGGGTCGATGCTGGCTGGCGCAAAATATCGCGGCGAGTTCGAAGACCGGCTCAAGGCGGTGCTCAAGGAGATCGAAGAGTCAAACGGCCAAATCGTGCTTTTCATTGACGAACTGCACACGCTGGTCGGTGCGGGCGCGGCAGAGGGCGCCATCGACGCCAGCAATATGCTCAAGCCGGCGCTGGCGCGCGGTGAACTGCGGGCCATCGGCGCAACCACGCTGAATGAGTACCGCAAATACATCGAAAAAGACGCGGCGCTGGAGCGGAGATTCCAGATCGTTTACGTGGGCGAACCCAACGTGGAAGATACAATCGCGATTTTGCGCGGCCTGAAGGAACGCTACGAGTCGCATCATAACGTGCGCATCAAGGACGCGGCAATCGTTGCGGCAGCCACGCTCTCGCATCGCTACATCAGCGACAGATTCCTGCCCGACAAAGCCATCGACCTGGTCGATGAAGCCGCAGCCTCGTTGGCCATTCAGATCGGCTCGGTGCCAACGGAGATTGACCAACTCGAGCGCGAGGCGACTTCGCTTGAAATTGAGCGTGCTGCGCTTAAACGTGAAACCGACTCCAACAGTCGCGAGCGGCGCGATGTGGTGGAGCGCGAGCTCGCCCGGCTCAAGGAGCAGACGACGGCTCTGCGGGCGCGCTGGACCAAAGAGCGTGAAGCCATCAGCCACGTGAGCGAATTGAAAAAGAAGATCGAGGCGCTGCGCTTTGAGGCCGAAGAGCAGACGCGGAAGGGCCAGCTCGACCGCGCCGCCCAAATCCAGTATGGCGAGTTGCCGAAACTGGAAGCGGAGCTGAAGAAATTGGATGCAGCCCAGGGTGGCAAAAGCGGCGTGGCTCGAATGCTGAAGGAAGAAGTGGACGAAGAGGACATTGCCAAAATCGTCAGCAAGTGGACGGGGATTCCTGTCTCGCGAATGCTCGAGGGCGAAGTGAAAAAGCTGGTGGAGATGGAGACGCGGCTCCGCGAGCGGGTCATCGGCCAGGATGCGGCGTTGACCGTGGTGGCCAAAGCGATTCGCCGTTCGCGTGCAGGCTTGAGCGATCCGAAGAAGCCCATCGGCTCATTCATTTTCCTTGGGCCAACGGGCGTGGGCAAGACGGAAACCGCTCGTGCTCTGGCCGAATTTCTCTTTGACGATGAGCAGGCCCTTGTTCGCATCGATATGAGCGAGTACATGGAAAAGCACGCCGTGGCGCGGCTGATCGGCGCGCCGCCCGGCTACGTTGGATACGACGAGGGCGGCCAGTTGACAGAGGCCGTGCATCGCAGGCCCTACTCGGTAATTCTCTTCGACGAGATCGAAAAGGCGCATCCCGATGTCTTCAACATTCTGCTGCAAGTGATGGACGACGGCCGCCTGACCGACTCGAAAGGCCGCACCGTGGACTTCAAGAACACGGTGCTCATCATGACCTCAAACCTGGGCGCGAACCTGCTCGTCGGCGACACGCTCAAAACGGAGAAGGACTTTGATCAGGCGCGCGAGACGGTAATGCGCGTGCTGCGCGAGCACTTCAGACCGGAGTTTTTGAATCGCGTGGACGATATTGTGATCTTCCGTCCGCTCGCGGCCGCGCAGTTGGGCCAGATTCTGGAACTGCGATTGAACGAAGTGCGCAAGCTACTCGAAGACCGTCAGATTTCGCTGGAGTTGACGGAGCCTGCGCGGCAGTTGATCCTGACCTCCGGCTCGGATGCGGCCTATGGAGCGCGCCCTTTGAAACGAGCCTTGCAGCGCATGGTGCAGGACCCGCTGGCAATCAAAATTCTGAACGGTGAAGTTCTGCACGGTGAGCATGTCCGCATCGACGTGGACCGCAAATCGAACCAGTTGACCTTCGAGCCAATGCGGCGGGAAGCTATGGCTTGATCGGTTAGCAAGCTCAAAGAAGAATATTGAGGCCGCGAAGGGAGGATAACTTCGCGGTCTCGTTCTTGTATGCTGTCTATCACTCAAGTCACAATCAGCGAAGTGTACGCCAGCCCTAGTTCCCTGTCGACAGCACATCATAGTAGTAGTTAATAGAAACTCCCTTTATTTGACCCGGCATATTGGGGATTCTCACTGTCTGTTCCAGAGTATCCAAACCGGTGATATGAACCGCCCCTATACGCAAAACTTTGCCGTCGGCAAACTCCAGATAGATTGGAACGAGCATCTTGAAGTTAGAAGATACCCCCGATTGAGTGAGCTTAAAATGAAGGTTATCTACCCCGGCATTCTCGGTAACCTGGCCTTCGAAGTGATAGTCCGGTAAATCCGTTCCGTAAACATACTGATTGAAAAACCAGTCCATCTTTCCATTGCCGTCTAAATCCATCTGCGGGCTCATGTGCTTTTCCACGATAGCTTTAAAGTCCTCTGTAGTTACCGCCTGCAAACGATAAGTGTTTACGAGGTCGTGCATGGTGGCCTTGAATCGATCATCACCCTCTTTTGAGTTCCACATCATCATCCGGATCATGTGCAGGATATACGCGCCCTTTGGATAGACCAAGTCCCCGTAAATGTTCCATCCCGCTTTAGGCGAACTGAGCCGCACGCCCATTGTCACGGGACCTACATCGTTGGGCCTGAAGCCAAACTCATTCTTTTCAGTAAGCGCCTTCCGTTCTTCCCTCCAAAAATCGCGAAATTCTGTTCCCTTGGGTCGCGTTACCTGAAGAAAAATTGAGGCCGAGGCATCCGCAAATCCTTCGCTCATCCACTGGTCGCGATAGCTACGAAAGCCCACCGTCTGCCCCCACCACTGGTGAGCCATCTCGTGCGGAGTTACCACCTTCCAATACATATGCTTATTGAGATTTTCGCCGCCAATCCCCATGAAGTGTTGTGTTGTCGCGTCCAGAAACGCACAGATCGGCAGATATACCAGCATGGGCCAGCTTTGGCCATAATTACAGGCAGACTGCTGGGTAACGGCTACCCTGGTAAAAGGCAACGGCCCGAAGTAATTGGTATAAATCTGCGCCGCAACTTCCGCCTGGCTTAATTCCGAGGGCAACAGAGATGCTGTATTGAAGGTGCCCAGAGCATCGGTTGACAAAGTATTTGATTGGTAAGGCGTTGGGGCGGAATCGTGATGGGAGAAAGCCTCTGGAGGCATCGTATTGGCATAAGCATCTATGGTCAAATTACCGTCCTTTTTACTCTCTATCTTTGCCTCTCTCATGGTGAAATCGCCCAGATTAAAGCCCACCATTGCCAGTGGCACATCGGTTTTCCATTCGGTGGTGGTAATCTTTCCGTCGGTCTTCTCGCTGATCTTGGTTCCAGTGGCAACAAGCTGCAGCCCTTTGGAAATATGAAACAGCATGTGATATGTGGCATAATCGCCCATCCCGCTGGCTGAGTTTGGGTACCAGTTTTCACGCGCGACAGGGTAGTAGTTCGCATTTCCCTCGTCGATTACGACATCCTTGCCGCTATAGGTTAAGCGCAGAGTGACGGAATCGCCCTTTTTCAGCGGTGAAGCGAGCACCACTCCGAAATCCGCGTCTTCTTCCTTCTTTTCCTGCACAAAATCCAGTGGTTCGCCCTTTTCTGTCTCTGCACGGCTTACGCGCAGGGTGGGGTGGAGATTAAATGGAATAACTGCTACGCCGTCCACGTCGGCCGTGGCGTGAACAGTAGCGAGGCCGGATAGAAACCCATTTCTTTCGATGGACACATCGAGGTCCTCGCTGTTGATGCGATAAGCGGCATTGCGTTCCTGTGCATCGCCACCTGTGCGGTTGAGGCCGATCGCCGTATGAAAAGCCGCAGGATAGGTCAGGCCCCATTCGCTCCAGTTCAATAGTGCAACCTCTTCGGGCGCCATTCCGGCAACGCCGTGTGGGTCGAGGATAAAGACAAGGCGCGAATTTTTCCTGCCATGGATTGCAGCCAGAAAGTAGCCGCCCTCGGCCGGGCTCAGAACATCTTCAAGAATGCGCAAATCATAGTTATCGCGTAACTTGGTTTTCGCCAGGTTATGAAACTCCTGCGCACCCTTGCCGAAAGCAGAATCTGGCATCCCCTTTCCTACCGATCCCTTTTGCAGCTCTGCCGCTGTAGTGTCGGTAAAACGCAGCACGAGCACATCAAAGTCCTCGTCGAACTCATCCTTGTGACTGACGATAGACAAATTATGGCGTTCCTCTTCGGTTGGCGGTGTGAGCCGGAAGTGCCCATCGCCCCTGAAGACCGCGCCGGTCACTTTGCCGTTTACCGGGGCAAAAAAAGCGATGCTGCCCTGGCGAAATGTGAATATGGCTGCATCGCGGCGTAACACCAGGTTATTGACTGTGATCACATCATTACCAGGCATCAAACCACGCAACTGCTGATAAACGGCGTTGGAGTTGGCTGAGTGCTGGGCTTGCAGCCCTGCGCAGCAGCTCACAAGCAAAAGGCACAGAGAAAACGCATGACTGCGAATCGACATAGCAGGCTCCCAGGTGACTGATAATTGTGGCACAAGTATATACCTAAATCGACTTTGCCGTGGGAACTGTCGATTTATTAAGAAGCCCTCATAAAGGAGTTACGCAAGTCTTCTCTAGGTGAGGCCGGCCATCGCCTCGCAAAGATACCACCTCACCAGCTGTTCCCGGCTCCCGCTCGGATGCGGCGCATGCAGCGCGTCTGCTGAAGAGAGCTTTGCACTACATGGTGCAATCCCAGGTGGTCAAAAAACATTCTGAAACGGCGAAATGCAGCGCGAGACACATCTATCCCGCGGCACTAAGCGCACCCTCTGCAACTCCGGCCGGGATTAGTTCTCCGTCGACAGAACGTCGTAATTGTAGTTGATCAATACCCGCTTTACCTTACCAGGAAATTTGGGTAAATTTGCAGTCTGCTCTTTTGTACTCGAACCGGTTATTCGGATGGACCCAATGCGGAGAGTCTTGCCGTCGGTGAATTCCAAATAAATCGGTACAAGCATCTTGAAATTCGGCGAAACTCCCGATTGAGTCAGCTTGTAATGCAGGCTTGTTCCTGTGTCGGTCTCAGTCGCCTGGCCTTCGAAGTGATATGCCGGCAAGTCCGTCCCGTAAACATACTGGTTGAAAAACCAGTCCATCTTTCCGTTGCCGTCAAGGTCCATCTGCGGACTCATGTGCTTTTCAACCGTGGCCTTGAAATCTTCCGTGGTGGCCGCCTTTAGACGATAAGTGCTAACAAAATCGTGCATTGTGGCCTTGAAGCGAGCGTCTTCCTCTTTGGGCGTCCACATCATCATCCGGATCATGTGCAGAATATAAGCGCCTTTGGGATAAATCAGATCCTGATAAATATCGAATCCTGTTTTGTTCGAGTTGAGCCGCATACTCATGGTCACCGGACCCACGTCATTTGGGCGGAAGCCAAAAGCGTTCTTCTCGGTAAGCATCCTTCGTGCCTCATTCCAGAACGCCAAAAAATCATCCGGCTTGGGTCGCGTAAGCTGAAGGAAAATTGAGGCGGAGGCGTCTGCAAACCCTTCGCTCATCCATGCATCGCGATAACTATGGAGGCCCACCGTATTAAACCACCATTGGTGAGCCACTTCATGCGGAGTTACCATCTTCCAATACATATGCGGACGTATATTTTCGCTTCCTATCCCCAAAAAGTGTTGCTGGGTTGTGTCCATAAAGCCGCATAGCGGCAAATAAATGAGCATGGGAAAGCTTTCGCCGTACCCACAGGAGTACTGCTGAGTTATCGCGATACTGGCAAAGGGCAACGGGCCAAAGTAATTAGAATAGATTTGCGCGGCCGTCTGCGCTTGACTTAGCTGCATGGGCAGCATGGAAGTGGTGCTGATGTTGCCGATGGTGTCAACTTTTGGCCGGATTTCACTCGCGTAAATCGGCAGATCGTAGTCATGGCGGGTCCAGTTGTCGGGAGTATAGGTGTTGGCGTAGGCGTCGATCGTTAAACTGTCACCCGCATTCCCTTGTAACTTTGCCTCCTGCATTTTGAAGTTGCCTAGATTGAAGCCAACCATCGGCAACGGCACATCGGTCTTCCATTCGCTGGTAGTGATCTTTCCGTCGGTGTTCTCATTAAGTTTGGTTCCCGAGGCGAGCAGTTGCAGCCCCTTGGGCACATGAAACGTCATGTGGTATGTCGCGTAGTCGCCAAACTCGACAGCCGCATTGGGATACCAGCTATCGCGCGCGTACTCGACAGGGTAGTAGTTCGCACTGCCCTCGTTTTTCACCACGTCTTTGCCTGCGTAGGCTACGCGTAGCTCGGCGGATTCGCCCTTCTTAAGCGGCGCCGCGAGCACTACCCCAAAGTCGGAGTCTTCGTCCTTCTTTTCCTGCACAAAATCCAGCGCTTCGCCCTTTTCCGTGTCCACGCTGCTCACGCGCAGTGTGGGATAAAGACGAAGCGGAACAACCGCAACGCCGTCCTGGTCGGCCACGACACGGACAGTTGCGAATCCAGTAAGGAAGCCTGACCTTTCAATGGAAATATCGAGATTCTCGTTGCCTATGCGATAAGGAGCATTGCGTCCATGGTTGTCTTTACCGGTGAGGGAAACGGCTGAAGCAAGATGAAAGGCCGCTGGAAAAGAAGGGCCCCAGCTATTCCAGTTCATCAGTGAAACTTCCTCGGGCGCCACTCCGTCAGCTCCATGTGGATCGAGCGTAAAAATCAGCCGAGAATGCTGCTTGCCATGAATGTCAGCCAGAAAATAACCGCTCTGCGCGGGGCTGAGCACGTCCTCCAGCAAACGCAGGTCCAGATTGTCTTTGAGCTTGGTGCGCATGAAGTTGTGCAACTCGCGGGCTTCCGACTCAAACGCACCCTGCGGTTCCCCTTTGCCCGCCGAACCTTTGTGTAACTCTTCAGCAGTTCCATCCGTAAAACGCAGCACCAGTGCATTGAAGTCTTCGTCAAGCTCTTCACTGTTGTTGAAGGTGACGTCGTTGTAGTTGAAGGCGGATATGCTGTGGCGCTCCTCGGCGGTTGGTGGGGTAAGGTGGAAGTGGCCCTCGCCCTTGAAGACAGCGCCGGTCACTTTGCCATTCACGGCGCTATAAAAAGCGATGCTGCCCTGGCGCAAGGTGAAGGTAGCTGCGTCGCGGTGTAACACCAGATCCTTGACTGCGATCACATCGTTGCCAGGCATCAAACCGCGCAATTGTTGGTAAGTGGCGTTGGAGTTGGCCGGGCGCTGAGCCATCAACCCTGCGTAACAACTCACAAGCAAAAAACAAACAAGAAACGCACGATTGCGAATCGACATAGGAGGGCTCCCAAATGGCTGATAATTGCGGAACCAGTATATACCTGATTGGAAGCTGCCGCGAGAGTGCTTGAATTATCAAGCGGTTTATAAAGGAGTTATACGCAAATGCGCCAGGCGAGGATTGCTCTCGCCTGGCGTAAATAGGATTTACTTTAGATGAATCAGGGGCGCTTGGAGACCAGGTCGCCAAACGGCGCCACCAGCTTAAAGTCGTCCGACCAGGTTGTGTACATGATTCCTGTCGCGCCTGGCGTTTTGTCCATAACCTCTAGCCATCCCTTGGGATTATCGAGGGCGGCGGAGTCGGGTCCGATTGAAGCAATTGTTTTGAAGCCGTGACTTGAAAAGAAGTTGAGAGATTCCTTCCGCCGGTCGAAATACCAGCAGACTATTCCCATATTTTTCGGCATGTACTTCCATGTGTTCTCCAGAGAGCCATCCACGAGGAAGTACTTACTCACCGCGTTGTGATTGGGATCGAACATATCCGACCAGACCAGCACCTGCGCCTTGGGGTTAACAGCGTGCGCTTGATCGACTAGCCACTGCGTAGTATCGCCGACCAGCGCCGATGCGGTCTTGTTCCGGGGCTTGCAGGATTCATCGCGATTAAATGCGCGTTGCTCGTCACCTATATCAAAGAAATAGCGTTTTGGGGCCAGGTACTTTTCAATCAGCGGAAACTGCTGCTTCCATATCTCGCGAAGCTTCGCCGTCGATGGACAAAGGGGAATCTCTGGATCGTCGTCCGCATAGATCGTGGTGCCGTGATAGTAACTGACGCGCAGCCTCGCGCCGTCATGGATGCGGCTGCCGGGCAGCAGGTGAATCGACGGCATCGGGTGCGACCAGTGGAAATCGAGATTCGGGTCGCTCACCGCAGCGAAGTCCCGGCCCTCTTTGTAGACGATTCCAGTCTTCTCATCGCGAACAGTCAGAGGCGCGCCATCCCTGCGGATCACGTTCATCAGGCCCACCTCTTCCACTTGCACATCGTCCACCCAGACCTTGCCCTTGACGCCCTTGAAGACGCCGAAGGTCAAATCGATCCGGTCCGCATACCAACTGTTGAATGCGGTGGTCACCAGTCTCCAACCGGAAGTGGGCGACGGCGCGACCGCCTCGTAAAGGGCAAGATCGCGGCCATCGGGCGTGTATGCTTTTATGCTGAAGAGCCTTGCCGGCTCAACATCTTCGGTCTTTACCCATGCGCTCACGCGGTAGCATCGGTAAGGCTTGACGCGAATCTGTTGGGAAATTTTCGCAACTCCATCCATCGCCTGATCTCTCTGTCCTGAAGCATCCAAAGGAGTAACAGAGTGACTCGGCTTTACCGCTTTTCTTTCGCCAAAGTTCTCAATGCGAAGTGAAGCTTTGCCGGAGTGCGAAACACTGGTGTCAACAAAGGTCAGCTTTCCCGGCTCGTCCTGTGCAGTGAATCCTTTGAACCGGTTGCCATCGAACTCTTCAAAACCGCCGTTCTCGAGCTTCTCCGGCGAGTCAGCGACGAAACTCACTGTATCTCCCTTCGCGACAAAAAGAGCGTTCTTCACCGCGAGGCCTTCAGCGAGATTCTTATCGATCTCAAGGGGCGCACCGCCGTATTTGATGCCGAACCCTTCGGGAATCACTTCCATATGGTTGGCATCGGCGGCCGATTTCAATTTGACGAGGCGCGCCAAATATTCAGGAGAAGCTATGCTGAGACTGTCCATCCCAGGCAGCACGATCGCAGTTAGTCCGTGTGTGGCCGCTGTACGAATTAGCTCGCACATCTGCTCAAGATCCTTGTCGGACTCGAGTTTCATGTTGAGGTAAAGCCAGCGGTCAGGATAGATAGTTTTCTGCTGGGCCGCGGTAACCGGAACAGCTCCAATCACTACGCCCAGCAGAACAAAGTAACCCAGTAACTTAATCATCTTGTCCCATCTGTTAGTTATGCTGTTACCTTAGGGGCGTTTGGAGACCAGATCGCCAAACGGCGCCAGAAACGTATACTTCCTACCCCAGGTTGTGTACATGATCCCGGTGGCGCCGGAGGTGGTGTCCATTGCGTCCATCCATCCCTCCGCGTTTTTCCTGGTTTCTTCAAGGGTGTCGGCGTCATAGTATGCAGCCGCAAAGGTCTTGAAGCCGCGGCTGGAAAAGAAATCGAGAGATTCCTTCCGCTTTTCGAAATACCACAGCATGATTCCAATGTCTTTGGGCAGATAGTTCCAGGTGCCGACGAGAGAGCCGTCGACAAAGTAGTACTGCTTTACCGCATTATGGTTGGGATCGAACATATCCGACCACACCAGTACCTGCGCTTTGGGGTTGACGGCATGCACCTGGTCGTAGAGCCATTGCGTGGTATCTCCGATAACTTCCGCCGCGGACTTCTTCTCGTGCAGGCACGATTCATCGCGATTGAAAGCGCGAACCTCGTCGACGTTGAGGAAATAGCGCTTCGGAGCCAGGTACTTTTCAATCAGCGGAAACTGCTGCTTCCATATCTCGCGAACCTTGGCGGCATACGGGCAAATTGGAATCTGATCGTTATAGATAGTTACGCCGTGATAATAACTCACGCGCAGCCGCGCGCCGTCGTGGATGCGTCCGCCGGGCAGCAGTTGAATCGCCGGCATCGCATGGGTCCAATGAAAGTCGAGATTGGGGTCGCTGACCGGTGCGTAATCCTTGCCTTCCGTGTACACTGTTCCCGTGGCTTCGTCGCGAACCGTCAGTGGCGCGCCGTCGCGGCGAATAACGTTCATCAGGCCCACCTCTTCCACTTCAACATCGTCTACCCAGACCTTGCCCTTTACGCCTTCAAAGACGCCAAAGGTCAACTCGATGCGGTCGGCATACCAACTGTTAAACGCCGTGGTCACTTTTCTCCAGCCGGAGGTGGGCGACGGTGCAGGCGGCTCGAAGGGGCTGAGGTCGCGCCCGTCAGGCGCAAACGACTTGATGCTGAACAGCCCGTCCGGCTCTACACCTTCGGTCTTTACCCACGCGCTGACGCGATAGCAGTGGTTCGGCTTGACACGAATTTCCTGGGCCACCCGCGCCACGCCCGCCGGCGCAGGATTTTTCAGTCCAGCGAGCTCCTGTGGGTTCATGGCCGTATCCGCGGGCTTAGAGGCTTCAGCAAAATTCTCAATGCGCAGCGAAGCCTTGCCGGAGTGAGAGACGGTGGTATCGACGAAGGTCTTCTTTCCCGGCTCATCCTGCAGGGTGAAGCCGCTGAACCGGTTTCCCTGGTACTCTTCGAAGTCACCATTCACCAGTTTCGCCGGCGAGTCCGCAACAAACTGCGCGCTTCCGCCTTTGGCGACAAAGAGCGCATCCTCGACCAACAGGCCTTCGGCGAGATTCTTATCATGCAGCAGAATGGCTCCGCCGTAACCGGTGTTGAATCCTGAGGGAATAATCTCGATGTGATTCGCATCGGCAGCCTCTTTCACCTTCGTCAGGCGTGCTAGTTCTTCCGGAGTGAACGTGCTGATGCGGTCTACTCCAGAGAGAACAATGCCGTTGAAACCGTGCGCCGCCGCGGTACGGATAAGATCGATCAGCGCATCCGCGTCCTTATCGGTTGGGATGTTTGCGCCGGAGTAAACCCAGCGATCGGGATAGATCTTTTTCTGTTGTGCCGGGGCAATAGCGCTCAGTGCGATCGCAATACCGAGTAAAGTTAGCAAAGTGATTGATTTTTTCATCGCGTTTAAACTCCTTGTAGGGTTATAAGCTCGTCCGCCACGGTCAGGCAGGCACGATCAGTTTCCGAGTAATCATAGCAGCCTGATCGCCCCGCAATCCGGTCCGCCCAGGCGCCGCTTCCCCAACCGTACCGCCCGGTGCGACAATCGACGCGTAGGAGCCGTGAATAAGCAAAAACGCTCCGCCCCGGAGGAAATCATCGTCATGAAGAGATTCCTGGTTTGTGTGACCCTTCTCGCCGCAGCTGCTACACTTGCCGCTCAGCAAACCGCGCCGAAGGCCCCGCCAAAAAGCCCCGCTGCCACTGAGTCCGCGACGATCGGCGGCAAAATCATCACCATCATTTACTCCTCGCCCAGGGTCAACGGCCGCGCCGGACACATCTTCACCAAGGACGGTCTCATCGGCCATGACAAAACCTATCCCGTTTGGCGCGCCGGAGCAAACGCGGCAACCATTCTGCAAACCGATGCCGACCTCGATGTGGGCGACCCCGCTGTTCGGTTGCCAAAGGGCTCGTATAGCCTCTACGTCGATATTTCCGACCCCGATCATTGGGTGCTGATCGTCAACAAGCAAACCGGCCAGGGAGGACTGACCTACGATCCAACGCAGGATTTGGTTCGTGCAAAGATGGCCATGGATACCCCGCCGTCACCGGTGGAGGAACTGAAATATACCCTCAAACCCTTCGGCGGCAGCGGTAACATCGCAAAACTGACCCTGACCTGGGAAAACCACAGCGCCTCGGTTCTCCTGTTCCTGAAGTAAAGTCGAGTCGGGGCACAACAAATCGAGGCAGGGCGGCGCGGTTTTGCATACTATTTCCGCCCTGCCGATACAATAGGCATAGAGGGTCATTATCACCCTGAAAGGGGTAAGAACTTTGCCGTTGTATGCCTATCGCTGCACCCAATGTGGCCACCGCTTTGAAAAGATCCAGCACTTCTCTTCCGATCCTGAGCTAGAGTGCCCCAAGTGCCACGGTCTGCTGGAGCGCCCGCTGACCGCTCCACGACTGCACTTCAAAGGCGCTGGCTGGTATGTGAACGACTACCCATCCCAGAGCAGTGCGCCAGCCTCCGACTCAGGTTCAGAATCAGGGAAATCCGCCGCAACGGCGAAGAGCAAGCCGTCCACTAATTCAGGCGAAAGCAAGTCCAGCACACCTGCTGCCGCACCTCCATCAAGCTCGGCGCCGACCTCTGGAACAACTGATTCAAAGTCCTGAATTCAATCGAAATAGCGCGTGAACTTTCAAATGAGCAGTCCAGGGCGCCGTCGTAGGATAATGGAAACCTTGAAGCCGCAAGGTACCTCCGCAATGCTCAACGCCGCGCCCAACTCTCCGCAATCCCGGCGTGCTGTCTTTATAGCTCTCGTTGCGGCAGCCGTTGTGTTGTTTGCAACCGGGCTGCTTGCCGGACTCCTCCACGCTCGCCCCGAAATTGCCGCCGCTCTTCGCTGGTCCGGCCTCGGATTGTTCGTTCCCTACGTAGTCCGCCGCCGCTCGCTGCTCGTGTGGACCTTCTTTGCCATGCTCGCCGGAGCGGATTTAGGCGTGGATGCGCCCCAATTCGCCGCGCAAACTCACTTCCTCGCCGATCTCTTTCTCCGCCTCATTCGCATGATCATTGCGCCGCTCATCTTTGGCGGGATCGTCACCGGAATCGCGGGTCACAATCGGCTTGGCGGGGTAGGCCGCGTCGCCCTCAAGTCCATCGTCTTCTTTGAACTCGTCACCACAGCCGGCCTCATCCTCGGCGCCATAGCAATTAATCTTTCGCAAGCCGGCGTGGGCGTGTTGCTGCCGGCCAGCATTCAGGCCGCCGTGCCTGCCGCGCATTCGTCTGGCTGGCAAGATGTGCTGCTCAATGTCTTCCCTGAAAACATCGCGCAAGCCGTCGCGCAGAACCAGATTTTGCAGGTCGCCATCTTCGCGCTCCTCTTCGGTGCAGCCCTGGCCACCATGCCCGAGCCGAAGCGCTCCCCACTGGTCAGCGTTCTCCAATCGCTGACTGAAACCATGTTTCGTCTCACCCGCATCGTTATGTATATGGCGCCAATTGCAGCAGGCGCTGCGCTTGCCTATACCGTGGGCGGCATGGGCCTGCTCACCTTGTTGCCGCTGGTCAAACTGGTGGCAACTTACTACGCCGCGTTGGTCGCATTTATTCTGCTGGTGCTGACCCCCATTCTGCTCGTCGCCCGCATCCCTATCGCACGCTTTCTAGCCGCCATCGCCGAGCCCGCTGCAATCGGATTTGCCACCACCACCTCAGAGGCCGCGCTGCCGCTGGCCATGGAGCGCATGGAGGAGTTTGGCGTGCCGCGCTGGATCGTCTCCTTCGTCATTCCCACCGGCTACAGCTTCAACATGACCGGCTCCAGCCTCTATCTCTCCATGGCCGCAATCTTCGCCGCGCAAGCGGCCGGTATTCACCTCTCGCTCGGCGAGCAAATTGTCATGCTCGCATCGCTACTGCTCACCAGCAAAGGCGTAGCCGGCGTGCCCCGCGCGGTTCTCGTCGTTCTGCTCGCCACAGCCAGCTCGCTCCACATTCCCACCACCGCCATCCTGATGATTCTCGGCGTAGACACAATCATGGATATGGGCCGCACCGCCATGAATGTGATCGGCAACTGCATGGCCAGCGCAGTAGTCGCCCGCTGGGAAGGCGAACTAAAATCCCCCATAGCGCTGTCATCCTGACGGTAGCGTAGCGAAGTCGAAGTACCTGCGGTTATCTTTTTGGCTCGTTAATCTATCTAGCGCGGGTGCCCCAGGTCCGGGGTCCCCACGGATAGGTCCTCGTCCGTGGGGTGGAGATCCCGCTTCTGGGACTTGGGTTCGCAATCCACTCCACATGAAGTTTTTCGAAACAGCTAAGATAGTTGTTGAAGATGCCTCTCCTTGATCCCATTCCGTCACCTGTGGAGCACGCCGACTTTGCCGCTCTCGAGTGGGAGCCGCTGTTGGCGCTGGTGGCCGGTTTTGCCGCCTCACCCGTCGGCCGCAACGCGATCCTCGATCTACGACCCTCTACTGACGAGGAGTGGATCGCCAGCCAGCATCAGCTCACCGGCGAAGTCCGCCTGTTGCTCGAAGAGCAGGTTTCCATCCCTCTCGGCGGCCTCTTCGACCCCACGCAACTAGCCGACAAAGCCAAAATTCCCGGCGCTGCCCTCGAAGCAAAAGAACTTCAGGCCGTAGCCCGTCTGGCCAACGACGTCGCCTCCTGGCAATCGCTGCTGCAATCGCCTCCAGCACGTCTGGTAGGCAAACTCCCCGGCCTCTCATCGCACTCATCGGCACTTACAACGAGCCTGCGACCGCTCGCCGAGTCGATCGAGCGCACCATTCAACCCGACGGCTCTCTCGCCGACAACGCTTCACCCGAACTGAACCGCATCCGCCGTGAGCAGGAGCGCCAACAGCGGGTCATCGAAGATAGTCTTCGCGCCGCCTTGCGCAAACTCACCCAGGAAGGCTCTACCCAGGAAGACCTCATCACCATCCGAGGCGACCGCTTCGTTATTCCTGTCCGTGCAGAGCTTAAGCGCCGCATCTCCGGCGTGGTCCACGGCGCCAGTTCTTCCGGGCAGACGGTTTACGTTGAGCCGCTGGAGACCATCGAGCAGAACAACGAGCTAGTCCGCCTCATCGAAGAAGAGCAAGCCGAAATTCATCGCATCTTTGTCGCGCTCACCCGCCAGGTCGGCGGCTACGCACTTGGCCTCGTAGAAGGCGCGCGCGTGCTTGCTCTGGTCGATAGCCTCCAGGCCCGCGCCCGCTTTGCCCGCGACTACCACTGCGTGGGGCCTTCTCTTGGACCGGATCGGTTGCTGCTTGAGGCAGCGCGCCACCCACTTCTCGAACGGCATCTGCGCTCAACCGGAGGCCGCATCGTCCCTCTCACTCTCGAACTCAGTGCCAAAGAACGCCAGCTCATCATTAGCGGCCCCAATACCGGCGGCAAGACGGTCACGCTCAAGACAACGGCTTTGCTGGCAATGATGGCCCAGGCTGGACTGCCTGTGCCCGCCACAGCCGCCAGTTTCCCGATTTTCACTGCGTTCCTTGCCGACATTGGCGACGCGCAATCCATCGAGGCGGAACTCTCCACCTTTTCCGCGCACATCACCAACCTCGATCGCCTCTCCCGCCTTGCCGATGCGAATTCCCTGGTGCTCCTCGACGAACTCGGTTCCGCGACCGATCCTGAAGAAGGTTCCGCGCTGGCCGTGGCCATCGCCAGCCATTTTTTATCGGCGGGCGCCTGGACGCTCATCTCCACGCATCACACTTCGCTCAAGGTCTACGGGGCCAACACGGACGGAGTGCTCAACGCCGCGGCAGGCGTGGATGAATTGACCCTCGCACCCAACTATCAGCTACGTCTCGGAGTGCCCGGCGCGTCGGCCGGCATTCAGACCGCTGAGCGGTTGGGTTTGAACGCAAGTATCATCGTCGCCGCGCGCCAGCGTCTGGGTTCGCAGCAGGTGGATATAGCCCGCTTCCTCGACAAACTGCATAAGGAGCTTGCCGAACTCGAAGTCGAGAAGAAAAACGCACGCGAGCAGCAATACGCGCTCAACCAGGAGCGAGCCCGCCTCGCGCGCGAGGGCGACGTGGAGCTGCGCAACCGCACCCGCGACCTGGAAAGCAAACTAGCCTCACTGGTCAAGGACTTCGAGTTCCAGATGCGGGAGACGGTGAAGGCTATTGAAGATCGCGTTGGTCAGCAGAAGTTATCGAAAGAGGCCGAGCGCCGCATCACCCGCCTGCGCCGCGAGTTTCAGGAGAGCTTCAACCAGACCGTAGTCGCCCACCGCACCGGAGCCGATCAAGGCGACGCCGACTCCCAGCCGCATATTGTGAAGCACGTCTCGGCTGGCGACCAGGTTCGTCTCAAGTCGATGAATAAAATTGCGGTCGTACAGCGCGAAGTAGAAAGAGACTTATTCGAAGTAGCCCTCGGTCCTCTCAAGATGCGCATCAAGCGCGACGACATCGCTGAAGTCATTCGCACGGCGGACTCAAGGACGAGTGCGGAAGACAACCCACTCACTTCCGCCCGCAAGCAGAAAAACGTACACGTCACCGTCACCAGCGCCAACACTGACGATATGCGCATGGAGATCAACCTCATCGGCCGCACCGTGGATGAAGCAACAGCAGATTTGGAAAAGTATCTTGACCGCGCCTTCCTCGCCGGTCTCCCGCGCATTCGCGTCATTCACGGCCACGGCGCCGGCATCCTGCGCCGCGGAGTGCGCGAATTTCTGAAGGGGCATCCCCACGTAGCCGGCCTCGCTGAAGCTCCGCAAAACGAAGGCGGCCAGGGCGCAACGCTTGTGGAGCTGCGGCAGTAAGTAAAGCCCCCACGCACAGATCGCAGCCAGCCGCTGGCGATGGTAAATGGTTCATAGGTGAAGCGGTGAATATACTCAATCCATGATGGAGGGTCCAAATGTCATCGCCGGTCTTTACGCCAGGTAATGAACCCTATTTGGGACGAGAGCTACTATTCCAATTCGATAACCTCATTTGCTCTTGCATGGAGTTGAATTCGAAATGTGCCTCGACGACTCATGGTCGTCCGCTATCGAGTATTCAGAATGCACTTTGCATTCTTGTACCGCAAACAATCTCGCTGGCTCTCTCAACCCGAGAGCTAATCCGCCAAGGGTACCTATTTGGCGCAAAGGTTTTGGTGCGCCCGCTTACGGAACGTGCTGTCACAATACTCTACTTATTCAATAATCAAGAAGGCTTGAAAGTTTGGGATGACGGGTGGGAATACAACAAGCGGCCCAACCTTCAAAAGATGGTGGAATACCTAAATCATGCAATTCTGAATGACAAGTATGCTTCTATGAAGGGTTTCACGCACGAATTGAATAGCGCAACACACGGCGATCCATTCAGCGCGCGTTGGAACATTGTCATTCGTGATGACGGTGCTCCCGTTTTTCTTCCTTCAAAGAATCTGTCCTCACCACAACTGGCAGACGAGATATGCGCCGAGGTCATCCCTTGGGTTGCTTCAACGATGGGGATAATGTGCGCAGTGTTTGGTCACGATGACGCCTCGCAGAACGCCGCGGACTCAAACGCGACTCCGAGAGTCATCAATTGAGCTTGATACCAGAGACACACCCGCCCGTCAGCGAACCGAGAGGCGGTGTGGGTGCGGGTAAATCTACTCGGCTGCGGCAGTTTCCACGGCGGCAGGCTCGGCTGCCGGGGCTTCCACGCTAACTTCGTCGAGGACCTGGACCTTCACGTGCGCGATGACTTCGCGGTGCAGCTTGATGGCCACGCTGAACTCACCCAGGCTCCTGAGAGGCTCTTCCAACTGGATCTTGCGGCGGTCAACCTCAAAGCCCTTGGCTTCAAGACCGCTGGCGATATCGGCCGAGGTAACGGAGCCGAAGAGATGGCCCGCCTCACCAGATTTGCGGGTAAAGCTGAGCACAACCGGCTCCAGCTTGATGACTAGTTGCTCGGCCTGCGCCTTCTCAGTAGCGGAGCGGCGCGCAGCGGCGGACTTCATCTGCTCGACAACGTCCTTATTGGCCTGGGTAGCCTGCATTGCCAACTTGCGCGGCAGCAGAAAGTTGCGTCCGTAGCCCTCCGCCACCTTGACTAGATCGCCGCGGTGGCCCAGATTGGCTACGTCTTCCTTCAGAATTACTTCCATTTCGAATTCTCCCCCGCCGTGGGCGGTTTTTTCTTTAGGGGCGAGAGCATCGGCATGATGCGTCACGTAAACGCGGTTTGAATCAGCCCTGACCCTCGGGGGCCGACGCCCCCATTGTTGTGTGCCATTGCAAGGACACAGCTAAAGTTGTGCCACGAGGATTCGTGCTTTCCCAGGTCTCTTCCGCCGCGGTCCGCGGCGGCGGAAGACCTGGGCACCCAAATAAATGGGCGCGTAAAGAATCACAACGTCACAGTTCCTAGTGCCGCGTGGCAAACGGCAGCAGGGCGATATTCCGGGCCTGCTTGATGGCGCGGGTCAGACGGCGTTGATGTTTGGTGCAAACGCCGGTGAGCCGCCGGGGCACGATCTTGCCGCGCTCAGCCACAAATCCTTGCAGTAGCCTTACGTCGCGGTAGGGAATCGCGTCAATCTTCTCGGTGCAGAACTTGCAGACCTTTTTGCGGCGGAAGAACTTTCCCCGTCCGCCGGGCCCGCCTGAGGGCCGTCCGCCCGGTCCACCGGGCCGTCCGCCGGTGCGAGGACCGGAACCGGGACCGGGGCCGGAACTCGGCGCCGCGTCCGGTGCAGCCGTGGCTTGCGGTGCTGCGCCCTCTTCCGGCGCGTTTACTTCAGGTTCATCAGACATGCTGTTTCCTCTTCACTCTCTTTGGCCCCGCTCGCTCAAGTTCAAGAGCTTCGGGACGCTGGATCGGGCCGCAGTCTTTGACCCCGCAAAGGGCCGGCAGCGGCGATTCGTTTTCAAGCTTGCTAAGCGCTGGCCTGAACCGGTTCGGCAACTTCCGCCGGGACGGGAGCTTCCACGGGCGCCGCAGCGGTTGGGGCTGAGACGGCCGGTGTCGTAGTGCGGCGGACGCCGCGCAAAGCCTTCACCTTGGCGAGACGCTTTTCTTCCTCGTCGATGCGCACGGTGATGAACTTGATCACCGGTTCAGTGACGCGCAGGCGGCGTTCCAGCTCCAACACCCCCGCTCCGTTGGCCTCGATGGTCAATAGAACGTAGTTGCCGTCGTTGAACTTGCGCACCGTATAGGCGAGCTTGCGCCGGCCCATTTTTTCCACCGTCTTCACCACGCCTCCGCCGCCAGTCACGGTAGCAGAAAATCCGGCGATCAGCTTGTCGGCATCCTCTTCGGCCACATCGGGCCGAACGATAAACATAACCTCATACAAACGGGACATCCTGTTTCCTTTTCCGCTGGAGCCTCATTGACTCCAACCTCTGCCGCCGGCAAAAACCATAGCGGCCGATCTTGACAGTTATCAGTCCCTAGTCCCTAGTCCCTAAGTCGCTGATATCTGTTCCCAGCTTCTACTACTCATCCGCCTGACCGTTTTTCTCGCGGCGGTTGAATTCGTTCATTGCGGCTGCCGGTCCCTGTTCCAGGATGCGCCGCGTAGCTGTTGCCACCCGGCTCAGCACCTCGTCCAGCACCGTCAAATCCGCCTTACGCATCGGCGAGAGCAGAAAATCTCTGCCCGGCCGCTTGCCGCCGATAGCCGGAATGGCCTCCGGCGGTAAATCCGGTCCCACGCCAATGCGGAGTCGCAACCACTCCTGGCTACCCAGCGAGGCGGTAACGCTGCGGGCTCCGTTGTGCCCCGCGGGCGAACCGCGCTCCCTGATCTTGAGGGTCCCCAGCGTCAGGTCCAACTCGTCGTAAATGACGAGCAGATCTTTGGCTGGATCAGCCTCAAACTCCTGAACCAGAGCGGCCACTGCCAGCCCGCTCAGATTCATAAACGTTTCCGGCTTCGCCAGGACCACTACGCGCCCTGCCATGCGGCAGGTTGCTGTAACGGCCCGGCAGCGCCGGTTCTGAACCACAACCCCCTCTTGCTGGGCGATGCGGTCAATGGCCATGAACCCCGCGTTATGCGGCGTCCACTCGTACTCACGGCCGGGATTGCCCAGTCCCACCACCAAAAAGGGACCGGTCCTTTCTCCGGATTCCTCAGCGAGCGATTTGCGCTCGCTGGGGTGAGCGAACTGACTTGCTTCCGCCAAGGGCTACTTCTTTGCTCCCGAGTCGGCCTTCTTCGCGCCACCAGCCGGTTCGGCGTCCTGCTTGCCCTTCTTGGCCACTTCGGGTTCGGCGGTTGTGGCGGCAGCAGCGGCTGCAGCTTCTGCGGCTGCGGCAACCTCGGCTTCTGTTGGGGCGACTGCTTCTTCGCGGATCGAGATCACGTGCGCCACAGTTGCATCCGGTGCATTGAGGATCTTTATGGCATCAGAATGAGGCAATCCGCTGACCCGCAATGACTCAAACATCTCAAGGTTGCTCACATCCACGGTGATATTGGATGGAATGTCGGCGGGGAGGCATTCGATTTCCACCTCGCGCAACACCTGGTCCAGAACGCCGCCGGCGGTCTTTACGCCTATCGGTATGCCCACCAGCTTGACGCGCACCTTCACGCGCAGCGCCTTATCCAGGGCAATGCGCTTAAAGTCGATGTGGATCAACTGATCCTTGATCGGCTCGCGCTGCCAGTCGACGATCATGGCCTTGGCCGCGGCCTGGCCGGTGACCTCAATGTCAAAGATCGTGTTGTGACCGGTCTCTGAAAAGAGAATCCGGGAAATCTGCTTGGGGTCCACTTCGACGGCCACCGGGTCATGCCCGGAACCATACAGCACGGCGGGAATCTTGCCTGCAACACGCACGCGGCGCGCGGCGTTTTTGTTGAACTTGCCCTCACGGGGCTTGGTTACGACTACTTCCGGCATTCGGTCTCTCGTTTCCTGGTTTCGGGCACGGACGTCTTGGGTCCGCTCCCTTTGTTGTGGCCAGAGATCAGGGGTTAGGGGTCAGGGGTCAGAAAAATTGCCTTCCGAATCCTGCCTGCCGTCTACCTGTTACCGGCCATTGGTTGTAGTCACGGTCACTGATCCCTGAAACCTGATCCCTGACCCCTAATTGAACAGCGAACTTACGCTGGTCTCCATGTGGATGCTCTCAATGGCCGCGCCTAACAGGCCGGCGATAGAGAGCACCTTGATCTTGGGCAACTTCTGTGCCGCCTCGCGCAGCGGAATCGTATTCGTAACAACCACCTGTTCGAGACGCGAGCTTGCGATTCGGTCGATGGCCGGGCCCGAAAGCACGGCGTGGCTGGCGGAAGCGTAAACGGTGGCGGCGCCGGCTTCGAAAAGGGCGTCGACAGTTTTTACCAGCGTACCTGCCGTATCAATAATGTCGTCGATGATCAGGCAAGACTTACCTTTTACGTCACCAACTACGTGCATCACTTCGGCAACATTGATGTCGGTGCGGCGCTTATCCACGATCGCCAGCGGGGCGCCCATCTTCTGCGCGAAGAAACGCGCGCGCTCCACGCCGCCTGCATCCGGCGAAACTACGGTCAGGTTGGGCAGTGCAAGCTCGCGGAAGTAACTCACCAGGACGGGGCTGGCGAAGAGGTGATCTACGGGAATATTGAAGAAGCCCTGAATCTGCGCGGCATGAAGGTCAACAAACAAAGCCCGGTTGGCTCCAGCTGTGGTCAACAAATCGGCAATGAGCTTGGCGCTGATGGCTACACGGGGGCGGTCTTTGCGATCCTGGCGGGCGTAGCCATAGTAGGGCACCACCACCGTGATTCTGGCCGCCGAGGCCCGCTTGAGCGCGTCAATCATTACCAAGAGTTCCACCAGATTCTGGTCCACCGGATAGCAGGTGGGCTGGACTACGAAAACGTCAACCCCGCGCACATTCTCAAGGAGTTGGAAGTAAACTTCACCGTCGGCAAAACGCTGAATCTTGACCTCGCCCACCGGAACGCCGATGTGGCGGCCAATCTCCTCGGTCAGTGGCTTGTTGGCCGTCCCGCTGAAGAGCTTGAAGCGCTTGTCCTCGCTCAGGTTGCGGGTACGCTTGCGATCAGCGGCCGGTTTAGCTTCCTTCGCCTTGATCGAGGCGTCGGTAGTCGCAAACTGCGCTGCTTCCTTTGCCGCGGCCTGCCCGCCGTCCTGCTTGTCTTCCGCTGTTGCCGTCAATGTTTCCGCTTCCATTTTCCGAATACCTCCAAGCTGGTTTGCTTTGGCTGCGTTCAGTAGTAAAAATTCAGTTGTCAGTTTTCAGTCGATGCGTTTTCTGATCCCTGATCCCTGTACTTTGGCTGGGCGACCAGGATTCGAACCTGGACAAATGCCTCCAAAGGGCATTGTCCTACCATTAGACGATCGCCCAGCAATGACAGCCGACCCTGAGTGTCTTTGCAAAAAGGGTGGGCTGTCAACCCTTTACTTCAAAATCATCTCGCTCCAGTACTTCTTGCGCGACAGAGTGCGGGTCAACATGCTCCGTACCTCGGTCTCCCGGTACTGCTGTTTCAACCTAACCTGTGCCGTTTCAGCATCTTCGCGGGTCAGGTACAACCCGTAAAGCGCCGAGCCTGACCCTGACAGCGAAGCATGCGGAGCTGCCTCCGGAGTGCCGGGGCCCAGAAGAATGCGCTTGATCTCTGCAAGGGAGGGATGCTGGGGAAAGACGACGCGTTCAAAGTCGTTCTCGATCCAGCTACTGATCCCGGTGCGGACAAGCGCGGACTTGAGGAGTCCGGCGAGGTCCTCGCCTAGTGTGAGGACACCGGAGGAGCCTGCTCCCTGCCACCCTTCCGGAATTGATTCCCTGAAGGCACTGACATAGGCGCGGCTCAACTCCTTGAGTCTATCTTGACTAGCCTCAGCGGTCAAACCCTCGGCGGCGCAGAGCACATCCCAGTCGCGAAAAGCCTGTGGCGTGGAGACGCCAATTGACGGAACGGCTACGACGCACCAGGTGGGTTCGAGGTTGGGTAGTGCGGAGACAATTTGGCCCCTGTCCTGGCCGAGAACTATGCCGCCGATAAGGAACAGCGGCACATCGGAGCCTACCTGCGCGGCTAATTCGAGGCGGCGGGCTGTCCAGCGATCCCACGTCCCAGAATCGGGATCTCCACCCCACGGACCCGGGCCACCCGGCTGTCCTACGCCCGGCTGACTTGCTGACTCGCTGACTTGCTGACTTGCTATTCCCAGCTCGGCTTCGAGGCCTATCAGTGCGGCTACGGCGTTGGCTGAGCCTGCGCCCAGGCCACCTTGCACGGGAAGGCGCTTGTCGATATAAATCTGAACTTCGGCGGTGAGGCCGAGAGCTTCAAGAGCCAGCGCCGCCATCTTCCAGGCGGTATTGCGGTTATCGGTGGGGACGCGCTGGTCATTCGAGGTGAGCTTTATCCGGGTAGCCGCGGCCCTGTGAGCCGTAACGGTGACCACGTCATGCAGTTCCAGAGTCTGATAGACGGTTGCCAGCGGATGAAAGCCGTCCGCCCGCGGCGCGCCGATATGGAGCCCGAGGTTAACTTTAGCGTGCGATCGGACGGCGGTAGGCATACCGGTTCATTGTAGTGCGGGGCCTAAGACAGAGTTCTTTAGACCGTCCCTGTCTCTAATACTTGCCTCTTCGCTGAGCGCAGCATAGCAACCGGGTCGCCGGTGGGCATGAACTCCATGGCTACGTTGTGACGGTAGTTAAGCTGGGCAAGTTTGCGGTAGATGTTGGCGTAGTTGATTTCGCCGGTGCCGGGTTCGTGGCGGCCGGGGACGTCGGCGATGTGGATGAGGCCGATTTGGTCGATGTGCTTGTCTAACTTGTCGATCAGGTTTCCGTAGCCCATTTGCTCGTGGTAGATGTCGTAGAGAAACTGGACCTGGGGATGGTTGACGGCGCGCACCACTTCGATGCCTTCGTCGGAGGAGGTCATGTAGAAGTGCGGGCCTTCTTCGCGGTGAATGCACTCGAGGAGCAGGCGGACGGGCTGGCCGTCGATCTCGCGGCCTTCTACGATTTTGACGGCCCGCTTGAGAGTTTCAATGCAGCAGTCGTGCTGCTGCTGGCGGGTGAGGCCGGGGACTACGTCGCCGGCGAGCATGATGATGGCCGGTATGGAGAGGGTTTCCATGGACTTGAGGGCGCGGGTCAGGTCGTCGAGAAATGCCTGGCGGAGAGATGGGTTGGCGAGGGCTCGAATCACGCTGGCAGTGGCGTCGAAACGGATGCCGAGACGCTTGCGGGCGGCGTTGGCGGCGGCGAAGTCGGCGTCGGTCCAGTCGCGGTATTCGTTGACCAATTCGACCTGGTTGTAGCCGGCTTCGGCTATTTTGGCTATGCGCTGCTCAAAGGGCAGGTCGCCATAGACGGTCCAGAGCATGACGGAGAGCGGGAAGGGTGGGGCCTTCGGGGTTGAAGCCTGGGCTGGTGATGGGTGGGAGGGTGCGACGGCTCCGAGGGCGGCGGCTGTGAGGACTTGGGTAAAGGTGCGGCGGTTCATGGGTGGTTCCTCTTGGCTGGGGCTGGTGGGTCCTATGGTATCCCATCCTTGCGACAAAAATCTCGCCATGATGGGCACCCGACTTTTCAACTTGTTCGACTTCTATTTTCTCTGCTTATCTGACTTGGAGCGCCTGCCTTTTGGCTTCGCTTTGGCTTTTGGCTTGGTTCCAGGCACAGATTTCGTTCCGAGTTTGCGGGAACGGCGGAGGTCTTCCCAGTCCTTTTCGGTCTGGTCGGCGTAGAGGCCGCCGAATTTTGCAAGCGCCTGGGCAAAGCCGTCGCCGGAGCCTAAGTAGCCGGCGAGGGCGAGCGGGTCGCCGGAGCGGGCGTGGCCGCGGGCCAGCAGTTCGCCGCAAACTTCAGCGTAGGCTTCAAGGCCGCCGCCGGCCAGGTCAGTGAGGTCGATGGAGCCTTTGTGATCGTTGAGCTGGCGGACGAGAAACTGACGGCCGCGGATTTGGGTCCAGCCCAGAAATGGGTCTGACGCAAACTGCATGGCGCGCTGGCCCTCGGCGGTGCGCTGGCCATTGTGGCGGGCCGGGTGGGCATCGGGGAGGTAGGCTGTGTAAGCCGAGTCCGGTTCCTCCTTGATCTGGAGAAAGAGCGGGTCGGCGGGGCCGTTGCCTTCAAAATAAATGCAGTAGTCGCGCAGGCCGACCGAGCCCGTGCCTACCACTTTGAATGCTACGGCGACGGGGCGATAGAAGGAGAGAAAATGTTGGCGCTCGGGCAGGAGGATTTCGCGGTAAGGGTCGAGCGAGGCGAGGACGGATGCGGCCTGGGTGCCGGTGACGCGGGTGAGCATGGGCGGATTTTGTTTGAACCGGCGAGGCGCGGCTGATTTTGCGGGTTCGGTGAGCGTTTCAAGAGTGTGCTGCGGCGTGGAGCGTTCGGCCTGGAGCAGTGCATTGTGGACCGGTGCGGCCTGACCGATGCGATGCACCTGGTAGCTGGCAACCTCGAGAACGGTCATGCGGGCGAATCGGTGCATCAGGGAGCAGTAACTCGCAATGCATTTTTCGACGGCATCGCGGGCGCAGGAATCTTTTTGGCCAATGGCTCGGCCGGCGAGGGTGACGGAGGCGGCCATGCGCTTGAGATCCCACTCGAAGGGACCGCGAATGGTTTCGTCGAAGTCGTTGATGTCGAAGACGAGGCGGCCGTCGGGTGCGGCGTAGGCGCCGAGGTTGCGCACGTGGGCGTCACCGCAGAGCTGGCTGAGGAGGCCGGTGGAGGGGAGCGCGGAGAGGTCGGCGGCCATCACAGGCACAGCGCCGCGAAAGTAGCCGAAGGGCGTGGCGGCCATGAGCTCGTATTTGAGCTGGATGAGCGCGGGGATGCGACCACGCATGGAGCACTGAAGCAGCGCGAGGGGCGGGGTCTTGCGGGCTTTGGGGTTGAAGGTGCTGTGTTCCTGGCGGCCCACCTGCTTGCGGCGCGCCTGGCCCAAGTGGCTGCGTTCTTTTGGAGTTGCCCAGTTCATGCCCGCACCATACTCGCTCAAGGCTACGGGATGCAAGATGGGAATGCGGGTGATTTACACTGCTTGCTGGAAGTACGGTGCGCTGACTGCAAGGTTTAGATGCGGGGGCGTGCGCCGTTCGCGGAGGAAAGCATTTTGACGCGTAGATTTGCAATTTTGGTTTCGGCGACTGCTGCACTTTTTCTGGGTGCGGCTTATGTTTACGCGCAGGCTCCCCAAAAGCCACTTACCGTGGAAGCGATCTACGCGCACGGACCCATGATCGGGCATCCACCGGAGGATCTTACCTGGTCGTCGGACGCGAAGCACCTGACTTATCTTGAGGACGGCGAGCTGATGGACCTGCAGACGGGGACGGAATCCGGTGCGGGCAAGCCTCATGTGCTGGTGAGCCGGAAGAAACTGGCGTCTCTCACGGGGGAAAGCGACAACGAGACCGACCGCGACCATCGCGACCGCTATAAGATGGCCAGCTACATTTGGGCTCCGGACTCGGCGCACCTGCTCTTTGACTCGAATGGCCGGCTGTGGCTCTACGATTTGGCCGGCGGCAAGGGTGTCGAGATCGGTGCGAGCGGAATGGGCTCCGGGGACAATCCGCAGTTCTCACCCAACGACGAGTACATTTCGTTCTTGCGGGACCACGGGCTTACGGTTGCGCGGGTGAAGGAACCTGGAGCGGCGGCGGTTGCTGTGGCTGCGGCGCCTAACGCGGTCACGCTAAACGGCGAAGTGGATTGGGTCTACGAGGAAGAACTGGACGTTCGCAGCAACTACTTCTGGTCGCCGGACTCGACTCGGCTGGCTTATTTGCAGATGGATGAGACGGCGGTCCCTGAGTATCCCATCACCGACTGGATTCCGACGCACGCAACGGTCGATATGCAGCGCTATCCGCAGCCCGGCGATCCCAATCCGAAGGTCCGCGTGGGGGTGGTCGGTGCGGCGGGCGGCGGGACGGTTTGGGTGGAGTTGCCGATTCGTGCGGGGCAGGATTACATTCCGCGCTTCGGGTGGGTGGACGCAAAGACGGTGTGGATTGAGACAGTAACTCGCGATCACAAGCACAGGAATATCTATTTTGCCGATGCTGCAACAGGGCTGGCGCACGCGGTACTCGAACTTAGCGACGATAAGTTCTTCGACGAAAAGTACGATGTTTCCGTTGGCGAAGGCAGCATCGTGCTGACGAACTGGAGCGACGGGCACAATCATCTCTATCTCTATGGTTATGATCCATCGAAGTTAGCCATTACGACAGCTGCTCTGGCGCGGCAACTTACAAAGGGTGACTTCGAAGTGGGTGAAGTTCTCAACGTGGACACCGCGGGAAAGATAATTCACTACGAGTCGACAGAAGGTAACTCGCTTGAGCAGCAGTTATGGCAGGTTAACTTTGACGGCGAACGCAGGCAACTTAGCTCGGGCGCCGGATTTCATTCCGGCAACTTTGCTCCGAAGGGCGGCGGATATGTGGATAAGTATTCCACGCGGCTCGATCCGCCTGTACTGCGACTTTGCCCGGCTGCCGGCAAGTGCACTGTCTTCTGGCACACGAATGCACTGGCGCCTTACCATCTGAGAGCTCCTGAGCAGCTTGAGGTAAAGGCCGACGATGGGACCACGCTCTACGCCACGCTGCTGCTTCCCGAGGGTGCTGGAAGCCCGGGGTCCCCACGGGCAGGTCTTCGTCCGTGGGGTGGAAGCCCGGCCAGCGTACCGCTGATCGTGAATCCGTATGGCGGGCCCGGTGTGCAATCGGTGACTAACCGCTGGGGCGACGCGCTGCTCTTTGACGAATTGCTGGCGCAGCATGGATTCGCCGTGTTGCACGCCGATAATCGCGGCATGGGCGTCCGAGGTCGCGCCTTCGCGCAAGCGGCTTATCATAACTTCGGACCTATCCAGTTAGAGGACCAGTTAACCGTGGTGGACGCCGCGTTAGCTCAATATCCGCAACTGGATAAGAAGCGCCTGGGGTGGTGGGGATGGAGCTGGGGCGGTAGTTTCACGATTTATGCACTTACTCATTCAGACCGCTTCAGCGCCGGGGTTGCCGTGGCTCCAGTTACCGACTGGCGTGACTACGACTCGGTTTATACCGAACGGTACATGAGTGAGCCCGCTGAGTTCGCTTCGGGTTATCATGATTTTTCCGTGGTTAACTCGGCGGCTAATCTGAAGGGCCACCTTCTGCTGGTGCATGGGACGGGCGACGATAACGTGCACATGGAAAACTCCGTGCAATTTATTCAGCAATTGATCGAGGCCGGGATTCCCTACGATCTGCAGATTTACCCACGCAAGACGCATTCGATTGCCGGTCCCGATGTGCGGACGCATCTGTTCAATCGGATACTGGCAGAGTTTGAGGAGTATTTGAAGCCGGCGGATCATTGAGGTTCGTGGTATCCCATGTCTCAAAATCGAGACATGGGGCAACCATTCTTTCTGCTTTTCGAACTTGGGCCACCCGCCTCTATTAGCAATCGAGTCGATAGTTAAAGAGATGAGGGCGAATTTAATGACCATGGTGAAGGGTAACTTAATTTTCGAAAACCCCAATGAACGGCCACGAGCGACATGGAGCTTGATCGGCGTTCTGGTTCTGTTCTTTGCGGCTCCCTTGCGGGCAGAGGCTCCGCGTCCGGTTTACACATACTTAGATGACTTTGCGTTCGGCGATAAATCCGCAATAAGCGTCTCCGGTCCTGCGCGCGTCCTTAGTCTTGACGGTAGACGGGGCATCAACATGAGCAGCATCCGGTCTTTCCTGGAACTGAAGGCGCACACTTTAAATGAACCACAGGGAACAGTTTCGCTGTGGTTCTTTCCTCTTGAAGACCTCAGTGCCTTTGACTCAAAACCACTTATGGGAAAGAGCAATCCAAACTACTATACGTATCCTTTTCTATCAGACAGCCCAAATCCGCAGGACTACAAAAACGGAGACTTCAAGATCGCATGGACTCCCCGCTCCCATCCAAGCATCACTGCTCTATTTGCCAAAGGATCGTTTTATGAGGAAGCCTTTGATCTTCCCCATCGAGCACTTGTAAGCGTGAGCTACGTGACCTTTCGCCGCAATACCTGGTACCAGCTTGCATTGAGTTGGGATTACACCAAAGACAAATACAATCTATATCTTAACGGCGTACTGATTGGGAGAGAGGACCAGTTTTATCCCACAAAATTTCATAGGGATCCGATTGGGCCATCGCTGTATGCAGGCAATCCGGCCCTATGTCTTTCTACAATCGAGTTCTACAATACTGTGCTCAGTCCACAAGCTATCTACAACACCTTTAGAGCGGAAGCGACCTCCTTCAGTCAGAAACTAGAAGACGAACTGATAAGCACCTATGACGGCAAGGGAATGGGAAGTTTCAGTTGGAGTCCGGACAAGGATTGGGAGAAGAAGTTATCGGTAGACTTCAATAAGCCATCAGACCTGGACGGATTTTATGTGCAAGGTAATCCGGTAGCTGTAAAGGTGACCAACGAAGGCCTGTTGATGGAAACAATCGACGAGTCCTACACCGAGCACTTGCTGGACTCGCAGGTCTATCTCTGGTCAGGCAAACCGTTTGAGGGAGACCTATATGTTGAATATGAATTCAAGGTGCTGCGGCCGGGTGGATTGAGTTTATTGATGGTCCAGGCGTCTGGCATGAACCGCGAAGACTTTATGGCTGATTATCCTTTGCGCACAAGTGGAAAGATGCTAACCGTCTATGGGGAGGACGTACGGAACTATCACTGGGAGTATTACAGAGAGATGTCCGATATGCGCAACGACGTCTCTAATTCGGCACTCATGAAGAATCCATTCCTATATCCACTTTCGTTCAGTGCGCTGACTACACCAGTTGAAAAGAACACGTGGCACAAGCTTCAGTTCCTTCAAATTGGCAATAAGCTAACAGGCGCCATTGATGGAGTCATCATGGTGGAGTTTACCGATGACGGCTTCACAAACGACGGCCCAGTTTACAACTATGGACGCATAGCGATCCGGTGCATGCTGCATAGCAAACTGCTCTTCAGAAATCTCAGGGTATACAACAGGGCAAGCTTCACGATCGAAAAGTTGATTCCCTAAGTGAGGGGGGCGGTTAAACACGTCTCCATCTAACATCGAAGCCAGGTTAGATTGCTCCAAAATCTAGACTTGGGTCACTCATATTGTCTATTGCTGATAATCGACCCACCGCCCGTAAAAAAACGCTGCGGCAGCTACCTAACGTCGTGGCGGAAGATATCGTCTTTGTCGCGGCTGGGGCAGTCCGTGCACTCCAGGCAGCAAAAGAGGAAGATGGCTACGCCGAGAGTCACCAGTAGGGCGAGGGCGTTTGCGGGGATCGCGAACCATTGAAGCAGGCTCTGCATACTCAATAACCCTACTTTCTCTGGAATGTACAACTCTATACCGAATTGAACATCCCGGAAAAGTTGAACCAGCTCTGATTTGGACGAAACTGCGCCCTGCGGGTCATTTGCTCGGCCAATTTTTGCTTGCTTTATAGAGAATATAAGGCGAAGATTGTATCGAAGATGGCTACCCATTCCAATCCGGAGCCGAAGATCACCATGAATGATCCGCCGGAAGAGCCGCGGGAGATGGACCCGCCGAGGCCAAAAGAGCCGGAGAGCGGGGCGCCGGAATCAGGGCGGGAACGGTCTCAGGGCACGGAGATGAACTGGCTGTTCGTCGACCTCAACTCCTACTTTGCTTCAGTGGAACAGGAGGCGCGGCCGGAGCTGCGCGGGCGGCCGGTGGGGGTTGTGCCCATGATGGCCGATACCACCGTTTGCATTGCCGCCAGTTACGAGGCCAAGGCTTACGGGGTGAAGACGGGAACCGTGGTCGGCGAGGCTAAAAAGATGTGCCCCGAGCTGGTGCTGGTGGAGGCGCGGCACGAACTTTATGTGGATTACCACCACCGCATCGTGGAAGCCGTGGAAAGCTGCGTGCCCGTGACGGCGGTGATGTCGATTGACGAGATGGCCTGCCGGCTGATGGGACGGGAACGGCCTCTGCTGGCGGCGATGGAGTTGGGGCGCAAGGTGAAGCGGTCGATCCGGGAAAATGTGGGCGAGACGCTGCGCAGCTCAGTCGGCCTTGCGACTAACCGCTATCTGGCCAAGTTGGCCAGCGATATGGAAAAGCCCGACGGACTGGTGGCGCTTCCGCTCGACATTTTGCCTGAAGCGTTGCGACGGCTGGAACTGCGCGACCTGACCGGCATTGGCCCACGCATGGAGAAGCACCTGAACGAGAAGGGCATTCACACCATGGAGGAGCTGTTATCGCTGGATAGCGAGCATGCCGGCGAGGTTTGGGGATCGGTGCTGGGCGAGCGGCTGTGGCACTGGCTGCAAGGGGAAGACTTCGATTTTGATGAGGCCGAGCATGCGAAGTCGATGAGCCATCAGCATGTGCTGGCGCCGGAGATGCGTACGCAGGAGAAGGCTTGGGCGGTGGCGCACAAGCTGTTGCACAAGGCTGCGATGCGGCTGCGCGCGGAGAAATTGTGGGCCACCAGTATTGGGCTTGCCATCGGCTTTGCGGTTCCGCGCGGGGACAGTTCGCCGGTGAGCCGGTTCGGCGTGCCCACGCGGGGATGGAAGGGCGAGATCAAGCTGAGCGAGTGCCAGGATAATCAGACGCTTATTGCGGCGCTGAGTCATCTCTGGGCGAGCCGACCCGCAGGTGCGGAATACGAGCATCCATACTTTATCGGAGTGCATCTGAACGGGCTGGTTCCCGACCAGCTGCACTCGCTTAACCTCTTCGATGGGTCAGAGGGCGAACAGAGCAGGACGCGACTGCTGGCGACCATGGATGAGCTGAACAATAAATATGGATTGAGCACGCTGGCCCCGGCGACGATGCTGACGGCGTTCAAAGCAGCGCCTACGCGGATTGCGTTTCATACCATTCCCGAACTGTTCTGAACGGGAAGGATTGATTTGTGCCCTCCGAAATCCCTGGTTCTGAACTATTTTTCTCTCTTCTGCGTATTCTCTGCATCCAACAGAGCCGCTTAATGCGGATAAGAGAGTAGAAGCGCACCCATGGCCCACGACTGGCAGCCCGACTTCGAGCAACTCGTGGACGAGCACCAGTCGATGGTTTTCTCGCTGGCGTTGCGCATGACCGGCGACCACGGGCTGGCCGAGGAGATTGCCCAGGACGTTTTTCTGGAGTTGGACAGGCATCTGGGCAGAATGGAATCGCGAGATCACGTCCGCTTCTGGCTGCGCCGCGTGGCGATGAGCCGCTCGGCGGATGCGCTGCGGCGGCGCACGGCGAGGCGGATGGACTTGTGGGTAGAGATTGAGGAGGGTCACGGCATGCAGTTGGAGGATCGACCATCTCCGTTGGGCTCCCGCCTGGAAGGCCTGCTGGCGACGCTGCCCGAGGCGCAGAGAGCGGCGCTGATTCTTCGCTACCAGGAGGATCTGACGCCGAAAGAGATTGCGGCCACGCTCGAGGCGCCGCTGGCTACGGTGAAGAGCAATCTGCAACGCGGCCTGAAGCTGCTGCGAGCGAAGGCCGGAGAATCCTTAAAGGAGTATGTGCGTGGAGCTTGAGCCGATGGACGAGTTTGAAAAGGAGCTGCGACAGAGCTTTGAGCGGCAGATGGCGCCGTCGGGATTGAAGGCCAAAATTATGTTGCGGCGGCGTGGAACAGCGCAGCAGCGGTCCTTCTCTTTGTTTGCGTGGAGGGGGCTTGCGGCTTCACTGGTTTCGGTATCGCTTTGCATTTTGGCCGCGCTTGCGATTTATAGCGGCCATGAGCGGCATGAGGCTGAGAAAGAACGTCAAGGCGAGGCTGTCCGCCAGCAGGTGATGACTGCGCTGCGCATCACTAATCACGCGCTCAACCACATGAACCGGCAACTCGCGGCTCACAACCACGCTCACCGGGATTAAGGAGAAACCTGTATGCAGAATCGAATTGCAGCTTTTGTTACTTGTGCGGCCTTGCTGGCTTTGCCCCCACTGGCGCAAAGCGCACAGTTGCCTGCGCCGTCGCTCGCCGAAAAGGAACTCGCCGCGCGTGCTTCACACGTTGACGAGGTCACGCTGGACAAAAATATGTTGGGATTCGCCGCCCAATTCATGAACAGCAAGGACAAGGACTCCGCCTCCATCTATCACTTGATTGATGGACTGGACGGGATCTACATCCGCACCTACGAATTCGAGAAGGAGGGGCAATTCTCCGCCGAGCAGGTGGATCAACTGCGCAAGCACCTCGAAACCAGTCAGTGGACCTCGCTGGTGCGGGACCGGGACCGCAAGACCGGCGAGTCCAGCGACGTGATGGTCAAGCTGGTCAATGGCAAGTCAGAAGGGTTGTTCATTTTCGATGTTGAGCCCAAGGAGATCAGCATCGTGATGATTCTGGGCTCTGTCGGCATGGAAGACCTGGGTAAGCTGTCGGGCATCGCCGGGCTAGGCGCGCTGGGACAGATGGCGCCGCAAGCGCCAACGGCTCAGAAGGCACCGAAGGGACAGCACGGACCAAAGGGAGAGCCGGGGCCGAAGGGAGAACTGGAGCCGCCGGGGGTGCCGGGATCTCAGAGCGATCAGGTAGCGCAGGGTGCGCCGCCTGCACCTCCAGCTCCGCCGGCGCTGGCAGGAGCGCAGGGACCGCAGGATTCGCAAGGTGGGAGGCAGGACCAGCGCACGCCGCTTCCACAGTGCAAGGGGAACGGTCCTTGCTTTCACTAGAACTGGATGCCTGGCCGCAGCTGGTCTCATCAATACCTGGGAGTTAATTTCTCCGGCTGTGAGTTTCGCCAACGGTGACGAATCCGACTAGCAGAATTGGATTCAGAATCGCCAGGAACCAAACTCGATACCGGAATCAAGCTGTGCCTATGCGGCGTGGGTGCTGCTGCCTAGACTTATGGGTAGCATGGCCAGTTTGTCTCCAACGCCGACCTCAAGTTATCGCGGGCGGCTTGCGCCTTCGCCTACGGGCTTTCTGCATGTGGGGCATGCGCGCACGTTTTTGACGGCGTGGCAGCGGGCGCGCGATTCGGGCGGCACCCTGGTGATGCGCATGGAGGATTTGGATCCCGATCGCAGCCGCGCAGCTTATGCGGAGGCCGCAATCGAAGACCTGCGCTGGATGGGGATTCGCTGGCAGGAGGGTCCGGATAAGGGCGGCCCGTTTGCGCCTTACGTGCAAAGCAAGCGCCGGGCAATTTATTTGGCCGCGTGGCGGAAGTTGCTGCGGCATGGGCATCTTTTTCCCTGCCGCTGCTCGCGCAAGGATCTTGAATCCGCGCTCGGTGCGCCGCATGAACGGGTTTCGATGGCGATGCAAGGGTCGATTTCGTTGGGAAAACTGGACCTGATGGACGACGATCCCATCTATCCCGGCACCTGCCGCCATTTGGAGGGCCACGTTCCGCAACTGCCCGGACCAACCGCGAGCGAGATCGAGTCGCCCGATGGAATCAACTGGCGTTTCCGTGTAAACGACGGCGAAGTTGTGGAGTTCGATGATCTGAACCTGGGACGGCAGCGGTTTGTGGCGGGCAGGGATTTTGGGGATTTTGTGGTGTGGCGGCGGGACGGCGTGCCCAGTTACCAGCTCGCCTGCGTAGCCGACGATGCGGCGATGGGCATTACAGAAGTCGTGCGCGGAGCTGACCTACTGAAGTCCACCGCACGGCAGATTTTGCTCAATCGGGCGCTGGGATACCAGAATCCCCGCTGGTACCATTGCCGGCTGGTGGTGGACCACAACGGTCGTCGTCTGGCCAAGCGTCACGACTCGTTGAGCCTGCGCGCATTGCGGCAGCGGGGTCTAACGCCGATGAATATTATGGCGGCGGATTTGCCGGAGGAGACGTGAGGAGTAATTGCTGTTCCCCGCTTACGCCTGACTCTGAGCTTTGCGAAAACACTCTTTTGCCAGCTTGACCAGAACCAGAGCCTGCTCCCAGCGGTCGCTCTCTTCTTTTCCGTTGAAGGTGCGCGCGTAGTAGATCTCCGGGCCGAGCAGTTCGGTGGCGAAACAGAACCTGTGCGTTCCCGGTTTGCTGAGATAGGCTGCAAACACCTGCGTCCATACAGTGCAGAAATGAGCGACGTAGGGACGGCGAGCGGAATCTCCATCGCCTATATCCACTTGAATGCAGCCGGGGTTTCCAATGCGGGCGTGAATGACGCCCATGCGCTCAATCACAGGGCGGATGAATTCAATCTTCTTTTCGACCCCGCCGTAGACCATCTCAAGGCCCGTATACCAGTGGGAAAAATCGCAATTGATTTCGAGTTCCGGGAAGCGCTTGACTAACTGCACCGCTCGCCAAATGTCCTGAAGCATGGTGGCGCGATGAGTTTCAACGTAGAGCGGAATGCGATGCTTCTGAGATGCTTCAATGACGGATGCGGCCAGGCGATCGACTTCTGTGTCGTCTTCCATGCCCGAGCCCACATGCACGGTCAGGCACTCGAAGCCACTGTCCACGCCCTTTTGCGCGAGGGTAGACGCTTCCTCGGGCGAGTTGATTCTTCCGCTGCCGCAAACGCCCAGGCCTAGAGATCGCGCTGCTTGCACTCGGTCCGCGGGCGGAAAATCGCCGAATTGGACGCCGACGTAACCTGCCTCGTGGATTGCATAGAGGGAGACGTCTGAGGTGCGGACGGATGCGTCGAGCGAACCGAGATTCATGTAACAGCCTAAGCTGTGCGTTGCGGAATTGCTCATGACTTCCTCAGGCTGACTGCGCTTTGATCTTCGCTCATGTCAAGAAATCCCGCGTCTTCGAATTCCGCGCCGAAGCGGCGCGCGCCCACTTCGAGAATGGCCGAGTCAGGGAGCTTGCTGAGAGGCGTGTAGCGGGGATGGTGCGACTCTTTGTAAGGATTGTTCCGGGCCGCGTTGTAGCGGACGATCATCGACCAGCGAGGATGGTCGGAGTGGTTCTGATCGGAGCGGTGCAGCAGGTTGGCGTGGAAGAAGAGCGTGTCGCCCGGGTCCATTTCGACGTAGACCAGTTCCTGGCGCTCCAGCAGTTTTTCAACGCGCTCGTGATCGGCACCGGCCTGGTCGCCAGTCAGAATGTGCTCAACGCGCCCGGCATGATGCGAGCCGCGAATCACCTGCAGGCAACCGTTTTCCCTGGTGGCGGGGTCGACGGCGATAGAGGCGCTGGTGAGCAGCGGAAAGAGAACTCCGTTCTGATACCAGTAGCCGTAATCCTGGTGCCAGGCCCACGCGCCGCCGACCTTAGCATCCTTCATGATCATCTTGGAGTGATAGTGGTAGACCTCGCCCTCGAGAATCTGCTCAGCGGGGGTAACCATGGATTCAGCCCGGGCGATGGCGCCATAGATTGTGTCGGTGGGGTGGTTCCACAGCGATAGACGAACCGTTCCGCCCTCGCCGTCGGCGCGTCCCTGGGCATGCTGATCGAGAATGCGGTCCTGCCGCGCGGTACGACCGAGCAGCTCGACTTCCTCCGCGCTTAGCATTCCGCGAACCAGCAGGAATCCGTCTTCCTGATACTGTTTCAAATCCTCATGGGTGAGGGGTTTTGCTTTCATGGGGACCTCCGCGCGCCATTCAAAGAGGGGAAGCTTTCGAGTGCTCGCAGGCTGAGTCTAATTTCGGCTTGTTCTTAAAGTCAACTGAACGATCTTTATGCGGTTCTATGCCGGCATCGCGAGCCCTCAGCTCTCGCTGCGATAGAGCATATCGCGAATCGCCTTGCGGCGCGCCTCGTTCGCTTCCGCCTCGGCCCTGCGGTCAAATGCGCTCGCGGAGGGCTCGACGACGGGGGCTATTGCTTCGGGTTCGCTGCATGAGGGACAGCGATTGGCGAACCCGGGCTTATTCGGCCTCAATTCAAACTCTTCAGAGCAAACGACACAAACTTTAATTGGGAAGGCCATGAAATTATGGTAATACTTTTGGATTTTTTGAAAAAGTGGCGCCGGGCGGTAAAAAAGCGGGGGCGGTTCACATTGAGAGACGCCGCAAAGGGCGCACGCGGGCATCTCATCAAATGGACGGTACTCGGCTAATCAACTAGCCGCCCCCCCAGGCGAAAGACGAAAATCAATTAAAAAGAGACAACATATCGGACTGATACTGAGCGATCTTCGGCCAAAAAGTGCCAATTGCAACCCACGACTTGGGGTGGGCAAGAACCGTGCACACATAAAAATGTGTATCCCTGTCGGGTCCGCAGATTTCTTCGAGAAACTTCTGCTTCACTTTTCGACAAGCCTCGTCTGGGCTATTACCTTCATCCACACATTTCCAATAGAGGGCATCAAGTTCCCAATCTTCGATCATCATTTGATGATTGTGGCACCTGGAATCATCGCATTCGAATTTGTATCGGAATTCGAAGGGAACCCTTCTGGGCGGCTCTTTACTTGCCGTCCTGTTCTCCCAAAATCTCTGCTGTTTCAGTTTATTCAGAAAGGCAGACTTCCATTCCGGATTACGTCGGGTAATAACCAGATCATGCACCTTCTTGGGCTTGAAGATTCCCTCCAAATGCCCCTGTGCCCATCCTAAGCCCATTTTGTGAAGGGTGCCCTTGCGCATCCCGCAATCATGATTCACTCTGGAAGCAATGCCGGAACTTCCCGACATCGCTGCCTACATCACCGCCCTCGAAGCCCGCATCCTCGGCCAGCCGCTGGAGCGCGTCCGAACGGCGAGCGCATTCCTTCTCCGCACCGTTGATCCGCCGCTCGCCGAAGTCGAAGGCAAAACCGTCCGCGAACTCCGCCGCATCGGCAAGCGCATCGTCATCGGCGTTGAAGATGATCTATGGCTGGTGCTCCATCTGATGATTGCCGGCCGATTGCACTGGAAGCCGCCGCAAGCCAAACTAGCCGGCCGAAACGCACTCGCCGCCTTCGACTTCCCCAACGGAACTCTGGTTCTCACAGAAGCCGGCAGCAAGCGCCGCGCATCCCTGCACGTCTTCCGCGGCGAAGAGGCAATGCAATCCATTGATCCCGGCGGAATCGAAATCTTCTCGACCGACCTCGACGGCTTCTGCGTCGCGCTGACCCAGGAAAACCGCACCCTCAAGCGCACCCTCACTGATGCACGCCTCATCAGCGGCGTTGGCAACGCATACTCCGACGAAATTCTGCACGCGGCCCAGCTGTCGCCCATCACCCAAACCCACAAGCTCAAGCCCGAAGAGTGGGAGCGCCTTTTCGCCGCCACGCGCTCAACTTTGACTCTCTGGACTAACCGCCTTCGCGCCGAAGCCGAGATCAGCTTTCCAGAAAAGGTAACCGCCTTCCGACCGGAGTTTGCCGTTCATGGTAAGTTCGGCCAACCCTGCCCGCGTTGCGGCGACCCCATTCAGCGCATCCGCTATGCCGACAACGAAACCAACTACTGCGTCCGCTGCCAGACCGGCGGAAAGGTCCTGGCTGACCGCAGCCTCTCCCGCTTACTCGGCTCCGACTGGCCGCGCACGCTCGAAGAACTCGAAGCCCTGAAGCGCCGCTGAAACCGCGCTCTCCGATTCGTCACTCAGTTCAGTGATCAGCCCTTATCGCTCTCCCATTACAATCGATTCATGAGCAAAGCAGTCATCGCAACCGACAAAGCCCCCGCCGCCATCGGCCCTTACTCGCAAGGCGTGCACGCAGGCAACCTTGTCTTCACAGCCGGACAAATTGCAATCGATCCGTCGACTCAGCAAGTAGTAGCCGGCGGCATCACGGAGCAGACCACCCGCGCCCTTGAAAACCTGAAAGCAATCCTTGAAGCAGCTGGCAGCAACCTTGCCCAAGCGATCAAGGCCACCGTCTTCCTCAAGGACTTCAACGATTTTGCGGCCATGAACGCAGTCTACGGTGCATACCTTGGCGCCAACGGTGTGGCGCCTCCGGCACGCACCACCGTCGAGGTCTCCCGTCTTCCCAAGGATGTTTTGGTTGAAATCGAATTGATCGCCGAGGTCTGAGGGCGCTTTCCGGTACTTTTGTCCGCTCTCGGCATCCAATCGATAAATGATGGGGGGCACCATGAGCGAGCCAGGGAAAATCGTGCGCACCGATGCAGAATGGCGTGCGCAGCTCACGCCTGAGCAGTATCGAATCCTGCGCGAAAAAGATACCGAGCGGCCCTTTACCGGCGCCCTCACTGAAAACCACGAGACCGGCAACTACCACTGCGCCGGCTGCGGATCACTCCTGTTTATGAGCGGGGCCAAGTTCGACTCCGGCTGCGGCTGGCCCAGCTTCATGCTGCCCGCCGAATCCAAAGCCATTGAAGAGCGTGAGGACAATTCCTTCGGAATGCGGCGCGTCGAGGTCACCTGCGCCCGCTGCGGCGGCCATCTGGGTCACCTCTTCCCTGACGGCCCTGATCCCACCGGCCTCCGCTACTGCATCAACTCCGCCAGCCTGACCTTCGCGCGGCAAAAACCGTAAACTTGCACGCGTCGTCCGGGCACAACAAAAACCCGTCCGGCCTGGACGGGGTTCTTGTCATCGTAAAAATCTCCGCTTATCGCAGATTCAGCAGGTGCAAAGCCAGGGGCAACCGCTACACCTTGGCGATTTTCCCGCTCTTGATGCAGCTGGTGCAGACCCGTAGCTTCTTGGGAGCGCCGTTCACCAGCGCTTTCACCGCTTGCAGATTCACGCTCCACCGGCGCCGCGTAACGTTGTGCGCGTGGGAGATGTTGTTGCCGAATTGCGGGCCTTTCCCGCATATATCGCATACCTGTGCCATGACTTCACTCCAAACTTTCTCTGCTGTTTTGCCTATGGACTCAACCCCGCCATCGCAACTCATAATGCACGGAACCCGAGTCTCTTCGCCGGGACCCGCCACAGAGCAATAAGTGCACCACCCCGGCTGCTACCCGAATCTACAGTATAACCGGAGCCGCCCCTCGAGGCCAATTCCAGCTCCGGGCTGATCGCTACACATATTAGGGAAGAGGCCGCGTTCGGCCTGATAGACTGTCCTACAAAATAGGTTGCGAAGCGGAGTCCATCGGAATGTTTATCCAAGGAGGGCTGATAGTAAGGTTGATTATTTGGGCAATCTGCCTGCCCATCTGTTTTTTATTGTTGCGAGTCTTTCAATTGCGACCCGTCATTTGGAGGATAATTGGTAAACTTCCCCATGATATCTGGGTCCAGGCATTTTTAATCTTCGTGCTTTCACTCGGCGGAAGACTCGCGCTACTACATGAAAAACCTGTACCAGTACCCGCAGTACACGATGAACGTAGTTACATGCTGGCGTCAGATACCTTTGCGCATGGGCGCCTTACCAACCCAACGCCTCAATTCTGGTCGCACTTTGAGACTTACCACGAGCTGCTTCATCCCACCTATATGTCCAGATATCCTCCGGGGCAAGGACTTGCGTTAGCCGCAGGCCAGATAATATTTCATCTTCCATTTGCCGGAGTCATGTTAAGTTGCGCAGTCATGTGTGTTGCTCTTTATTGGGCATTGTGCGCAATCTTGCCCCGAAGGTGGGCTTTCCTGGGAGGCATCGTTGCAGCCATACAATTCGGCTGGATGAGTTATTGGGACAATAGCTATTGGGGCGGTGCAGTGACCGCCATTGGTGGCTGTCTTTTCGTTGGAGCCATACTTCGCCTTAGCCATCGAATCACGGTTTTGCACGCTGCCACGCTTGGATTTTCCCTTTTTTTGCTGGCTATCACTCGGCCTTACGAGGGACTCTTGCTCGCGTTTCCAGGACTCTTGTGGCTCTCTATCGTAATCTTTAAGATGCCTCGGAAGGAGCATTGGCCCCGGGCACTCGCTGCATTTCTGCTCATTATGGCTGCTGGAGGCTCATGGCTGGGCTATTACAACTGGAGGGTTACAGGCTCGCCGTTTGATTTGCCGCATAATGAATTCCATCGTCAATACGAACGCACCCCGGTGTTTGCTTTTCTGCCGGTGGCAAGCGCAAGGCAATGTATAGTCAACGATCAAAAAAACCAGTACGAGGAAATCAATCATCCTGCCTATGCCATGAGCCACACGGTCCGCGGGTTCTTCAAGATGTTTATAACTCGCATTTCAGGTACATGGGCATTTTATGGCGGAACTGCTTTTGTGCTTGCGCCTTTGGGGCTGTTGCTCTGCTGGCGCAATAGAAAGTTGCGCTGGTTGGCTTTAATGCTGGTTTTCATGTTCGTGGGCTGGGAGGCTGTAAGTCCATTGAGTCTGCATTACTATGCTCCGGCTACTCCGGTACTCTATGCAATCGGGTTGATTGGATTAGGTGCGCTGTGCTGCTGGAGACGCAAATCCCGCCTGGGCCAGTTGCTTGTCCTCGCAAGTCTCTCGTCTTTCGCGTTGACGACGGCGGTGGAATTGGCGCGAGACCCGGTATTTAGGATGCTCGGTATTTCATACCATCCACCCGTCTGGTACGAGATGAATTTCTTGAGACAGAAAGCGTCCGTTGCATCAATCCTTGATGGCATCCCAGGAAATCACCTGGTGCTGGTTCACTATCCTCAAGGACATGATTACGACAAGGAATGGGTTTATAACGGTTATGATATCCCGAGCCAGAGAATTATATGGGCGCACGATCTTGATCCGTCCGATCCGGACAAACCTCTTGTTTGCCATTATAGAAATCGGCATATATGGCTTATCGAGCCCGTGGATAAGGATGTATGGTCTCCCGCTTTGGCACAAAACGCATTGCATGCAGTGAATACAAGCAACATGTGCGCAGATTCAGGTGAAGCGAACGAGGAGCACGCGCCTGAGTTAACTCCAGCTGGCGCGGCGCTCGGCGTAAACTGAGCACAAAAACCCTGGATTCATTTTTGCGGCTTCGCAAATTGAGGGACCATGAAATTTAAAAGACCGGATCTGAAGTTGCTTGTTCTTTGTATCGCCTCTCTCATTTTTTTAACGCTGGGAGGACGCAAAGTACTTCATGACTCACGTGACTTCATTCCTGTTTACACAGGAGCGCGATGCCTGCTGCATGGTTGCAACCCCTACGTTCCATCGCAACTGGAACAGCAGTTTCTTCAAGCCGGCGGCCGCACCAATGAAGTGCCGGATTGGAAAGCTTGTGTACCGGTTTACCCACCTTCGGCATTCCTGGTGCTCTCGCCGCTGGCACTGCTCCCGTATCCGCTGGTTTGCCCGCTTTGGTTCCTGTTGAATGGCTGCTTGTTTATTGCTTCCGCTGGACTCGTTCTATTTATGAGCCCGCGGTCACACCGGTGGCTTGCCACAATTCTCGTATCGCTCATTGTGGTCAAGAGCGGAGAAATGCTTCAGATAGGTCAGCCGACGGTGTTCGCCACGTCGCTGTTAGTTATGGGATGTTATTGTTTCCTTCGTCAGCGTTGCCTCTCTCTGGGAGTCGTTCTGCTCATGCTCAGCCTTGCTGTCAAGCCCCAGATGGGCGGGCTGATCGTGCTCTATCTGGTGGTGAGAAGAATCCATTGGCGCTACGCAGTGCTCGCCATGGCAGGCGCCTGTGCTCTTCTTCTGGCCGGGGGCCTGATACTCACAATGCGTCCATCCAGCGCCGACTGGACTTCAGTTCTGCACGCGAATCTATCCGCTACTGAGGAGCCTGGCGGCGTAAATGATCCAAGGCCCAATCACAAACCTTCCCTGGACCTCGCAAACCTGCAAGTAGTTACCAGCGCTTTTTCGACGAATGCTCGGGAATTTAATGCAGGCGCCTACGCTGTTTGTTTAGTGTTCCTTGCGGCTTTGGTCACGGCGGTCCTACGAACAAAAACAAGTCCAGACGTGCATTTGCTTTCGATCGGAGCTTTGGCAGTACTTACATTAATGCCGGTTTATCACCGCTTTTACGACGCCAGAATACTCCTCATTACCGTTCCGGCTGTTGTGATCGTTTATCGGCAGCGCCGGTTGCTCGGAGCTCTTATGGGAGCCCTGACCGTTCTCATTGTTAATTTCTTGTCGGTTCAGAGCCGGACATACGCTTTCCTTTCGCATCACGCGATCGGGCAATTCATTCTCCAGAGCAAATTCCTTTCCATACTGTTCTTGCAACAGCAAAACCTGGAACTGCCTGTTCTCTTTTGCCTGTATATTGTTGCGATTCTACTTTATTCGCATTCCCACCGTTCCGGTGATGGCAGTGGCATCTTCGAGGGTGCGGCGCTCGGCGTAAACTGATAAGACGATGATCAATCCGGCTGCTTCCCCCTCACCCGGCCATAGGCGATATTTTTTTGAGAAGTTCGGCATCACTGAGCGTCTGCTGGAGCGCTGCCTGGGTGAGGCCCTCGCCGCTGGAGGCGACTACGCCGATCTTTACTTTGAGTCGGTTACGGCCACTTCACTGGGAGTCGACGAGCAGATCGTCAAATCCGCAAGCCAGGGAACCAGCGCTGGCTGCGGCATTCGCGTGCTTTCCGGCGAGCGCACTGGCTACGCCTACACTGACAATTTAAGCCCTGAGCGCCTGCTCCATGCAGCGCGCACCGCTGCACTCATCGCCTCCGGTCCTGCCAAACAAACTGTGCAGGGATTTGTGGAGGCGCCCGCGGCCGATCTTTATCCCGTTCCTCTGGGCGGCTTCGATCTCGACCTCGCTGCCCGTCTCGAACTGATTTTGAGAGCCGATCGCGCCGCGCGCGCTTATGACCCGCGCATCGTGCAGGTCCGCGCCGGCTACTCCGAGGAGCTGCGCCGAATTCTCATCGCCGCTTCAGACGGCGCTTTCGCCAGCGACACCCAGCCCCTCTGCCGGTTGAACGTCTTCGTCATCGCCAAAGATGGCGAGCTTACGACTAGGGGCTCAGCGGGAGGCGGCGGCAGATCCGGGATCGAGCAATTTGCGGAGAATAAGAGCCCGGAGCATCTAGCGCGAGAAGCAGCACGCGGAGCCATTCTTCAGCTCGGCGCCGTCCCAGCACCGGCCGGCGAAATGCAAGTGGTCCTCGGCCCCGGCTGGCCGGGCATTCTTCTGCATGAGGCGGTGGGCCACGGCCTCGAAGCCGATTTCAATCGCAAAAAAACCTCGGCCTTCACCGGACTCATCGGCCAATCCGTCGCCGGCCCGAAGGTAACCGTGGTGGATAACGGAACCATGGCCGGCCGTCGCGGCTCGCTCAACGTGGACGATGAAGGTTCAGCTACCCAGGAAACCGTGCTCATCGAAGGCGGAGTGCTGCGCGGTTACCTGACTGACAAACTTTCTGCACGACTTATGGACACGACTAACACCGGCTCCGGCCGCCGCGAGAGTTACCAGTGCATCCCTATGCCGCGCATGACCAATACTTACATGCTCGCGGGTGACGATGCGCCTGAAGATATTTTGCGCAGCGTGAAGCGCGGCCTTTACGCCGTCAACTTCGGCGGCGGACAAGTAGATATCACCAACGGCAAATTCGTCTTTTCAGCATCAGAAGCCTACCTCATCGAAGACGGAAAGATCACCGCTCCAGTGCGCGACGCCACGCTGATCGGCAACGGCCCGGAAGCTCTCAAGTACGTTTCGATGGTCGGCCATGACCTCAAACTCGACGAAGGCATTGGCACTTGCGGCAAAAATGGTCAATCCGTGCCCGTAGGTGTAGGGATGCCCACCATCAAGTTGGATAAGATGACGGTGGGCGGAACGGGAAGATAGAAACGTAACAACTATAACCCCGGACTCACGCTGATCTTACCCAGCGCGTACCATCCGTCGTCTCCTCGTCCTTCAATCGCGAGCTTCACTCCTGGCTGCAGAGTTATGGGATCAAGAATAGCAACGCTCAATTGATAATTTCCCGCCGGCAGGTCTCCCGGAACAAAAACCGGATCCTCGAAGACCGCATCGCCCGGCAACCACTTGCGAAGATCCGCATCCGTTCGTACCACCGCGGAATGCTCCGGCGAGCTGAAGCGGAATGCCAGGACAAATGGCCGGTAAATGGGAGCCACGCCCTCATTCATCCACCAGGTCTTTAAGTGAATTGCATCTCCCGCCCGAACCTGCGTCTGCCACTCGCCACGCTTCAAGACGAAGCGATAACCCATCTTCCGTTCGAAATCCTCGAACTCGCTCTTCCACTCCTTGGGAATCGCGGTTGACTTCACGTTCACCGTGCTCACGTGCCAGCTCAACGCCACGTCGAGGATATACTTCACATCCAGGCCTTCCTGAAACCACCCTCCTGGCACCCAGCAAGTCTCCAGTGAAACCGGCGCCTTTCTCCACACGTCATAAATGCCGGTCTCCGCAATCTCCTCGGGATACTGGTCCAGCATCGCTCCCCAACCTTTCCTCATATCGCCCCAGCAATCGAGGCGCCAGCCTGTCCCGTGCGAGGTTGCATATTTCAGGGCTTCGGGCTCATCGAAATTCATCACTACTTGAGTCTTGCGAAAAGCATTCAGGTAAAGGTCGATCCACTGCTTCTGAATACGGAACTCGGGTGAAGGACCACCGGCCCATGCTTCGCCCCAATAGCCGCCGGTCGCAACGTCCACGCTATCCAGGTCCGGATGCCCGTCGTAACGCCTGCCAGCTTCGGTCACCAGGGCGCTCCAATCCTTCAGGTATAGCGGATCGTTGAAATCGGGCTGCCAGATCTTCCCATCTTTCGATGAATCCGAATTTCCGCGCCGTGCCCCCGATTCGCGATACCACTTGGGCAACGGATGCTTTTGATCGTAGGGCGCCAGCCGGATCATGAGCCGCTGCCCGTGCCGTCTGGCCTCAGCCAGCGCGAGATCGATGATATCCCAGCGAACCTTGCCCTGCTCGGGTTCCAGCGCTTCCCAGAACCAGCGGTCGTATGCAACGGTCGCCTGCGGAAAGTCCGGCTTTTCGGCAGGCGCCGCGAGCGGTGCTGTGGGCCCTTCCTCTGACCACTTCACGCCGGCATTCAACGCGTCTCCGTTGTAGCGCTGAAAGGTTTGAATTCCCATACCCGGATTAAAGAGCACTTCCTGGCTCTCAACCGGCCTGACAATGGTTGTGGGTGCCTGGGGTGTTTGCCCTTGCCCCAAGCCGGTATACGACGAAACGACAAGCGCGCTAACAAGAATGATCGCAACCTTTTGCATTGAAGTGCCTTTCGCTTGAGTGATGTCGCTGGGCTTACGGATTCAAGTGATGCGTAACCTTGACCAGCGAAGCATTGACATACTAGCATGGCTAGCAAATATCTACGCAATTCCGATGCGAGCCCTGTTCGGGGTGGGTTCTTTTCGAAGGGATTTGACCATGCAATCGAACAAGAAAGCCACCCTTCTCACGCGGCGGCAATTCGTCGCAGTGGGAGCCTTGGGAGGCGTGGCCGCTGCCGTCGGGTGCGCCTCGGGCAGGCAGGGGCACTGGGATTTTTTGAGCGACGCCCAGGGCCACACCCTGACTGCAATCTGCGATCAGATTATTCCCGCCGACGACTTTCCCAGCGCCTCGCAGGCCGGCGTGCTTACTTATATCGACAATCAGCTCGTTCGTCACTTCCGCCGTCATCAGGAATCCTATCGCGACGGCCTGGAGAATGCTGAAGCAATCAGCCGCAAGCGCTTCGGCCGCGAACTGGCTGCTCTCACTGCGCCGCAGCAGCTTGAAGTGGTGAGCGCGATCGAGCAACAGCATCCCGATTTTTTTAATCTGGTGCGCAGCCACACATTGCAGGGCTACTACGGCTCGCCGCGCCACGGCGGCAATCGCAACGCTGTCAGTTGGCGAATGCTGGGCCTGGATGAGCCGCCTCTGCGCGGCCGTGCGCAGTATGACCTGAAGAAAGGCACACACTCATGAAACGAGTGAACGCCGTGATCGTGGGTGCGGGCGCTGGTGGCGGAATTGTCGCCAAGGAGCTGGCAACCGCCGGCTTGAGCGTAGTCCTCCTGGAGCGCGGCAAGTGGTACACCGCCAACGACTGCCGCAAAGACGACCTGCGCAATCAAGGTGTCACCGTGCTGGGCTGTGCGTTTGGGCCGGAAGATGAGGGCCATCCGAGGGTTTTGGTGGATGCCAAAGGCGCGGCTCATACCGTAGTACCCAGCGAGAGTGGATACCAGAACGTCGCCGCCTGCGTGGGCGGGGGAACGCTCAGCTGGGGAGCGCAGGCTTGGCGTTTTATGCCTCAGGATTTCAAGATGCGCTCAACATACGGGGCTCCAGCCGGAAGTTCGCTCGAAGACTGGCCCATCTCCTACGACGACCTGGAGCCGTTCTACGAGAAAGCCGAGTACGAGATCGGCGTCTCCGGCGACTACTCGGGCGATCCGTTCCATGGCCCGCGCAAGCGCGATCTGCCCATGCCGCCGCTGCCGCCCACCAAAGAGTTCGCAATCCTTGAGCCGGCAGCCAGACGCCTAGGTCTGCACCCGATTCACATTGCCATGGCCCGCAATAGCGTGCCTTACAACGGGCGCGGCCCCTGCATGCGCTGCCGCTGGTGCAACGGATTTGTCTGCGAAACGGATGCCAAGAACGGCACGCAGAATACCGTGATCCCCGTTGCGCTCAACACAGGCAACTGTGAATTGCGCACCGAGTGCATGGCGAAGGAAATCCTGACCGACAACCGGGGACGCGCGCGCGGCGTGGCCTACTTCGACTCGAACGGTAACCTCCAGGAGCAGCTTGCAGACGTTGTGGTCGTCTCCGCCAGCGCCACTGAGTCCGCGCGCCTGCTGCTGAATTCCAAAAACCGCCTCTTCCCAAATGGCTTGGGGAATCGTTATGACCTGGTCGGCCGCAACCTACAAGGCCATCAATATACAGGCGCAACCGGCTACTTCGATTTCGATACCTATGACGACGTAGGTCCCGGCGCATGCATCGCCATCTGCGACTACAACCACGGCACTCCCGGCCTGCCCGGCGGGGGAATGCTGGACAATGAGTTCATTCGTCTTCCCATCAATATGGTCGATCGAATGCCTCCAGGCACCCCGCGCTGGGGACTGGGACACAAGCAGGGCATGCGCGAGTGGCACAAGCGGACCATCGGTATTCATGGGCCGGGTCAGCAGATTCCTACGGCGGACGCCAGGATCACGCTCGATCCAAGTGTGCGCGACAAGTGGGGAATGCCGGTCGTGCGCACCTCCGGCAACGTGCACCCTCTTACGTATGAAATTGGAGAAGTGCTGGCCAAACGAGCTGAAGCCTGGCTCAAAGAAGCGGGCGCGATTCATACCACTTTGTCAGTGAACAAGCGTGATGTGGTATCGGCCGACTCTCACCAGGCCGGCACCTGCCGCATGGGCGACGATCCCAATGGCTCGGTGGTCAACCGCTACTGCCAGATTCATGACGTGGACAATGTCTTCGTCATCGATTCAAGCGTGCACGTGACCAACGGGGGCTTCAATCCGGCGCTGACCATCATGGCTGTCGCCTACTATGCCTCTGCCGCATTAGTCCGCAACTGGAAGGGAACGGGATTCCGGTCATGAAGTATTACTTGAAATTTGCGGCCATCGCCATCGCGGCGATGATCTTGCTTGCTGTTAGCGCAACCTATGGCGCTTCCTATTACTACACCATGCATTACGGCCAGGGCTGCGCAAACTGCCACGAGATGGCCACCTATGTAAGCGCCATGCATTCCTCGCCTCACCGCAAGCAGGACTGTATGGATTGTCATGTGGCGAGTATGGGCACCAAGCTGCGCCACATCCGTGTACATCTCTTCGGCGACGTGCCTGAAACCCTCCGCCTGCGCGATGTGGACGTGCTCGAGATGGTTCCCAACTGCAAAAAGTGCCACCAGCAGGAATACGCCACCTGGAATGCGGGTCCGCACAGCGCCACCTACAGCCAAATCTTTGCCGACCCCACGCATAACTCCGAGCGGCGCTTGATGAACGACTGCTTCCGCTGCCATGGCATGCACTTCGACGGCTCCATCCGCGAGATGGTCCAGCCCCAGAACGCGCATGGACCCTGGCATATCGTTCGCGATGGATTCAGCGATCAGCCAACCATGCCCTGCCAAACCTGCCACCAGACGCATTACCAGGGCGATCAGGAATCCAAGCCCTCCAAACGCATCTCCGTTGCTGGCGCACCCGTTCACGATTCACTCGCCTTTTTTGACCGCCGCGAGCGCATCCACTTTGCCGCCGTCTCGCTTGCCATTCCTAAATTGAATGATGGCGACCGCCCGGTAAAGATGAGCGAAGACAAGCGCGAAGCCATCTGCTACCAGTGCCACGCCCCGCGCATTCCCGACGCCGGAACCGTTGCCGCCGCGCATCACTGGGGTCCGCAGGTAGGCTCCGGCGACGACCGCACGCCGATGGGCGTGCATGAAGGCCTGAGCTGCATTTCCTGCCACTTCGGCCACAATGAGAACGCCAAGGCATCGTGCAAAACCTGCCATCCGCAAATGTCCCATTGCGGAATCGATGTAGAGAAGATGGACACCACCTACTTCAACGCCGCCAGCGCGCACAATATCCATTGGGTCAAGTGCACAGACTGCCATCAGCAAGGCATTCCGAAGATGAAGACTCCGCCCGCGCCAGCCAAAGCACAGTTATCCTCCAGTCCTACCGCAAACGGAGGGTTATAGGACTTGGTAGCGCCGGCCTCCTGGCCGGCTGTAGCGTGGACCTCCCGGTCCACGCTCAATCTCCGCCTTCAGGAGAACTGCTTTAGACCACGACTTCAACAAATCCGAGGCAACTGTTCTCCAATCTGCACTGCAATCACCCGATTAACTGCCCAAACAACCAAAAGTGGTTCAAGCCAAGCTGGGTTCAAGCTCTCTCTGGGAGCGTTTGGGAGTCGGTAAGAGTCAAGTATGTGAATCACTCGAACCGGAGATCGCGAATTTGAGTGGCGGGAATAGTGGCGCTCGCCCCCACGGATCGTGAGTCTCACGCGGAGAATGCCATGCTTTGCTGCAAACCTGCTCTCTTCCTGTTGCTTCTATTGCCATCCGCAGCATTTTGCACTCATGCTCAGGACATCGTCGGTCAGTGGCAAGGGACGATAAAGACCTCCAGCCCTCAACGAGTTGCCCTGGTCGTTTCGATTGATAGTGCCGCCAAATTGCAGGCGTATTTCGTCTTTGTCGATCTGCGCCCGGAACGCCTCCCTGTTGCAAGCATTTCTATGGCAAACGGAGAAATTGAGTTTTCGATAGCGACGATCATCCATGGGTCCTACCGCGGAAAACTGAGAGACGACAAGCGGCGAATCGATGGAACCTGGGTTCAGGGATCGCCCGCCCCCCTCGATTTTCAGCGGGCCACGACAGATACATCATGGCTGACAAAATCGACAATTCGTTCAATCGCTGTTGCGCCTGCCGTTTCTCTCGAAGTGATTGATTGGGGCGGAAGCGGGCCCCCGCTGGTTTTCCTTGCTGGATTAACATATACCGCTCATGTCTTCGACAACTTTGCGCCCAAATTCGTGCCTAAGTACCACGCGTACGGCATTACGCGCCGCGGATTTGGTGCGTCGAGCTCACCGGCGCCCACTAGTTCGAACTACAGCGCAGACCAGCTTGGCGACGACATTCTCAAGGTGATTGATACACTCGGCCTGAAACGGCCCGTGCTCATCGGGCACTCGATCGCAGGGGAGGAATTGAGTTCAATCGGGAGTCGTTATCCGGACAAGATTGCTGGGCTGGTCTACCTGGATGCTGGGTACGCGCATGCGCTCTATTCGCCGGAGCGGGGAGATAGCATCCTTGATGCCGACGAAATGCAGAAAGACCTGAATACGTTCTTCCCTGCTCAGTCCGTAAGTGCTCAGAAGGAGATCACTTCAAAGCTGCTCGCAGAGATTCCTCGGTTGCAAAAAGACCTTGAAGCGGACCAGAAGCTATTAGAACTGATGCCTTCGTCTGCCGCCGCGCAGAAAGAAACTGAATCGCCGTTTGCGGATGTAGTGACCGCAATCCTGAAAGGTGAGCAAAAGTATGCGAATATTCAAGCGCCCGCCCTGGTAATCTTCGCCGGTCCCCACAGTACTTCGGGTCTGCCATCCGTACCTGACGACAAGAAGGCTGAATACATTGCGACCAAACAGACTGCGCAAACCAACGCGTTTGAGAAACTCAAATCCGCGAAAGTGCTAATCATCCCAAACGCAAATCACTTTGTGTTCGAATCGAACGAGCAGGAGGTTGAGAAGGACATAAAGAATTTCCTTGATACGCTCAAAGCAGAAGGGATCTGAACACCGGAAGATGAGAAAAACACCGATCAGATTTGGTTCCGCAAGTGTTACCGCCCACTCGGAAGTTACCTTGTAGTAAACATCAATGCAACTGCTGACCTACCGGCCCCGCTTGAGGCCGTATAGAACTTTTGGAAACACGCAAAACATTTGGCAAACCATCGGTTGTTTTCGTATTGGCGTCCACAACCGCACGCAGTGAACCTCCACACTTTTCTCACGAGCGTTTGCAGATAATTACTCTTCCCAGGCGCACAATCGAAATGGAGAAATTCATGCAATGCGTTCCAGAAATTGCTTCCGGCCTCATATATCGGACAGTCGCCCGGTTTATAGCACCGCCAGGTACCCCCTACCCCCCTATCCAGCAGTAACCATCCATAAGTAACTGCATATTAACTGTATGGTAGCTATTCTGTAAGTTGCAAGATGTTTATTATCAATACATTAACTCTCTATGGCCAATTTTTGGCTTTGCCTTGTGGTAGTGGATTATTTACGGTACCGATCAAAACAGACCCTCAGCAGATCCTCGGCAACTGCTCGCCAATCTGCGTAGCAATCACCCGGTTGGCTCCCATCGCCGTTCTCGCCACGATCATTCGCGGATGCTGCGCCGTCACCGTACCGATCTGCGCCGCCTCGCGCCCCAGCGGATGCGCCCGCAGCACGGCCAGCACCTTCTCCGCCGCCTCAGCCGCAACAAAAAATACCGCCTTGCCCTCATTGGCCACATAAACCGGGTCGAGGCCGAGCAGCTCGCACGCCGACTGCACCTCGACCCGCACCGGTAAGCACGTCTCATCGATCGCAATCCCCACGCCCGAAGCCCGCGCAATCTCATTCAGCGTCGAGGCGAGGCCGCCGCGCGTCGGGTCGCGCATCGCATGAACCGCCGTTCCTACTGCATCCAGAACCCCGGCAATCATGCCGTTCAACGCCGCGCAATCGGAGCGAATCTGACTTTCGAATTCCAACCCTTCGCGCACGCTCATAATCGCCATGCCGTGGTCGCCAATCGTGCCCGAAACCAGAATCGCGTCTCCCGCCTGCGCCCGCCGCGGACCTACTTCGATCTCCGCGCGCATCACTCCAACTCCAGCAGTAGTGATATAACATCCGTCTCCGTGGCCACGCTCGACGACCTTCGTGTCGCCGGTAACAATCTGCACGCCAGCCGTAGCTGCTGCCGCAGCCATGGCCTCCACAATCGCCGCCAGTTGCGCCAGCGGAAATCCCTCTTCCAAAATGAAGCTCGCGCTCAGATACTTTGGATCCGCGCCGGAAACAGCCAGATCGTTCACCGTCCCATTTACCGCCAGCTCGCCGATCGAACCGCCGGGAAAAAATAGCGGCTGCACAACAAAGGAATCGGTGCTCATCGCCAGCCGTCCAGCCGGCAGATCGAGCACCGCAGCATCGCCCAGATTTTCAAGAGCCGCATTCCGAAACGCCGGCAAAAACAGGTGCTCCACCAGCTCATTGCCCAGCTTGCCGCCGCCGCCGTGGCCCATCACAATGGTCGGATACCCAACCAGCGGCAGCGGGCATGACCAATTCGAAAAATCCGGCGTGCTCACTTTCTCAACCATTCACAGTTTCCTGCACTGGATACCTCAGGTCTCGATTCCTCAGACCTGGGAATCAAAGCCCGGCCTGGCAAGAACAAAACTAACAGCTGGAAGCTAGAAGCTGGAAGCTGCCTGCCCCGCTCCTGCCAACTCTTCCGCAGAAATGAAGCGCCCGTAGTTGTAATAAGCCGCGCAGGCACCTTCGCTCGAGACCATCGTCGCTCCGAGTGGATGCCTTGGCGTGCACTCCTTGCCAAACGCCGCGCATTCGGCCGGCTTGATAATCCCGCGCAGCACATCCCCTGACCGGCAAAGCGCCGACTCCTGGGTATGAATGCCGGTAATATGGAACCGCTCCTCGGCGCCAAAATCCCTATAAGCCGCGCTCAGCCGCCAGCCGCTCTTCGGAATCACGCCGATCCCGCGCCAGGCCCGGTCCGTTACCTCGAAGACTTCGGCCAGCAGCTTCTGCGCCGCTTGGTTGCCCTCAAACTTGACGATCCGTTCATAGGCGTTTTCAACCTCATGCTGCCCAGCCTCAAGCTGTATCACCGCGCGGCGAATTCCATCGAGCAAATCCAGCGGCTCAAAGCCCGTCACCACCAGCGGCACCTTGTATTTGGCCGCCAGCGGCGGATATTCCCAGTAACCCATCACGCTGCACACATGCCCAGCCAGCAGAAACGCCTGCACCTTGTTTCCCGGCGACTCCAAGATCGCCGCAATCGCAGGCGGCACCAACACATGCGAAACCAGCAGCGAAAAATTCTTCAGCCCCCGCCGCTTGGCTATATGCACGCTCATCGCATTGGCCGGAGCCGTAGTCTCAAACCCCACGCCGAAGAAGACCACCTGTTTGTCAGGGTTTTTCGCTGCCAGCTCCACCGCATCCAGAGGCGAATAGACTACCCGCACGTCCCCGCCCGCGCCCTTCACCTGGAACAGGTCGCACTCAGTGCCGGGAACCCGCAGCATGTCGCCGAAGGAACAGAAAATCACCCCCGGCTGCGCGGCAATAGCCAGCGCTTTATCGATCAATTCGAGTGGAGTAACGCAGACTGGACAACCGGGCCCATGAATCATCTCGATGCCGGCGGGGAGCATCTGGTCGATTCCATTCTTGATGATGGAGTGGGTCTGCCCGCCGCAAACCTCCATAATCCTCCACGGCTGCGTAGCGAGAGAGGCGATCTCCCGCGCCATTCGCTGTGCAATCTCGCCATTCCGGAACTCGGTCAGGTACTTCATTTCTTTGAGCAGCTCCCGTCAGGGCGGGCAGACTGCGGCTTACCCGCAGCCCGCGCAAATGCCTCGTCCCCCTCCGCCAATTCCTCCTCCAGCATGCCCATCTCGCGGAAGTCAGCCAGAGTCTGCTCGGCCGTCTCTTCGTCGATCTTTGAGAGCGCAAACCCAACGTGGACAATGGTATAGTCGCCCACCTCGACCTCCGGCACGTAGTCCAGGCAAACCCGTTTTACTATCCCGCCAAAGTTCACCCGTCCCACCCGAAGCCCGCCCTCGGAGGTAATCTCTTCCACTTTTCCCGGTATCGCTAAACACATGGCATTTACCTTGCACGTCTATCGTACAACCGTTTCGAGTGATTTAAATCACGTGAACCGGCTAAATTCAGCCCCGCCCCTTCCTTTTTTCCTCCAAATACCCCAGCCACTCATCCAGCCCCACGCCGCTCTTTACTGAAGTCTCAAAGATCTGAATCCCCGGCCGAATCTCGTTGATATTTTTGAGCGCAGCCCAGCGGTCGAAGCCGCACGGAACCGCGAGGTCCATTTTGGTAATTACCGCAGCATCGGCGGAGTTGAACATGGTGGGATATTTGAGCGGCTTATCCTCGCCCTCCGTCACCGAAAGCAGGACCACACGAATCGCCTCGCCCAGGTCGTAGCTAGACGGGCAAACCAGATTGCCCACATTCTCGATAAACAGATAATCGAGTGCGCCTAGCTCCCATCCATCCAGGTGCTTACCGATCATCTCCGCGTCCAGGTGGCAGATTCCATGGGTATTGATCTGCCTGACTGGCGCCCCGCTCGACGCCAGCCGCCGCGCATCGTTATCAGTCTCCAGATCGCCCACCAGCGCTGCGACTCGCACGCCGCGCTTGCGCAGTTCCGTCAATGTCCACTCAAGAAACGCCGTCTTCCCCGTCCCAGGGCTCGAAACCAGGTTCAGCACCATCACCCTGGCAGCCGCATAGCTCGCCCGCAGGCCCGCCGCCAGTTCATCATTTTTCTTCAGAATTCCCCGCCGCAGTTCCACAATCCGGGTCGTCATGCCGCCTCCTTGCCGTCCTCAATCTCGATGGAATCAATCTCCAGCTCGCGTCCCTGGCGCAGGTCAAAGCAAGGCTCACCGCACAGCGGGCAGCGGAAGCTCTGCACTCCTTCGAGTTCAACGTCCTTGCCGCACTTTTCGCAGTGCATCACCACCGGCAGCACATTAACCACCAGCCGCGACCCCTCCAGCGCTGTTCCCTCCGCCGCAATTCCGTAGCAAAACTCGAGCGATTCCCGCACCACAGAGGCCAGCGCTCCCACGCGCAGCCGCACTTCCAGCACCCGCGCACCGGGGTAAGCCGCCAGCGACTCGGTCACCGACTCCACAACGCTGGTCACGATGGAAAGCTCATGCATAAAAGATGGATTCTACGCTCCCGCCACCTCAGTCGCACGGCCGAAGGCGTCTGTCCCACCGCAGGTGGTCAATATTTCGGCAGCGAAGGATCGATCCTTTCAGCCCAGGCCAGAATTCCGCCCGCGAGGTTTGAGACCCGCTTGAAGCCAACCTGTCGCAGAAAATCCACGGCCTTCGTACTGCGCACGCCACTTCTGCAATGCACCACAATCTCGCGGCTTGAATCCAGCTCATGCACGCGCTGGGGCAAATCTCCCAGCGGGATCAGTTGCCCCTTGATGTTGCATATCTGATACTCATGCGGCTCGCGCACATCGAGGACAAATATATCTTCTCCGGCATTGATTCGATGCTTAAGTTCCTCCGGTTGCATCTCGGGAATCTTTGTGCCGGCGGAGCGGACCGCGTCTTCCCCGCGAATTCCGCAGAATTGCTCGTAGTCAATCAGTTCTTTCACCGTTGGATTCGTGCCGCAGACGGGGCATTCCGGATTCTTTCGTATGCGCATCTCGCGGAAGCGCATGGCGAGCGCATCTACGAGCAGCAGGCGGCCAATCAGAGGTTCGCCCGCGCCGAGAATCAGCTTGATGACTTCCGTGGCCTGAACGACGCCAAGCAATCCCGGCAGCACGCCCAGCACTCCGCCCTCGGCGCAAGAGGGTACCAGTCCTGGCGGCGGCGGCTCGGGATAAAGGCAGCGATAGCAAGGACCATCTACCGCGCCAAAGATGCTCGCCTGCCCTTCAAAGCGAAAGATTGAAGCGTAAACGTTTGGTTTGCCGCTGAGCACGCAGGCATCGTTGACCAGGTAGCGCGTGGCAAAGTTATCCGTGCCGTCCGCAATGATGTCGAAACCGCTGAAGATCTTCAGCGCATTTTTGCTGTTGAGATAGGTGTCAAAGCGCGCGATTTCAACAAATGGATTGATCGCCTTCAGCTTGTCGATGGCCGAATCAAGCTTCAAGTGTCCCACATCTCCGGTGTAATGAAGTATCTGGCGCTGCAGATTGGTGTAATCCACCACGTCGAAATCGACCAGGCCGAGCGTGCCCACGCCTGCCGCCGTAAGATACAGCGCCAATGGCGATCCAAGCCCGCCCGTGCCCACGCACAACACGCGCGCGGCCTTCAGCTTCTTCTGGCCTTCCAGCGTCACTTCGGGCATGATGAGGTGGCGCGAATAGCGTAGGATCTCCTCATTGCTGAACGTTGCCTGGCTGCTTTCAGTTAGTGAAGCCACTAATGTTCTCCTCTTAAGCAGTTACTCGAACAATCCGCTCGCGCGATCTGCCAACTCAATTCCACCGGCGACCGAAGGCACAATCGTCACGGTGTCCGACTCCTTCACCGAAGTGGCGTCCTTGGTCAAATAGCGAATATCCTCGTCATTCAAATAGACATTCACAAACGAGCGCAACTTGCCGTCTTCTGAGAAGAGATGCCTACGCAGGTCGGGATGCTGAGCAACCAGATTGCTCAAAACTTCACCCACTGTCTTGGCGTTCACTTCAATCATGGACTGCTTCCCCGCATAAGGGCGGAGAGGCGTGGGAATCAACACTTTGATCGGCATCTATGTACCTTTCTTGACGGATCTGAGTTACTTAACCTATTCCGCGCTAACTTCATAAACTTCGTCGTCAAAATGCTTTCCATCTTCCTCGCCCACTAACAGATATGCGTTAGTCAACGCGGCGCGTCCTTCTTCAACGCTCGTAATCACATACGAACAGCCGGTCCAATGAGCCTCAGCCAGATCGGTTGCCGACCATCGCGCGGGATGATCGGGATGCGAGTGATAAAAACCCACGATGTCGTGGCCGGCCAAAAGCGCTTCCCGCTGAATGCGCACCAGGTCCGATGGACTGATGTGATAGCGATTGGCTGGCGAATCGGTGCGCGTGCTGCCGCATTGCACGATGTTCCGGGCCACTTTCTCTCCCGCCTCGTCGAACTCGCCCAACAGCACGCCGCAGCACTCGTGCGGATAGGTCTTCTCGCCGTGCCTGCGAAGTCGATCGTAAAGTGAGCGGGACATCTTCAACGCCATTTCCTTTACTCCCTGCCTCAATCGGTCTCGTCCCAGAAGTGCTCGCTCAGGTATTTGTCTCCCGCATCGGGCAGGATGGTGACGACGACTGATCCGGGGTCTGCTTTTTTCGCAATCTCCACGGCGCCGACCACCGCCGCCGCCGCGGACACGCCGATGAGGAGACCTTCGTCCCGCGCCAGTTTCCTGGCCATTCTGTATGCCGCTTCTGCTTCGATGCCCAACTCCGCATCCGCGATGCTGGCATCGTAAATTTTCGGGATAATCGAGGATTCCATGTGCTTTGCTCCCTCAATGCCGTGGAAGGGCGAATCGGGTTGAAGTGAAATGCAACGAATTCCCGGATTCAGTTCTTTCAATCTGCGCGAAGTACCAACGAATGTTCCGCTTGTTCCGAGCATGGCCGTGAAATGCGTAACGCGCCCCTCGGTCTGTTTCCATATTTCATCGGCTGTTCCGTTGGCGTAGTGCGCGCGCCAGTTGGCGTCGTTGGAATACTGATCGGCGTAATAGTATTTCTCCGGTTCTTCGGCAAACATCGCGCGCACCTTGAGAATCGCGCCGTCGGAACCTTCGCCTGGGTCGGTGTAAATGACTTTTGCGCCGAAAGCGCTCAGAATCCTCTTCCGCTCCGTCGATACATTCAGTGGCACGCAAAGCGTAACTGGAATTCCGCAAGCCGCGCCCAGCATGGCATACGCAATACCAGTGTTGCCGCTGGTCGCATCCAGGAGTGTCTTCCCCCCGGCGAGTCTGCCGTCGCGTAGAGCTTCCTCAATGATGTTAGAGGCGGCGCGGTCTTTCACCGAACCGCCGGGATTGGTCCACTCGGCCTTGCCCAGCACCTGCACATCATTCATTTCGCGAGTAACGCTCTTAAGACGCAGCAAAGGCGTTTTACCGATGCGCTGCTTGAGATTGACCCCCAATGCTCGAGTCATATGATCGCGAATGACTTTCAAATCCCGCGGACGATAGTGCGCTTTTACTTACTGAGTTGAGTGTGTTCTCTGGCAGTTTTTTGTTGGCACAAAATAGAAAACCCACCTGCCAGGTCGACTACCGGCGGTGGGCTAAGTAACTGCCTTAACTGTTGCTCGGCCCTAACTTCGAAGAGCCATGCCTCGCACTGCCAGAGAACAACCGGTGCGTATACAGACACAACAACAAGGCGTATAAGCCATCATCCTCTGTAGGTTCATCAACATACAACTCAGTTTACAAATCGAATTGCAGCATGTCAATTGAAAATAGCCTTGTCAGACGCGCGATCTAAAGAACGCCATTTTTTATCCGCCTGGGGAAGTGCGGATTTCTCGGGGCCGGCTCCAACCCATCGCGAATCCATCGCGGAAAGTTGCACTAACCTTCCTCCGGAGAAACCCGGGCCTTCGGTGGCAGTAGCCAGAGCACCGCAACGATCCCGATCAGCGCCAGAGAGGCAGCCGGACGATAGTAGGCCACGGGAATCGCAGTAAGATAAAGCGCAACGGATGCGACCTGCTTGCCCCAACTTGCATGCGCGGGGGTCGCGCTTTGCGACCGTACCTGAATCCACAGCACCATATATCCGAGCCCCGGAAGAATGCTGACTGCCGCATAGAGCGCAGTTGTGAACGACGATAGCCCCTTGACGCCGATCCAGTCTGTCGCGAACGGAAACAGTGAGAGACAGAAGAGAAACACCAGGTTGGCCCACAAAATACCGTGGCTGACCTTCTCCACCTCATCAACGAGATAGTGATGGTTCACCCAATAAATTCCGATCTGCACGAAGGTGAGCAGGTAGAGGACGACGGTAGGCAGCACCTCGAGCAGACCGGCTACCCCGTCTGGCCGGGGAACCTTCAGTTCCAGCACCATGATGGTGATGATGACCGCGATGATGCCGTCGGAGAACGCCTCTAGACGTGCCGGACTAAGGCCTTTTCTGCCCATTCTCGTTCCAACTTAGCACGGAGGTCGGTTTTCCATCCCCAAAAACAGCGTCGGTGGCGAGTGGCCAGTGATAAGCCCACCGCTCGGAGTTTGCACTCGACTACTGGATGGGCAGTCGTGATTTCATGAGCATGAGCCGGGATCGATCGCAACGGATCTGCGTGGAAGCGTCTGCCAGGGTGCTCGTGCACCGTCAGTCTAGTCGACGTTCCGCTCGCAAGAAGCACAGAGGCTTAAGCACGATATTTTGTAAGATATTGATTAGGAACCTATTTATAGGCTTTACCGGGGAGGCTGGTGATACAACTAGCCTGATTCCATTGTTCTCGATAAAAATCCGAAAAGATTGCCGACTACAACTATAGTACTATATAAAAACATTACTACAGTACTAAATTAGTACAGTATAGACGTGTTACCGTAGTGCCTACTGTGGTTCAATGTTAGAACGAGATTCGGTTACCAAGGTTTTCTTCGAAGAGAAAGATCTGAAAGGGGGAGGGATTGCAATGGGTTCAGGATTGTCTCCAAATTTCGATACCAAGTATCCCGACTCCATCGGGAATGGGGCCTTGTCCGTTGCGTTAATCGGCCCTGACGAGGGGCGACGCAAGGCTCTGTCCGGTGCTCTTGCCGAATGCCCTGGTGCCCAGGTCCGTGAGTTTTCCTCCTATCCGACCTCGCTTGACGAAGTGCCCAGGCTGCTAAAGCAGTACTACGACATCATCATGATAGACCTCGACAGCAACCGGGAGTTCGCCCTCGAACTGGTGGAGAGCATCTGCGCAACGGATTCAGCCACCGTGATGGTCTATTCGGAACAGGCTGACCGGGACGGGGTCTTCCGCAGCATGCGTGCAGGCGCGCGTGAGTTTCTTACTCCGCCTTTCGATCAAAGCGCATTGGCGGAAGCTCTCGTCAGGGCCTCTGCCATCCTCCGTCCGAAGATTAGCCCCGTAAAGAAGGCCGGCGGCAAGTTGTTGGTGTTTCTCGGCTCCAAGGGCGGCTCCGGCGTTACGACCATTGCCTGCAACTTTGCCATCGCCCTGGCCCAGGACTCCGAACAAAGCACCTTACTGATCGATCTCGGCCTGCCTATAGGAGACGCCGCGCTGAGCCTTGGAATCACCGCGGAGTACTCCACTGATAATGCACTCCAGGAAGCAGACCGGCTGGATGCAAGCTTCCTGAACAAGCTGTTGGCCAAGCATCAGGCGGGAGTCTACGTGCTAGCGGCTCCAAGTAAAGTGCCTGAGGTCGAGGCTTCCCATGCCGCCATCGAAAAGCTGATCAGCGTCGCGCGCAAGGAATTCGACAATGTGATTATCGATGCGGGATCGAGACTCGATTTGATGGGGACCACTCTTATCAAAGAGGCCACTACGGTTTACCTGGTTACCATGGCCGGCATCTCAGAACTGCGCAACTCCAACCGCTTGATCTCGCGATTCTTTAATGCGGATGGTCCCAAGCTGGAGATCGTAGTCAACCGCTATGAGCCTCACTTCCTGGGAGTGACTGAAGAACATATTTCCAAGGCGTTGAACAGGCAGGCGCAGTGGAAGATTCCCAGCGATTATGACGCCATGCGCCAAATGCAGAGTACTGCTACTTCGCTTACCATGCTGGATTCGCCCATTTCGCGGCTGATTATGGAGATGGCCTGCGCCGTTACCGGGCGTCCCGTACCCAAGTCAAAAAAGAAGGTATTCAGCTTCAAGGATTCCGGCAAAGGAAGCGTGGAGAACCTATCTATTACCGAAAAGCTGCCCACATTAATCGATTCAAGGAAGGCGTATACTGGAGCTCCTCCGGATATCGCGTGGAAATCACCCGCTCCCATTACCTGTGGCAGCACGCTCAGTGACGACCAGCTCAATGCCAAGGCTTCGGTTCCCGGCACATTTATTTACACTCCCAGCGCCGGCTACATGTTGCCCGCGGGAAAGCATACGCTGTGGGTCACCTTTACGCCCGAGGGCGGGGGAAGCTCCGATGCGGTCCAGGCCTCCGCCACTATCATGGTCACCAAGGCAACGCCAACAATCGCGTGGCAGACGCCTCGCGACGTTGCCTGCGGAACCGCGTTAAACGCCGCTCAGCTCAATGCCAAGGCATCGGTTCCCGGCACATTCGAATACACTCCCGCCGAGGGCGAAGCGCTCGGAGCAGGGAAGCACACGCTCACGGTAACCTTCAAGCCAAACGACGAAACAAGCTACACAACGGCGCAAGCTGCCGTGACAATTAATGTCTCAATGGCGATGCCGGAGATCGCATGGCCGGAACCGGATTCTATCTCTTGTGGTACGCCATTGAGCGACGTTCAGCTCAATGCCACCGCATCGGTTCCAGGTAAATTCGCTTACAGCCACTCCCCAGGCGATCTGCTGGCGGCGGGAACGCATTCGCTCGCAGTAACCTTTACTCCCAAAGACAGCGCGAACTACGCAGCGGCGCAAGCCTCCGTTTCAATCACTGTCGCCAAGGCCAAGCCGGTCATAGCGTGGCCGACACCGGACCCGATCACCTACGGGACCCGGCTCAGCGCTGCCCAGCTCCGCGCCACAGCATCGGTTCCGGGTAAATTCATTTACAACCCGGGCCTCGGCGCCGTGCTCGCGGCTGGTGAGCATACGCCCTTGGTCAACTTCACTCCAAACGATACAGCCAACTACACCACCGCTCGGACTGCCGTATTGCTTACGGTCGTCAAGGCGGATCCGCTCATTGCATGGCCAATGCCGAATTCGATTAGCTTCGGCACCGTACTCAGCGCCACGCAACTCTGTGCCGCGGCATCCGTACCGGGATCGTTCGTCTACACTCCCGCCCCCGGCGAAGTGCTTTCAGTGGGAGATCATTCGCTCTCGGTAACATTCACCCCGGCTGACACCATGAATTACAACGCGGCGCATGCGAGCGTAATGCTCACTGTGACCGAGACAACTCCAACCCTGATCTCGTGGCCCCCACCCGCCCCCATTACCTATGGCACCGCGCTCAGTTCCTATCAACTCAGCGCCACTGCGCCGATTCAAGGAAGCTTCTCCTACACTCCCTCTGAAGGCGACCTGCTTCCGGTTGGGCGGCATACACTCTCGGTAACCTTTACTCCGGTGGACACTGAGAAATATGCGATCGCACACACCTCGGTGCCACTTGTCGTGGAAGCATTGCCGAATATCGATTCGTTACTTGCGACAGCCGCGCAGACTCCGCACCCGCAACCTCGCGCCGCCGATCAATCTTACTTCTTGGACGCAAAGCGGAAGCCCGTAACCACCGTGAATCCGCCGCATCAAGATATCCAACGTGAAACACGCACATACAAGGGTGCTATCTACGAGAAAGGGGACGATGGCCAATGGCATCTCCAGCAAAAATAGCTCAATTACCCGACACACTTCCCGAGGATTTCGGCGATTGGGATAATGAAGATTCTCCAGCAGCTCAACCTGTCGGTTCAGGCGGTTTTGCCCCCCCCCCTGGTTTCAATGCTCCAAAGCCGCCCGCACAGCCAGCAAAGCCGATGACTGCCCCGGCGCGCAGAGTAACTGTGATAAGCAACACGGCCTCGAACACGCGGTCGAGCAGCGCCGTGGCGAACGGGTTGCGCAATCCGGCTACGATCAAGGCAGACGCCATGGCCGAGGCGGATGAAGTCATCTTTCAGACGATCCGAACGAATCGGGCCACCCTGGGAAGACAGACGCGCCCCCGCAAGAATTGGTTGCGAGTTGCAACTGTTCCAGGCGGCCTGGTTGTGGTAATACTCATCCTCGTTACGTTGCTCTATCGCGGCAAGCTGCCTTTGTTGAGGCATACGGTTGAAGCACAACCGGTGGCGGCCGATACTCTGCCGGCGAACACAATTATCGAGCCGCCGATGCAGTTGGGACCTGCACAGAAGCCCTCCGCGGCCAATACAGATCGGACAGAGAATACCCAGCCGGCTACAGAAATAAAGGAAGCGGTCCAGCCTCAGGTGGAGTCGAAAATGATGCAAGATCAGCTCTCCACACCGGCGCGAATTCCGCACGAAGCTAAATTGAAGGCCTCCGATGATGCGCCGTCCTCTTTAAACATGGGCGCGGCAAACATGGAAGGCCAGGGCAACAGTAATGCGATTGGCAGCATATTCAACCACCAGTCATCGTCCAGCGTGACTGTGGCGCCTGCCAAAACCGTGAGCGTCTCAGCCGGTGTTGCCGGTGGTCTGCTGATTCAGAGAACTCCGCCAATTTATCCACAGATCGCCAAATCAGCCCGCGTCACTGGCACGGTGGTGCTGAAAGCCACCATTTCTAAGACCGGAATCATCGAGAATCTGCACGTTGTGAGCGGACCGTCCATGTTGACGCAGGCTGCCGTTGATGCCGTGCGAACCTGGCGCTATAGGCCCTACAAGCTCAACAACGATCCGGTGGAAATTGAGACGACGGTCAATGTGGTCTTCACCCTGGGCAGCTAAAGAACTTTCCGCATCTGATGCAGCTTGTGCATCGAAATTGCTGGCTCGGGTAAGGTGCGTTCGAGAGCTACCAGTTCTGCCCCTGAAGGAACAAGCGCGAAGAACGACGGATGATTCCCTCAGCGCCTTGAAGCCGAGGTAGTATTTAGGGCCACGGCTGCGCGGATCAGAGTCTTCAGCGCTTTTTCGTTCACCTTGTCGCCTTCGTGGAAGTCAATGGCACGCCTTATCCTGCCCTCGAGACTGGAATTGAAAAGTCCTGCGGGGTCATCTAGAGAGGCGCCCCTGGCGAAAGTCGTCTTCACCGCGCTCTTGTAGGTCTCGCCAGTGCAGATGATCCCATTGTGCGACCACACAGGTATTCCCCACTTCCACTCCTCGACAACTTCCGGGTCGGCTTGTCTGATCAAAGCGCGGATGCGAGAGAGCATCTCTCCGCGCCAGTCGCCCAGCTCGTGGATTCTTGCGTCGATTAGTCGGGATGCAGATTCTACGCTCTGAGGAGCACTCTTTTTCATGATGGGTTCTCGCTTTTTTCTTGAGTTTTCCCGAGCCTGAATAGAACCGTAAGCCGGATTGAAATGGACCCGCATGAACATTGGTTTCGCCGGCAGAGCGTGGCAGGCCGGAGCAACTTTGGTCGAACGCCAGGAGCGTACGAATCGTATTGTTGCATGAAAAAAGGCCCGGTGCCCCAGAGAGTTGCGCGGGGGTTACAATCTTGTCAGAAGATTGTAACCAGATTGTCATTTTCATATCCTTCAGTTTCAACGACATCGCGATTGGGTGACAATAAGGGTTATGTTGCCAGGCGAAAAGGCAGTGGCCGATTTCGGCGTAACGGATGCGCAGACTCACCCTGCGCGGATGCAGATTCTGGTTATCGAAGACGACCCGCATATGCAGAAGGTGTTGCAAAGGACCTTCCGCGAGCAGGGCTATGTTGTAATCGTGTGCGGCGATGGCAACGCGGGGCTGGCTGCATTCCGTTCGGGTAGGCCGTCCGCAGTCATTCTGGATCTGCTGCTGCCCAACATCTTTGGGCGCGACCTTTGCAAGATCATGAAGGCTGAGCAACCTGGCGTACCAGTCGTCGTGGTGAGCGCGATCAGCGAAGTAGCGGACAAAGTGCTGCTGCTGGAGCTGGGCGCAGACGATTATGTGACCAAGCCGTTCAGTCCACGGGAGCTGATGGCGAGAGTGCAGGCAGCCCTTCGCAGGCTGCAGAAGCAAGCAGCCACGACAACCATCTGCAGTTTTGGCGAGTGCGAGATCGATTTTGCCAAGATGAGCGCGCGGCGGGCCGGCAAGCCGATTACACTGACGGCACACGAGTTCAAACTGCTGAAGTATTTCGTCGAAAACGCCGAGCGCGTCCTGAGTCGCGAGGAACTGCTGAACGAGGTGTGGGGATATAACTCCTATCCGACGACGCGCACAGTCGACAATCAGATACTGAAGCTGCGACAGAAGCTGGAGCCGGACCTGGCGGAGCCACGCCATCTGAAGACCATGTATGGCGCGGGATATAAATTTGTCCCATAACAGAAAGGATTCTGTGTCAATCGAAAAACACGGGCCAGGAATCCGGACACGCGCCCTGTTTTTAACCTCCCTGGTGCTTATCATCGCCGGCACTACTGCTGCCAGCCTGTACATCATCCGCAGCCGGTTGCGGGTACAGATCTATGCAAACCTCCACGCGGACCTGCAGCGCTCCATGGAAACGTTCCAGGATCTGGAGGCGGGGCGTTTGGCAGCGCTCGAACGCGAAAATGCTCTGATGGCCGCTCTGCCGAGCCTGAAGGCCCTGATGACGACGCACGATCCGCGGACTATTGAAGATGATGCTGTGGATTTCTGGAAGACCAGCGGCAACGACCTGTTCGCACTGGCGGATGGTGATCGTCGGGTGCAGGCTATCTACGCGGAGGGCGCGGCGAGTACAGGGATTCTAAGACGGGACCTGCAAACGGTGATCGCGGACCCATCCAAACATTATCTCTTGAGCGACGGCCGGTTTTTTGAGTATTCCGTGCGCCCGCTTTACTTCGGCAGCCCAGCGAACGGGGCGCTGCTGGGATACGTGATCAGCGGGTATGCGATCGACCGAGGAATTCTTGGCGAAGTGGGGCGGGGCGCGGGTGCGGAGGCAGCTTTTTTGTCGGGTAATGCGGTCGTCGTGAGTACACTGCCAAATGAAAAACAGCATTCACTGCAAGGGGCGGCGGGTTTGCTGCAACAGAACGGCAACTCGATGATTGCGATGGTTGGCCGGGAGCGATATCTGACGGCAAGCAAAGACCTGACTAGCGGAGCGGGTACGCCTCTGCGGCTCGTGGTCATGAAGTCCTTCGACGCCGCGGACCGCGCGGAGCGGGAGATCAACCGGTTGGTCTTTTGGGTGAGCCTGCTGGCAGTGGCCGCCGGTTCAGTGTTGATGTTGTTGTTGGCCCGGATGGTGACGCGGCCTCTGGAACTGCTGGCGGCTGGCGTGAGAGCTTTCGGCGAAGGCGACCGGCAGCATTCGCTGCCCGCGGACGGCACCCAGGAGGTGCGATACCTGAGCCGCGTATTCTCGCAGATGCGCGACGAGATTCAGAAGAAGAATCGTGCCTTGTTGGAGTCTGAGCGGTTGGCAACAATCGGTCGCATGGCGAGTTCGGTTTCGCATGATCTGCGGCATTATCTCGCTGCAGTCTATGCGAATGCCGAGTTTCTGGCCTCGCCGGCGCTCCCGGCAAGCGCGCGGGCAGAGCTGTTTGAAGAGATCCGGCTTGCGGTAAATGGGACAACAGACATGTTGGACTCCTTGCTGATTTTCAGCCGCACGGGAGCGGCGCTCCAACGGGTACCGACCGCTATGGCCTCGCTGGTAGATCGGGCGGTGGCGCTGGTGAAGACGCATCCTGATGCGGAGCGAGTAGCGGTGCTGTTTGAAGGGATCGCTGCCGACACGACGGCCGCGGTGGACACCAAGCAGGTGGAGCGCGCCGTCTATAACCTGCTGCTCAATGCCTGCCAATCGGCGAGACAGAGCACGGGGCTGCGCGAGGTGAAAATCTTATTGGACGCCGCGAACGACAACATAGGCGTAACCATTGTTGACAGTGGTCCCGGCGTGCCTGAGAGTATTCGTGAGAGCCTGTTCGACCCGTTTGTGAGCCAAGGGAAGCAAAAGGGCACGGGCTTGGGGCTGACGCTGGCCTGGAGCGTGGCGCGCGAACATGACGGCGACGTAAAGCTGGTGAGCAGCCGGGAAGGCGAGACAATCTTTCGCCTGACCGTATCGAGGCATCTACCGGAATCATTGAGAAATGCCAATCCTCCACGAAGCACGGCGCTGACGTCATGAGACCCAATTCAAAACACGCTACGGAAACGCGCGGCTTCGCAAACAGACTGCAGCGAGCGTCATTGGTGTTTGCTGTGGCGTTCCTGCCTCTTTGTTGCCCGAGCAGAATTTTGTTGGCGCAAAGCGCGGCCGGCCAAACCGCCGCGACGGAAACGACAGAGCAGAAAATTGAGCATCTGACGGCCGCCGTTGCGCAGGCTCAAGCGCAGTTGGAAGCTAACCAGAAGCAACTGCTCGAACTGCGCAAGCAACTGGAGGAGCTACAGCAGCAGATGGCGGCGGAAAAGACGGTTGCTCCGCCCGCAACACAGCCGGCAACTGCGAATACCGGCGTTGGCGACGCTTCCGCCGTCAATGCAGCATCGCTGGGGGAGATTCGAGAACGCCAGGCGGTCGAGGAGTCACAGATCTCTACGCATGACGTGATCAAGGTGGAGACACAGTCGAAATATCCGCTGACCGTAAGTGGATTGCTTCTGTTCAATGCTTTCGTGAACACAAGACAGGTAGACATCGCCGCATCACCGGCCTATGCAGTTCCTGGCTCCGGCAGCACGGGGCTCTCATTGCGGCAAACCGTCCTGGGGTTGGATGCGCGCGGACCGCATGTGTTCAATGCAATCAGCCACGCAGATCTTCGCGTGGATTTCTTTGCGAACGGCACGCAGTCAAACTATTCAGCCGGCGGTGTCCTGCGGATGCGCACTGCGCATGCGGCGTTGGATTGGCGGAACACGGAGGCATTTATCGAGTCGGATCGCACGATCCTCGAGCCCAACGAGCCATCATCCCTGGTCGCCGTAGCACAGCCGGAGTTGGCGTGGGCGGGCAATCTTTGGAGTTGGAGTCCGCAGATTGGCGTGTCGCAGCAATTTGCACTTTCGGGCCCCTCGCGCATCGAGGCGCAGGCAGCTCTGATCGATCCCTCCGACCCGAAACTGCCCTCGTCAACTTCATATACCTCGTCTGTGACGCAAACGGAGCGCAGCCGATGGTTGGGAACGGAGGGGCGAATCGCGTATCTGCATGGCGAGCACGGCCTCGGTCCGGAGATTGGCGTTGGAGGCTACTTCAGCCCGCACCAGACGGCGGACGGTGATCGCTTCGACGCATGGGCAGGCACGGTGGACTCGCGGTTTCCTTTGACCAAATACTTTGAGGTGACGGCCAACGCGTATCGCGGGCAAGCGCTGGCCGGACTTGGGGGCGGCGGCTTTGTGAACTACTACTATGAATACGCCGAATACGACGGAACGAGCGAGATTGTTCGCCCGCTGGACGATGTTGGCGGGTGGGCACAGTTGAAGGCCAGGGCGGCCCAACGAGTGGAAATGAACGCTGGCTACGGCACCGACAACCCATTCGCCAGAGAGATTCAGGCAGCCATTTCATCTTCATGCGCTACGTGCTATTCAGGGCTGGCTCGAAACCGTTCCTTTTTCTCGAACGTGATCTACAGCCCGAGCGCATACCTGCTGTTTTCGCTTGAATACAAGCGGCTCTGGACCAACTACGGCACTGGTTCTCGAGCTTTGAGCGACGTAGTTGGAATTGGAGCGGGATACAAATTCTGATGCGAAGCGCAACTTGCACGCAACTGCTTTGGCCGACGATCCTGGCGGGATGCGCCACTCTATTGGGCGCACAGGAACCCGCTGCGACTGTGCACCACGCCCAGGTGACCGCCAGGCTGACGCCAGCGCAACGCGAACTGGCACACAATGCATCGAAGACTCCGCCTGCGGTGATCTGGCTGAACCCCTTGCCTGCCGACGCCGCGTGGCCCGTGACACCGGGTACTTTCACACTGCTCCAGAAAAACAAGATGTTCACGCCACACTTGCTGGTTGTGCCTGTGGGCAGCAGCGTTGCGTTTCCGAATGCCGATCCGTTTTTTCACAACGTATTTTCGCTCTTCGATGGAAGGCGTTTCGACCTCGGGCTGTATGAGGCGGGATCGACGCGCAGCGTTGTCTTTTCGCGGGAGGGCGTCTCCTACATCTTCTGTAACATCCATTCGGAGATGAGCGCGGTGGTGATCGCGCTTGCGACGCCTTATTACGGCATTCTTGACCCAAATGGCATGTTTCGATTGACAGACGTTCCCGCAGGCGACTACGACTTGCATGTATGGATTGAGGGGCAGAGACAGAGTTCGCTCGATCGGCTTTCGCGGCGCGTGCATATTGCCGGAACTGTTGTCGATCTCGGTGAGATGCACGCCGATCGCCCGGAACAGCCAGAGCATTTGAACAAGTTCGGCCGGCCTTACGAGCCCGATACTCATCCCATCTACTGATCGAGCGATGCCCTCGATCAGATTGTGCTGCTCTCAAGCCAGATCGTGGTTAGCCGCGATCTGGCTGAAGCAGAAACAGGCCGAATCGCCGAAACGCTAGAAGACTATTCTTGCAAAGGTGCCGGCCAATTCAGCGGGGCCATACCCCTGACCCACGGTGACGAACAACTCGTTGAGTGCTCCATTGTTCGCGGTTCCTCCGCCAAAGGCAATTCCCCAGAGGTTATTGAGAACAATTGTTTTCCCGTTCTGGTCTTTCATTGTGCCGACGTATTTTCCGTCAATTGGATCGAACGCATTGATGGTACCGTTGACGGAGTTGTTTGAGACCAGCAGAGTATTGCTCAGGGGGCCAAAATTAGACGGAGCAGCGGCGACACCCCAAGCCTGGTTGAGTTTGTCTCCCTGAATCAGTGTCTTCACGAAGGTGCCGTCCTCCTTGAAGAGGTCAACGTACCCTCCGGCGCCGACGTTTGGTACGGCATAGGTGACGTAAACCAGGCCATTGATGTCCTGAATGCCGAAGACTGAGAGGGTTGATGGGACCGCCGGATCACCGAACGACTTTACGTATGTGAAAGTCCCGTCGAACATGTCTATTACATTGTTCGCGTTATCCGCCGCGTAGAGGAAATTCCCCGAAGGGTTGTTGGTGATGGCCAGGCCGGTGTACATCGCCTTGCCGGCCGAGTTGTCGACCACGATGATTGACTGGTTGGGGTTTACTCCTGGCGCCCATGCGCTGATGGTGCCATCCAGAGTCGCGAAAATGAAATCCGCTTTCTTGCCCTGAAGCTGAAAATCCTTCGACGATCCGTTGGCAACAATTCCCGTCGGCGTGCCCGGGCCGTTTAGACCTGTCGGAGACCACGGTCCATTCCCGGCGGTGGGAATCATAACCTTGAGTGACTCTTGTTTTCCGGTTGCAGTATAGATGGTCGACCAGCCGGTGTCGTTATCGCTGAGCCACCATGGGCCCCCGGCGCTGCGAGCTAAACCCCAGGGATTGGCCAGCAGCGGATCGGTGGTTGGAGCTTGGTTGAGTTGATTCGAAACCAGGTTATAGAGGTGATATTGTGCTCCGGCCGGGGCCGAAACCATGAGAAGAATCGCGCCGAGGCAAGCGGCGACTGCGGTTCTGCAAATCTGCATTGTCGTTTCTCCTTAGTAAATTTGGGCACAGAGGAAGCGTTGAAACATCGGGGAAGTGACCGGGTGAAGAACCTTCTCTGGCGTTTTTAAGCGTAGGCCAAGCCGTGAGCGGGGGTTGTCACCTGCTGGTCACCATTTTGTAAAATCTCTTGCTCCGCTACTGAAGGATGTTAGTACTAGAGTTGAGGAGGTTCACCATGCCGGAGACGAATGATTCTGCGCAAGAAAAGTTGCATTTCACCACGCGCGTGCTGACAGAGGGTTTCGATCCTCGCTTGTCGGTCGGCTCGGCTCGGCCGGCCGTGTTTCGCAGCTCAACCTACGTTTTTTCCACGCCGGAGGCGGCGGAGCGAGCCTTCGATCTCATGGCGGGCCGGGCGCAGCGAGCCGAGAACGAGCAAGTGGATCTGGTCTACTCAAGGTTCAATCATCCCAATGCCGAGATTCTCGAAGAGCAGCTTGTGCCCCTTGAGCGCGGGGCCCAAGCGGCATTGGTCTTCAACACCGGCATGGCGGCCATCGTGACGACGCTGTTCTGCCTGCTCAAACCTGGACAAACGGTTGTGTATACCACGCCAATCTACGGCGGAACCTTGCAATTGTTGCGCGATTTCCTGCCTCGTTGGGGAGTGCGCGGCATAGCTGCCCCTGCCGGCAAGGGTGATTTGCTCGATGAGGTAATCCGCTCAGCGGAAAACCTGGGTATCGTCCTCATCGAAACGCCAGTGAATCCGACCCTGGTCATGAGTGATATCCGGCGCGCCTGTGCGACGGTTCAAGATCTCAAGCCGTCCGAAGATGGAAGCCGTCCGCTCGTCGTGATCGACAACACCATGCTTGGTCCGGCATTTCAACATCCACTGCCTCTTGGCGCCGATCTTGTCGTCTACTCGGGGACCAAATATCTAGCCGGCCATAGCGACCTGTTGGCTGGCGTGATCCTCGGTAAAGACCCGGCGGTGGTTGGGAAGATCAGGCGGTCGCGCAGCTTGTTTGGTAACATCCTGCAGCCGGATGAGTGCTGGATGCTGAATGGCCGTTTGCCTACTGTTGGCTTGCGGATGAACCGCCAGAGCAAGAACGCGCAACGCATCGCCGAGGCATTGCATGGACACGCGAAGATTGACAGGGTGATCTATCCAACGTTATTCGACGACCCGGAGCAGGTTGCGATTTACAAGGCGGAGTGCGACTTTCCAGGGGGTATGTTTTCAATCGTCCTGAAAGGAGGCAAGCCTGCGGCCTTCAACTTCCTGAGGCACATTACTATCGGGCGCAACGCAGTCTCTCTCGGCGGCGTCGAGACGTTGGCTTGCCATCCCAATTCCACCACGCACTCGGGTTTTACCCAGGAAGAATTTGCAGCCACAGGCATGTCAGATGGTCTGGTGCGCATCTCGGTAGGCATTGAGGACTGGCGCGACCTGTTGGCGGATTTTGAGCAGGCCCTCGAACGGTGCTGAATACTGGGTAATGAAGTGATGACAGGCTGAGAAGAGGCTGTCCGCATTCTGGCGCAGAGCGGCCGCCAGGAATGAGGCCCCGAGGTTCTTTTGACAGGCAATAGGCACGTACCTATAATGTTTCGGATGTTGGAGTAAACGTTTGCTGTGCTTTGTAAATCAAAACGAAAGGCCAGGCCGCAATGTTCAAAATTCACTCCTACGCAAGCCTTAAGACACTTGCGCTTCTCTTCCTTGCTCCGTGCTTCTTCGCCATTCCTGCATTTGGGCAGGCTACAACAGGCTCCGTTTCAGGCCACGTCTCCGATCCCACGGGCAATGTACTCAATGGAGCTCATGTCTCAATTCTCGATGTGGATACCGGTATCGTCACAACAACAGCAACGAATGGTTCCGGCGAATTCATTGAAACGGCGTTGCCGCCGGGTCACTATATCATCACCGTGGAATTGACCGGCTTTGAAAAAGCGGACATCCCAGCCTTTGAGCTGAACATCGACCAGAAGGCGCGCTTCAACATTCCCATGAAGGTGGGCGCAGTGACTTCAAGCGTGGTAGTGAGCGACTCCGCTCCGGTCCTGCAACTTCAGGGCGCAGAAACCGGCCAGGTGATCGACACACAGCAGCTTACGGATCTGCCAGTAGAGGGCCGCAGCATAGGGAGTCTCCTGATTCTTTTGCCTGGCGTCGGTACCGGCGGTGGAGGCAACAATCTGAACCTTTCCGTTGACGGACAGCGTGAATTTTCAAACTCGGTTGAGCTGAACGGTACTGAAGTCACGGGCAATCGTAACAACGATACAAATATGGTTCCCAGCCTGGACGCCTTGCAGGAGTTCAAGGTAGTCACCTCGACCTACGCTCCTGAGATCGGCCGCGCATCAGGAGGCGCGGTGCTGCTGCAGACCAAGTCCGGCACCAACAACTATCACGGCAGCGCATATTTCTTCTACCGCCCCACTGAAACCGCCGCCAACAATCCGTTTTCCGCAGCGGGCAGCACGCCCAGCTTAACGGATAAGATCTACGGCGCCACCATCGGCGGACCCATCAAAAAGGACAAGGCATTCTTTTTCCTCTCCTACGAGGGCAACCGGTCGCAGCAAACTTTCAATTACCTCGACAACACGCCGCCCGTTAACCAGGTGGTTTATGACCCCAATGGCGACGTCGATCTTTCCGGGCTGCTCGATCCCTACACGGGCGAGCAAGACCCCATCTTCGACCCGGTCTTTTTTAACGACAACTACTACGCTCAGCAGTTCCCTGGAAATATCATTCCGGCGGACAGAGTGAGCCATGCGGGCGAGCTCATGCTGCAAAACCTCTTTCCAGCGCCCCTGACCAGCAGCCTTGGGTTAGGCTACTTCACCAACTTCCCCGTTGCGCAGTCCTACATGCTCAACACGAACGTAGCGAATCTGCGCACGGACTACACTTTCTCGCAGAAAGATCGCATCTACCTCACCTATGACGCCGAGCAAGGTGACTCTGCAACCGGCGATCCATACGCCGGCCACATTCCCGTCGTGAACGGCGGCAGCGCTGACAGCGGCGATCAGACGAGCTTTGAAAACAACGTAATTTCGCTGAAATACAACCACGTCTTCTCTTCAACTCTTCTCAACGAAATGGGCGGCAGTTACTTTCTCTCCACCGTTTCGCAGAACAGCCCGCTGGCAGGCACCAACCTGGCAAACACGTGGGATATCGCGAACGTCATTATTCCGAGTTTCCCCTCCACCAATAACCTTCCGCAGATCCAGTTTCAAAGCGGTCCGACGGTGGGAGGCTCGACATACAAGCCGCTTACCTTCCGCGACAAGAACTACACCTTCACGGATGCTCTGACATGGACGCGCGGGCGTCACAATGCCAAATTCGGCTATGAATACAGGCACCTCAACTCGCACCCGAACTTTTCGCTCTTCCCCACTCCCTATGAGTACATCGGCGGCGAAGGCGACGCGCTCACCAGCGATCAGACCTACTCGTACTATTACAATCCAAGCGCATACTATTACAATGGGGGCAACGAGATAGCTGACCTGCTGTTGGGATTGCCCTACGTCGTCGATCAGGGTCTGCAACTCACCTTTGCAAGCACAACGGCCAATGAGCATACGATTTATGCGCAGGACTATTGGCAAATAACGCCAAAGTTGAATATTACCTATGGACTCCGGTACGAATATTTGCAGCCTTATGTGGAGGCCAACGACAATCAATCAAACTTCAGCACCTCAACACTGTTGCTCTATCTCGCCGGCCGCGGAGGGAACTCGAGGTCATTGGTCAACTCCAACAAGGCTGACTTTATGCCCCGCGTCGGAGCTAGTTATCAGTTTGCGCCTACCTGGGTAGTTCGCGGTGGCTTTGGCATCTTTTACTCGCCTGAGAACGACGCCCGCGAGGACATTCTTACTAAGAACTATCCGTTCTTTACCCAGCAGCAGTTCGTAAATTACTTCAGCTATGACTGCTATTGTTACCTTCTGCCCTATGACCTCGACGCAGGTCAGCCGCGCGTGACTTCAGTCCCGATTGCGAGCGGAACCTCCACAATCAACTTGGCCAGCGTCCCGGGCGGAAATACGCAGACGGTTTATTCCGAGCCGACTAATTTTCCTACCGCATACTCGTGGAATTATAACCTCACCTTGCAAAAGCAGTTGGGCAACTCAACTTCGGTTGAGGTCGGCTATGTGGGAGCAAATACCAGAGACCTGTCCTATGCGGTGGGTAACTACAACGTCAATAGCCATCTTTCCCCGAATATAGGCAAGGTGGATACGCTGTTGCCGATCGGTATCAGTAATTACAGCTCAATGCAAGTCAAACTGAACCGCAAATTCTCTAAAGGCTATAGTGTCCTCCTGTCCTATACCTGGGCTCATGGAATGGATAACGGACCCGCCCCGTTCGACCTTGGGAAGGGCGGAAACTATCCGCAGAACCCGTTCAACATTTCCTCAGAGTATGCAAACTCTGACACCGATCTGCGTCAGCACCTTGTTGCGAGTCAGATTATCGAGCTGCCTTTCGGACACGGAAAGCGCTTCCTGACTACCGCGAAGGGCCTCGAAGAGGGGGTCATCGGTGGCTGGCAATTGAACAGCATCACAACACTGCAAACCGGCAAACCATTCAACGTGGTCAGCAACGGCACCAATCCGAATTATCCCGGATTAAGGCCCAATCTCATAGGCAACCCTAACGTGGCGCACCCCACTGTTACCGAGTGGTTCAACAACGTCATAAATAAGCCCAGTAGCGCTTTCGCGATTCCTTCCGGGCAGGCGAAGTCCGCGTCAGGAGGTCCATTGGTCGTCGGTGACGCTCCCCGTAACTTCCTCTATGGTCCCGGTTACACCAACGAAGACTTATCGCTCTTCAAGGTCTTCTCCATGCAGCGAGATATGAAGTTCCAGGTTCGCATTGAGGCTTTCAACCTCCTCAATACAGCCCACTATGACAACCCCGTAGGCAACATGGCATCAGGCCAATTCGGCATGATTACCGGAGGATATTATCCGCGAGTCATGCAGTTCGCCGGACGCCTTACTTTCTAGAGAACCTAGAACGTCAATCCGTATTTCAAGCGGCGCTGCGCGGTATGCGGCGCCGCTTTCTTCTTGTGGAGACAATATCCCCGCCCTTCTGTCTATCGACTCCATCTGAGATTTGTTCGGATCACCCGCAAAAACTGACATCGTATTGAGGGGCGGGTTCTGGTCGCAGATGGCCTGGCAACTATTGCAGATTGAGAATCGGGGGCCGTGCAACTTGAAAGGAAGGACTTGACATGGCGACCGATCCGGCGTTTTCTGTATGCATTGGCTAGGTCTCCGACGGAAGGTATGGCGGCCCGTGCGCGATGCAATTCGCGATAAAGCGCGTCGAATGAATAGTTTTCACAGCTGGAAGTGGGGATGTTCTCGCTTGAAGGAGGGGTGATTATGATGCAAGTGGCAAAGAGGACAAGTTGTCTTGGCGTGCTTCTGGGGCTTCTGATGATACTTCTGTGCCAGAATGCATCGGCCCAGGCCAACCGCGCCACCATCACTGGAATCGTGACCGACTCGGCGGGCGCCGCCGTGCCTGGCGTTGACGTGACGGTCGTCAACACCGCCACCAATGTCCCCACCAAAACCGTGTCGAACCACGAGGGCATTTACGTGGCACCCAACCTCTTCCCTGGGCCATACTCGGTCACCTTCGTGAAGACCGGCTTCGAAACCCTGGAGCGACCCGGGATCACACTGAACTCCACCCAGGAGGCGCGCATCGACGCGATACTCAAGGTTGGCGCAGCTACTGCGAGTGTGACCGTTTCCGGCGACGCACCCATTCTGGATATGGATACCGCCTCTGTGGGCACAAACATGAAGGCCGACGTGGTCAACGACCTGCCGTTGAGCATCTACGGCGGTGGCCGTTTCGTTGAAGACTTCGCCGTGCAGATTACACCCGGTTACTCGCTTGTTAGCTCTCCCTATGGGGCGGTAGTGAATGGCGGCCAGTGGTTTGTGAAGGACTACACCATCGACGGCACGTCGGGCACTTCGAACATTCGCGGCGACTCGATGGATGGCGGCCCCAGCATGGAAGCCGTGGAGGAAGTGCAGGCGGAGACCAGCGGCATCGGCGCGCAAAGCGCCATCACCGGCGGGGGCGTCATGTCGTTCAACCTTAAATCGGGAACCAACACGCTGCGTGGGTCATTGTTCACCTATGGGTTGAACGAGATTCTGGACGCCAACACCTGGACCAACGACAACCTTGGTGTGCCCAAGGCGAAAGACCGCGGCTGGGACTACGGCTTCAGCCTAGGCGGGCCGATCCATAAGAACAAGACCTTCTTCTTTGGCACATTCGAACGGTTTCAGAGGTACGACTGGCGGCTGAACAGCGGCGGCGCCACGGTTCCCACAACGGCGATGCTCGGCGGCGACTTCAGCGGCATTCTGGGAGCCACTCTCTGCACCGATCCTTCCGACAACACCGATACGTGCGCCGACATCGTTGCCAAAGGAGAGACCCCAACCCCGATCATGGTACAGAACGACGCCGGGCAGACGATTCAGGCCCAGGAAGACATGATCTACGACCCGGCGACGCATAATCAATTCACGAACAACAAGATTCCCACCGTAAGCGCCGTTGCGCAAGCGGTGAACGCCTTTTATGCCAACTATCCTCCCAACCTGGGTGGAATCACCAATAACGAGAGGACGCTGCTCTCCAACACCCCCAGCCAGACTCCAAATGAGTTTGTTTTCAAGATCGATCAGGTGCTGCGCAAACAGGATCTTCTCACCGGATCATGGATTTACGACCATAAGCCGCGCCTGTTGGATGATGGCGGCGGCGTGTGGGAATCGGGAACCACCAGCGGCGGGCCGATGTCGAACCAGCGCAATCAGTTCTACTCGCAGCAGCAATACCGGATCAGCGAATCGCATACATTCACTCCGAACCTGCTCAACGTTTTGAATTTCACCGACGCCTTCGACAACAATGCGAGTGTTCCCACCGATCCGGGCAATTATAACTCGCAGATCGGATTTGGAAACACGGGAGCCGACAATTTCCCTGAGATATCCTTCTCTGATAACACCACGGGCGTCAGCGAAACTTATCTCGGCAATACGTGGCAGGGAAGCGTCGACGGCGCAGTCATCACCACCGGCGACACCCTGACCTGGAACAAAGGGCGCCATACTTTGACCTTTGGCGGAGACTTCATCGCCCACGAGGTCAACTATCGCTCCGGCTCGGGTGCATTTACCTTCAATTTTAATTACCTCAACACCTCGGGGCCCGGCTATCCCTACGATGGTTTCGCGTTCGCGACATACGAGCTGGGACTCGTCAATAAGGCAACTGAGAGCGTACCCTACAACCTCTATGGCCGGCAGAAGAATATCGATCTCTATGCGTCGGACAGCTACAAGATGACCAAAAAGCTAACGGTAAGCCTCGGTTTGCGCTGGACCTACAATACGCGCTTCAAGGAAAAGAACGGCAACTGGGCCAATTTCGATCCCACCGTCACCGATCAGCAACTGGCCTCTGTGTATGGCGCCGCCCTTCCCGGATCGCTGGTCTTTGCCAATGGAGGAGGAGACAGCTTCGAGAAGAACGAGTATGCGCGCAATTTCGGGCCAACGCTGGGGATCGCGTATCAGGTTATGCCCAAACTCGTGGCGCACGCATCCTACGGGCTGATCTTCAATCCCGTGGGCGTAACTTTCTTTGGCGGCGTTCCCGACAGCTTTGCTCCACAGTTGGGATCGAACTCAGCCCAGAACTTCGATTGGGATAACCCCGGCGGGGGTGCAAATTATCCGGGCGTCCTGACCAAAGCTTCCTTAGCAACCGACCCCTCCACCATGTACCCCTTCCCGGTGGAAGTGGATCCGCGCGCCCTTCGCTTGGGATACAGCGAGGCGTTCAATTTAGGCGTCCAGCAGCAACTCACCACCAACATGAGGCTCGAAGTCTCCTACGTAGGCAACCGTGGCCATCGGTTGACCGACACTGCGCTGGCATGGAACGAGACAACCACGCAGAACTTCCTGAATCTGGTCGATCAAAACCCGGGCTTCAACATCTATGAATGGATGTATTGTCCGTCGGGGTACGGATCCCTCAGCGGTGTAGCCTGCCCGTATCCGAATTTCTATGGTTCTCCCCTGGCAGCGCTGGCTCCGCTGCCGCAGATGGCCGCAGCCGAGAACACCTATTGGTACTACCCCAACCTCAATTACGTGGGCCTGCCGTTGGCGCAGAGCTTTTACGATTCGCTGGTGGTGGATGTGGTGAAACGCCAGGGACGCGGACTGACGATGGATATGAGCTACGACTGGTCGCGCCAGGAAAGCGATTCCTTTGCCGCCGAGCAGGACTACAACAACGGCTACACGGGAGTCGAGGACTTCCAGAACATGCACGGCGCGGCCCACGCGCTGACCGGGTACGATCTGCCGCAGGTCGTCAAGGGGTTTGTCACCTACCAGCTTCCCTTCGGCAAAGGGCAGCCGTGGCTGGCGACGCAAGGTCCTGTGGTGAAGGGAATCGTAAGCGGATGGACGATCGGTGGCTTGGTGAGCTACTACACGGGCCAGCCCTTCATGGTCGGCGCCGCCAATCCTTACTGGCCGCTGTGGGGCGATATTTACCCGCAGTTCAATCTCACCGGGTACAAAGGCCCCAACAGTCCCGGAAAATTTGTGCCGATTCCCCCGGGTTCCACGGAAATACCCGCGCAGGATTACTACATGCCGTCGAGCGTGGCCAGTAATCCTGCCGCGGGCTACCTGCCGCCGTCGCCGACCAACTCGCGCCTGCGCTGCCCTGGGCAGGCGAACGAGAACTCTACTCTAATCAAGAACGATAGAGTCGGTCCCAATAGCAAGTACAACATCTCAGTCCGGTTGGACTTCTACAATCTGCTCAACCGGCACTACTACGATATTGAGGGATGCGGTGGAACGCGCGCCTCAATCGGATCGCCCACGTTTGGCGAAATTCTCGGCGTCCAGGATAACCCGCGCCTGGGCCAGTTTGCCATTCGGCTGGAGTTCTAACACCTACTTTCCTATATCGGCATTGTTTCCGTCACTCGCAGGATAGGGCTCAACCTCCTGTCCTGCGAATGATGAAAGTGAACAGGTGGTCGTACAATCCTTGTGGAGTTGATCTTGTTGCACTCAAACCATCTCCTTTGCCAGGGGGGCTCTGTCCTCTCGTCGGACCGGGACCAGATTCCCGTGAAACCAATACGTCTGGCGCAGGAAACCTACCATAGGCTGGTTGTGTTTTTGGAGAAACATACTGTGATTCGCTCTTTGTCCGGCACTCGATCCTGCGTCTGTTTCTGGGCCGTTGCGATTGTCTGCCTTCAGTTCTTGTGCCTGGCGGGGCACATGCAGGCACAAGACGCTTCACCGCGCGCGTTTTATATCGATTGCTCGGCTGCCATCAATGGAGACGGATCGATCGCTCATCCATGGAATGGTTTGCCCGCATCTGAGGCGCATCCGTTCGGTCCAGGTGACGAGGTCGCACTCGCACGAGGCACAGTCTGTCACGGCAGCATTGCGCCGCAAGGCTCTGGAATAGATGGCCGAGTCATAAGGCTCACTGCATATGGAAAGGGACCGCGTCCGCGGATTATCGCTCCCGCGAGCGCCCGGCAAATCCTGCTGCTCTCGAATCAGGAGTATTGGCAGATCGACTCGCTCGATCTCTCCGGCGCGAGCACTTATGGAGTCTACGTTACCGGCAACAAGGGACCGCTGCGCCATATTTATCTAAAGAATCTCTATGTTCACGACGTCCATGGAGGCCCGCTGAAGAACAAGGATAACGGGTTGATCGTGGTGGGGCCAAGCGGTCCGGCCACCGTTTTCGACGACGTGCTTGTGGACGGTGTTGATGCCGCGCATACCAATCAGTGGTCCGGCATCCTCGTTGGCGGTGGGCCTTTTGCATTTCCCGAGGGTGCGCCATTGAACAGTCATGTGCGGATCGTCAATTCAACCGTGCACGATGTGTATGGGGATGGAATCATCCTTTTTCGGGACGCGGATAGTTCGATCAGGACAAGCGCCGCATGGGAAACCGGAATGCAGCCGACCCAGGACGTTGGTACGCCGAATGCCATCTGGACGTGGACATGCAACAGATGCACCGTGGAGAACAACGAAGCGTTCCTTACCGACAGCCCCGGCGTAGACGGCGGAGCTTACGATATTGACTGGGACAATACCGACAATACAGTGCAGCGCAACTATGCGCACGATACGCAGGGCTACTGTATCGCTGTCTTCGGCGCCGGCTACGTCACCAGTAAGAGCCGCGTGCGCAACAATCTCTGCATCGACAACAGCGTTAGTCCTCGCATGGCTGCGACCGAAGGCGCCATCGAGATCTATACCTGGAACGGCGGCACGCTTCGCGACGTTGAGTTCCGAGGTAACACGATCCTCTGGAATCCGCGCGTGCCCGGCACTCCCCCAATTGTGTGCAACGCCAGCGTTAGCGGCCCGCCGATCGTATTCGTGAACAACACCATCGAGTCCACGTCGCCGCTCATTTACCACATCGATCGACCTTTCGCATCGGCAGGCAACATATTCAAGCTCAACGGCGCGCCGCTTTTCACTGTCGGCGATGAGCAGGCCGTCACTCTTGAGAGGATGCAATCGGCAGGCATGGAAATGGGAAGCTCAGTCATGCCGCTGAAGGCCGTGACGCATGCATCTTCAGCGCAGGCCATTGCCACCATCAACCCCGCGCTCGACAGCGACGGTTTGCTGGCCGATGATCCGCGCGAGCAGTTGTTGCTTCTGCGCAGCTTCGGTGGTCAATACGGTCACGACCGCTTCTACATCACCGTCCATCTGCCGCGCACTGCGCCGAGTCAGGCCGAGGCCAACGCGCTCAGCGATCTTGAAGAGGCCTATCCCGGCGTATTGCATTACATGCACGATGTTGACCCGGGAGCCAGCGCGCTTTCGGCAGGCAGGCTGCACATCGTCTTGAGCGATGGTACGCCCATTCTCAATGTGGACGGTTTCTTTGACGTGCCCTCACTGGGCCTCGCAATCCGAACGCATCTTGGGCCGCCCGATTACTCGCACATGCAGCCGCTCGAGCAACCGGAGGGCCGCCCATGATTCGTAACAGCCAGGAACTCCAACGCGACTCGATCAGCGTCATCCTTGCCGGCGCAGCCGTTGCATGCCTTCTGCTTGCACCCGCCACTTCCCACGCCCAAAGCGAGCCGCCTCCTCCCGCCCTCCAGGCGCCTATATCCGTCTACAACAACTGGTCCTCGTACGATGAGCTCTCTGACAACATTCCGCTCACTGAGAAACTGGCGATGCGCGAGCTCGACGAGCTGCTCCGCCTCAAGCGTGCCGGCGTCCGCTTCGACTACTACATGATGGACGCCTTCTGGTTTGCACCGGACGGAGCATATCGCGACTGGCGCAAGCCTAATTGGCCAAACGGCCCAGATGCCTGGATCAAGAAGTGCCGGGACAATGGGGTTCTGCCTGGGTTGTGGTTCAGCACCAACACTCTCGTCAAGATTCAGGCCGCGCCGGCTTGGAAGAACTCACTCAATGCGAACGGCAGCGCAATGTCGTTCTCTGAAGGTGGATTTCTACCCGATTTTATGAGCGTGCTGCAACACTGGTACGACCGCGGCATTCGCATGTTCAAATTCGATTTCGTCGATTTGACGGCGGCAACTCCCGCCGACGCCGGCACAATGAGCAAGGCGCAGATCAAAGAGCGCAACTCTACGGCATTCCGTGAAGCGCTGCTTACATTTCGCCAGAAAAATCCCGATGCTGTTCTGCTGGCCTTTAACGGCTTCGGTGGCACTCTCGACAATACCTATTCGCCGTTGCCATTCAGCGATCCCACCGACCTGCGCTGGCTTGAGGTGTTTCAAATGGAATACACGGGCGACCCTCGGCCCTCTGATGTGCCGGAAGCGAACTTCTGGCGCTCGATGGACATTTACAGCGATCACATGGTGCGCCGCTTTGAACAATTGGGTTTTCCGCTGGAACGCATCGACTCGACGGGCTTCATGGTGGGCAACACGGGCACTATTTACTATCGCCGGTTGCATGCATGGAAAGGCGCATTCCTGCTGATGATGGCACGCGGTGGATGGGTGAACACAGTCCACGGCAATCTGGAGTTCATCGACAACCGGGACGCTCTTTGGGTGGCCCGTGCCCAATCGCTATTCTTTGAGTTGCAGGGTCTCGGCCGCATTCATACATTTGGCGGTATTCCGGGAGAAGTTGAGCCTTACGGCTTTGGCGGCGTGACCACACGCGGGTCGGTCTACGTGGTTGTGAATCCGGGCCAGACAGTTGCCGGCGTCAAGCTGCCGGTGCTGGCGCCGGATCAGCCTTCGTTGGGCCAGGGTCGTGTTCAGTTTCGGGATGCTGGATTCGAGCCCCAGATCAATGGTACCCAATTGTCGCTCGGCCCCGGCCAGATGGCGATGGTTGGCTTTGGCGCCTATGCGTCGCTAGACTTTGATTTCGGAATTCAGAGCGATGTGGTGATTCCGCGCTCCATTGCGCCATTCCCGATTTCCTTTCGCGATGCCGGCGTCGGATCGATCGAAGCATCCGTCCAGCCATTCACGCATGGAGTTTTGCGCGTGATCGTGCAGGAGATGACGCCCAACGGGGAATTGCGCCGAACCTGGGCCGGCGGCCCGCCGTCAGGAGAGAACATGGGAAAGGTCTTCGCCCTCTCCGCTTCGCAGAATGACCGCACGATTCCCGTAAGGATCGACTACGACAAAGTAATCTGGAGCGGATTGAATTGGGCAGTGGGCGAAATTGACGCAAAAGATCTCACACCGGGGATTCCGCTTTTGCTGCGCTTCCACTCGGCGGAAAAGGATCCAATCAAAGTGAAGGGCACGGCCTATTTGGTTGAGTACTGAGCTCATCCGGCCGCCCTCGCGGATCGACTACTCGGAGAGCGCGCTCTGTTCAGCCTCGCGATCGATTAGGAACCCCTATCTTGGAAAAACTTTGCAAAAGTGGTAAATTTTGACCAGAGAAATGTTCGTCGGGTGGATAAGCCCCCCGATCATGACCGGAACTTGATAGCGACTTAGAAATGGGTCATCCGGTCGTAGCGGGTAGTATTGCATTTGCGTCTAACTACCCCACCCCACGTCGAGCATGAGCCAGCCTGAAACTATCCACTCGTAAGTATCCGGAGGAGACGCGGCCTTGAATCCCCTTTGTATCGTGCGTCGACGACTTTCTTTCAGTCGTTGAGCTTTGCAAAGCGACCCTGGAGCCTCATAGTCATTGCGTCGAGATCGAATCGAACGGCCACACCGCGATGAAGCCATTGCAGGACGCGTTACCAAAAGCGGCCCGTCGCTGAGTGCGCCGTCATGGGCTTGAAAGAGCTCTTTGCTAGGCCACTAACGACAGAAAATTAAGGAGCGGGATATGAGATCAGCTGCAATAACAGCAATTCCCAGGGAAACTCCTATCAGTCTGGCGCATCTATTTGGCCACGAATTGGAGTCGCAATCCCGATCATACGGCGCACCGATTGTGTTCGTCGTCCACGACGACATATCCGTGCGCGAGTCGTTGGAAGTTTTGATTCGTTGCCAGGGGTGGCTGCTGGAGAATTTCACTTCCGCACAGGAATTCCTCACCTGCCCACGAGCCGTTGTTCCAAGCTGTCTCGTACTTGACGTTTCTCTTTCAGGCCTCAATGGTCTCGATCTGCAGAGGCTCGTCGCCATCGAGCGGCCCGACATGCCGGTCATCTTTATCACGGGACTTGTCGACGTGCGCGTGGCCGTCCAAGCCATGAAGGCTGGCGCTCTGGAGTTCCTCACAAAGCCATTCGATGAGGCAGTGATGCTCAGCGCCATCCAGCAAGCTCTCGAACGCAGTCGCATCGCTCTTGGTCACCAGGCGCAGATACGTGCGCTCTGGAGCTGTTACGCGTCGCTTACACGTCGGGAGCGGCAGGTCATGGCATTGGTGGTCACCGGCCTATTGAATAAGCATGTCGGTGAGAAGCTCGGTATCAGTGAGATCACAGTCAAGGCACACCGCGGCCAGGTGATGCAAAAGATGAAAGCGGGATCTTTCGCCGAGTTGGTGAAAATCGCCGCAAGGCTCCCCATCGAATCCGTGGCGGCCAGTCAGAACGGAACCTTTAATCCTGCCTTCGAGCGTGAGGTCGCTCAACATTTCCATCGCCCGCTCGAAGACATCGAGTTCGGGCGCCGCGACCGGACGAGCATTCCCAATCTCTCAAGTCGCAGGCGGCGCAAGTCCGCAGGGAACGCGCGGGACCTCGCGAAACCTCTGCACAAGCCTGCAATCCGCGTCGTATTTGAATAACCTGGAAGCATGAAGCGAATGGCGCGGATTCAGCGAATGATTGCATCGCAGGGGACTTGTGAGAAGTTTGGCCGCAAGCGGACGTAGGCGCGTTCAGCGCTTCTGGTACGGGTGGAAGATGTAGTCCTTCGCCTTCACGACTGTATGGCACGTGTTTCCGCAGTCTGAGAGGCTTGTGGGATCGGCCGTGTACTTGTCCGATGCGGCATCGTAGTTGATCACCGAGTATCCCCACCCGCCGGTTTTCGGAAATCTCTTGCTGTCTTTTTCCATGAGGAAAGCCTGCTTAAAGACGTCTGGCACATCCACGGCGAATTGGGCCTCCGTGCTCTTCTTCGGCTTCCACTGGAGCTTCACGATTCTGGAGCCTTGCGGGAAAGGCTGGCCGTTGCCCGGAACACCGGCCTTGTACGCATTGATCATCTTCGGATTGGCGACGATTACCTTGAGCACTTCGTCGGTCCTTGCGGATGAAACGACCGACCAGTCCTCGTATCCCCTGAAGTCGGAGAAGGCAATTCCGCTCGGCGATTTCAGCGAATACTTATCCTGCGCACAAACGACCGTGCCGCCGAGGAGGGCGAGCACTGCCACGGCCGTCAGAACCATGGTAAAGGCGGCTATTCTTTCCACCGCAGTGCGTGTTTCTATCCTCTGTTTTTGTTGTTTTTGTGCGAGGGATTTCATCACAAGTTCAAGCATAGTGCCTTCTCCTTCACAAAAAAGAGTTTTCAAAGCCCGATCAACGTGCGTCTCGTATGTTGCGATTAAGCCAGAGGCCAGAGAGGTAAAACAATTGGACGAAGGTATCGACCATACCTTCGTATCAATTGTGAGGGAGGAAGTTTTCTGTGCTCTGGTCCGTAATCCGGGCGAGTTGAAGAATCGATACGAAGGTATGGTCGATACCTTCGTCCAATTGCGCGGCCCATTTTGTTCTGGCTGAATGGCAACAACTCCGCACGATATAGGATGTGTCGTTAGAGCAAATCCTCGGATGGGGACAAATGATGGATTGGAAACGTTTGGTCCAAATCGCGCTGCTGGGTACCAGTGACTTCGAACAATATGCCATCCTTCTGGTACGCGTTTCGCTCGGCCTGTTCTTCGCCATCACCGGGGCAAACAAGTTGTTTGTCGCCGGCCGCAGACAAATTATGTACGAAACGCTCGTTAAGGCCAAAGTCCCGTCTCCCCTCATGATGACTTATTTCGTGTCAGGCGTAGAGTTCGTTGGCGGATTATTGCTGACCGTGGGGCCGCTTTCAAGCCCGGCCTGCGCGGGCCTTTTGGGCGATATGCTTGTCGCCATCCTGACCACCAAGCTATCCGCCATGCCTAAAGGACTTTCGCCTCTTAACTGGCTTGACGATTTCCTCTACCTTCCGGAAACCCTCAACGTGCTCTTCTTTATCTGGCTGATCTGCTCTGGCCCAGGAAGATTCAGTGTCGATTACTGGCTCGCCAGCAAGTTACTCAGTTGATCGATATCAACTGTGGTTGTTGAATCAATCGATAGCCAGTCAAGTAGTTTGGCCGACCTCGATGATGTATCCGTCAGGATCGCGGATGTAGCAGCGAATCTCGCCGTACTTTTCCTTCGGCTCCGTGATGAACTCGGCTCCTCGACTTTTCCATAATTCATAGCATGCCTGAATATCCGCAACGCGGATATTCAAGAAGCTGCTGACCTTATCCGGGTCGGCGGGGACGCTGAGCGTTACCGTCGGCTTATCGGGGGTGGGCCCGCCCCCTACGTTGACAATCAGCCAGGTATTGGCGATCTGAATGTGCCCGGACGCACCCTTGCTGTCGCCTCTGCTCAGAACGCGACCGCCGAAGACCTTTTCATAAAAATCAGCCGATCGGTCGATGTCGGCGACGGTTATGAAATGTGTGAAGATGAACCCCTCTCGCGGGGGCATCTCATAGCTCTTTTGTTCGACTTGTACGCTGCACATCGACGGCTCCAATTCCGATAAGCGGTGCTCATCTGTAGTACTGCCACCTCATAGCAGCCCGGAAGGCTTCAAGGAAACATCCGCAACCGCTTAGATCCGAATCCCATCCGGGCCGAGCGCTAACCGTACTTGAGATCGGTGCTCTGTCCGACCTCGATAATGTAGCCGTCAGGATCGCGGATGTAGCAGCGTATCTCGCCGTACTTGGGTATTGGCGCCGTGATGAACTCGGCTCCTCGACTTTTCCACAATTCATAGCACGCCTGGATATCCGCAACGCGGAAATTCAAAAAGCTGTTGATGTGATTCGGGTCGGGGACGCTGAGCATTACCGTCGGCTTGTCAGGGGTCGGACCGCCACCAACGTTCAGAATCATCCAGATATTCGCAAGCTGAAGGTACGCAGGCGCGTTGCCGTCACCCATGCTCAAAATGCGAGCGCCGAAGACCTTTTCGTAGTAGTGAGCAGACCGATTGATGTCGGCGACGGTGAGAAAATGTGCGACGCTGAGCCCCTCGTGCGGGGGCATCTCATAGCTCTTCTGTTCGACTTGTACTGTGCTCATTGATGGCTCCTTTTTTTACGGTGCTCATTTGAAATACGGTGTCCGGAGTCCCGCTCCCATTCATAAAAAATCGATCGACGCCAGCTAGAGCAGCAGCGATTCCCAGTTGGCCGGTACCTTTCCAGCCGGGCCAGGTACCGGCTGATTTCTCGGATGCGAATGCGGCGGAAGCAACTCCGCACCCCTGATCATCCCTTGAGTCTCGTAATCGTAGAACCAATTCTCACCCGGCTCAAAGCTGGCTATGATGGGATGCCCTGTCGCCGCCGCATGATTTGATGCATGCTGGCTCGGAGAACTGTCGCAGCATCCGATGTGCCCACACTCCGCGCACCTGCGCAGATGAAGCCACCAACCTTTCGGCGACGCCAGGCATTCCACACACCCGTTGCCACTCGGCTTCGAAGCGGGGTTGATTCCGCGCATACCTTCTTTCATGTCCGATATTCCCTTCGCGTCCTCTGCCCGCAAGTTAATATCAAGCCAACAGCAATACCTTCCCAATACCACCTTTTTCTGCCAATGCTTGACCTTCGGCCGCCTTGCTAAGCGGCAGCCTGGGGCCGATTGGGATTACCAGTTTGCCGTCCCGGACAGCTGCGGCCATAAACTCCAATGTCTTCCTGTCGAAGTGCGAAAAGACGTGAGCCACCTTGACTGATGGGTACTGTGCGGCGTTCTGCGGCGCCCCGACAACCGTAGCAAACACTCCCCCCGGCTTGTCCTTGGCGATCAGCTTCTGCGCGGTTGCTCCGTCGACCGTATCAGCAACAGCATCAAGCTGCGGAAGATTCGCAATCGCGTTATCGTCGTCGGTTGCGATCACACGATCCGCGCCTGCGCTCTTCGCTGCCTCCACTTGCCTTTTTAAAACTCCTGCAATCACGGTCGCTCCCAGCTGCTTCGCAGTGAATACCGCCGAACGCCCGACATTCCCTACGGCACCTGTGATGAGCACCGTCTGGCCCGCTTTGATTCCTGTAGCCGTAGCCAGTTGGTTGCCGGTCACCGTGACCAGCGGCAGCGCAGCCGCCTCAATCAAATCCAGTCCCTTGGGAACTTTCGCCAGAACTGCGGCTTTCACGACACAAAGTTGGGCGTAAGTATTGTCAGCCATAGCAAACACCTGATCGCCGACGGAAAAGCCTTCCACTCCCGGCCCAATCTTGAGCACAGTCCCCGACATATCGACTCCTATCAGTCCCGGAAAAGTGAGAGGATAGAAGTCCTTGGTCAACCCAGCCCGCCGCTTGAAGTCGATCGGATTGACACTCGAGGCAGCGACCCGCACCAGCACCTCGCCCGGGCCCGCCACCGGATCAGGATATTCCTCCCACTTCAGCACTTCCGGACCGCCATATTCGTGGACAACGATTGCTTTCATATCTCATCTGCTCCTGTCGGCCGGCTCTCTGACCAATGGAATCTTAGCTCTGCATTCGGTGTTCGCGCGTCGCAACGCCTTTGGCGGCAGCCTCTTTTCTATTCTTTTGGGGGTGAGTGCCAGGTCGTGCCATGAAGTTTCCGCGAGGTTGACACCGTAGTAGTTTGCGGCTTTTTCGATGTTCGCGAACGCCAATGCACGGTCGGCATCGGAGACGTCAATAACTTGATCGAACCGCGCCACCGCGTTACGCACATGTTGTGCGTCGGTTAAAGGTTCTTTACGCTGCTTCGGAAACGCATAGACGCTGTCGGGCAAATCGCTCTGCGTCGTCAGTTGTCCGTGCTTCTCGTGAGGTTTCCAAGTTGCTTCCGGCATGTCTTTGACATCCTTTCTTTCAACTTCTCGCCAGACGGCGTGAGGATTTTCTTGCAATCTCGCGCTTCCGGCCGAGTCGCCCGCAATGCGGCGATTACACCCGAGGTAATCAAGCAAATCAATTGGACAAAGGTATTGGCAATACTTTGGTATTGGTGCCCGCGGAATGAAGTACGATGACCGCCGTTCCTATATCTCCAATCCCTGCTTTGGTCGTAAGCGATACGTTCGTCCAATAGATTCTTCATGGCGATTCTGGCCGAATAAAGGTTGGGCTGATCGGAGCAACGATGAACGCTGCAATCACAGCCTCCCAAGTGAGGCACTTCGACGCAATCATCATTGGGACGGGCCAGGCGGGTCCGCCTATGGCAGCGCGGTTTGCGGAGGCCGGCAAAACCGTCGCTATTATCGAACGCGGTAAATTTGGCGGCACATGCGTGAATACGGGATGCACCCCGACAAAGACGCTCGTGGCGAGTGCCTATGCGATCCACACTGCCCGCCGGGGCGCGGAGTATGGCTTCTCCGTTGGCGATGTGTGCGTCGATATCAAGCGAGTTAAAGCACGCAAAGATGCAGCCTCCACGAGGTCAAGCAAGGGTGTGGAAGAGTGGCTCCGGGGAATGAGAAATTGTACAGTCATTCAGGGTCAAGCCCGCTTTCAGTCGCCCAACACTGTCGTGGTCAACGATAAAGTTCTCGAGGCCGACAAGATATTTATCAACGTGGGCGGTCGTGCTTCGGTTCCAGAAATGCCGGGGATCCACGATGTCCCATTTCTCACCAACTCATCAATTATGGACATCGATTTCCTGCCCGCGCAATTCATCATCGTCGGCGGAAGCTATGTTGGGCTGGAGTTCGCTCAGATCTATCGCCGCCTTGGGAGCGAAGTCACAATTGTGGAAATGGGACCGCGCCTGATTGGACGAGAGGACGAAGACGTTTCCGATGCTGTGCGCGAAATCCTTGAGGCTGAAGGAATAAACATCCGGCTGAATGCGAAATGTATCTCGCTGGCGAAACGCGATGGCGGCGTCGCCATCGGCCTCACATGCGAAGAAGGTCCGCCAGAAATATTGGGCACTCAGGTTCTTCTCGCCGTGGGGCGTACTCCCAACACGAGCGACCTGGGACTGGACCGTGCTGGAATTGCCACCGACTCGCGCGGCTACGTAATTGTTGACGATCAACTGCAAACGAACGTGCCAGGCATCTGGGCACTCGGAGACTGTAACCGCCGCGGCGCCTTTACACATACTTCCTATAACGACTACCAGATCGTTGCGGACAATCTCTTCAACGCTGACCATCGCCGAGTTTCCGACCGGATCCAGGCCTACGCGCTATTTATCGATCCGCCGCTGGGGCGATGCGGCATGGCGGACGCAGAGGTACGCAAATCCGGACGTCGTGCCCTCACCGCCAAGTATCCGATGAGTCAGGTGAGCCGGGCCTACGAAAAAGGTGAAACACAGGGTTTCATCAAGATTTGCGTCGACGCTGAAACGAAACAGATTCTGGGGGCTGCGATCCTCGGAATCGGAGGCGATGAAGTGATTCACGTTCTGCTGGACGTCATGTATGCGAAGGCGCCGTACACGGTCATCCAGCACGCAATGCATATCCATCCGACGGTCGCGGAATATCTGCCGTTCATCTTCGCCAAACTAGAGCCATTCGCGTAGCCGGGTGCTGATACCAAAGTATTAACGATACTATCGTCCAATTGTTCGTCTCCCAGACTTCTGTTCTGATGACTCGTGTCGGTCGAATGCGATCGAAACAACCATATCCTCGATTGTCGCGGCCCAAAACCTAATGAACTTTCTCGCCCTGGAGATAGCCGCTTGGATTTTTGTTTCGATAGACCGAGAACCGCTGATTTCAGGCTCCCGGCATTATCGGACGGAGGATTGATCATGAAGCGCATCCTATTTTTCTTGGTTGCAATTGCAACAGCAATCGGCATCGTCGCGTTCATCGCGCCTGCCTCAGATCACGCGGACGAACAACCCGCCGCGCCCTTTGTCACGGTAATTCCTCACGGGTACCGCGACTGGAAGTGGATTTCCTCGGCCCATGAAGCAGGTAACCTCAAGAGCTTAGGCGCCGTCCTTGGCAACGATATTGCGATCAAAGCCTATCGAGAAGGAAAGCTTCCATTTCCCGACGGCTCAATGATTGCTGCTTTGCATTACCAATACATCCCGTCGGACGAAAACAACAAAGTCTTCGGCGAGGATCAGTCTTTCGTTCCCGGCCCCCCCACGAATATTCAGTTCATGGTCAAGGACTCAAAGAAGTACGCTGCAACCGGCGGCTGGGGGTTCGGCCACTTCCAGAACGGCAAACATGGCGACGCGGAATTTATGAAGAGCTGTTTTCCCTGCCACGAGAAGGCCAAAGAAAGCGACCTGGTGTTTACTCACTATGCACCTTGATGCTCGAAACCAAACGAAAGGTCATCTATGTCAGGCAAGCCAACAGCAATCATCACTGGAGCATCTGGAGGTATCGGTGCGGGATTAGTCGAAAAGTTTCTGGAAGTAGGCTATAACGTCGTTGCAACCTCTCGCGCCGTCAGTCGAAAATTCGCTGCCCCCGGTAGCCTGGTGCTCGTCGATGGCGATATCAGCAAGCAGGAAACGGCCGCCCAGGCGGTCGATGCTGCAATCAACAACTTCGGAACTGTCGATGTTTTGGTGAATAACGCAGGCATCTTCCTGACCAAGCCTTTCACTGACTTCACTCGCGACGACTTCGACGCCCTTGTCTCAACGAATCTGCTCGGATTCTTCTTGATCACTCAGCGCGCCGTTAAAGAGATGCTGAAACAAAAATCAGGGTGCGTTGTGAGCATCACTGCGGCGCTTGCCGACAGGCCAATTGCCGGCGAAAATGGCTCGATTTCGATGATTACAAAGGGTGGGTTGAATGCGGCAACCCGGAACCTCGCCGTCGAGTATGGAAATGATGGCATTCGCTTCAATACTGTAGCTCCCGGCGAAGTAGATACACCGATGCATCAGAATGATCCCAAGGACTCGACGTTGCAGCCAATTGTGAAAAAGGCGACAGTGAAGGATATTGTCGGTGCCGTTCTTTACCTGGTACAGGCCGGTCATGTGAACGGAGAAATACTCCACGTGGATGGTGCCGCTCCCGCTCGTCGCTGGTAGCCACAAGCTGGCCTAATGCATCGAAAAGAGAGGATTCTGGGCCGGGGCTGGCCGTCGACAGAATCAAATGGAGGGGAATCATGCGATCTGATATCGTGCCTGGAGGCATTTTCCCCGATTACGAACTGCCCGATCACACGGACAAAATGCGCAAGCTCAGCGAGATACAGAGCGATGATCCGCTAATCCTTACCCTTGCGCGCGGCCACTATTGCCCAAAGGAGCATCAGCAGCATTTGGAACTCGCCGCATTCTACCCGAAGATCGCTGTGGCGTACACTCAGATCGCCACGATCGCCACCGACGATCACCATACTCTTCAGGAATTCCGTGCGTCAGTTGGAGCCCAGTGGACCTTCCTTTCGGATCCTGGCCGAATGGTTCAAAAGGATCTCGACATCCAGGAGTATACCGATCCCGAGCACAATCCGATGATCCCATACACGCTCGTGCTCAAGCCGGGCCGCGTAATCTACAGCATTTATAACGGCTACTGGTTCTGGGGGCGCCGTCGATTGCCGATCTTTGGTGCGATCTGCGTGCCGTGACGAGCGAAATCCGCCCAGACTGGGATCTGAGCGCCCCTGGACTCCGTGAGGCGTGGGATGCAGGTGACCACTCGCGTTTCCACGGATGGAACAAGCATGCCAGCGTGGAAGCGCCCTCGATTGCACAGAAGAAGTAGTACAGCCACCATCCTCGATCGAATGCGATATTGAACAGCTCAGTGCAACAGACGTCGAGCCCTTCAGAGTCCTTTCTGGCTGCGGAACTCGCGAACCACTTCGGCTAGATCGCGATGCCGGCCGTCAACGGCTTGGTTCATGGCTCGCACGTCTTCTTCTGTGACTTTCCCTGCAAGGGCGGTAAGGGCACTTTGAATCCTGGGCCAGCGCTTCAGCGCATCGTCGCGCACCAGCGGAACAGCTTGGTAGGGAGGAAAATAGTGTTTGTCGTCCTGGAGCATGGTCAGACCCAATGCCTGGATTGGCCCATCCGTCGAGTTGGCGGCGATCATGTCGACCTGGTCATTCGTGAGCGCGCGATAGAGCAGCCCCAGGTCCATAGTGCGCGGCGCGCTCGCGAAACTGAGTCCGTAAGCTTTGCTTAGCCCAGGCAGGCCATCCGGGCGCTGTTCAAATTCGTAACCCACGCCCAAACGCCACTTCGGTGTGAACTTCGCAGCCTGGCTCAACGTCGTGAGATGGTTATGCCGGGCATCGTTGCCGCGGATCACCATGGCAAAGGTGTTTTCGAAACCAAGCGGCTCCGCGACCGTAACGCCATATCGCGTGGCATAAAGCCTCCGCACTGTGCGAAGAACGGATTCAGGATCGCGGTCGACAGGTTGCTTGAGGACTGCGGTGAGCGCCGTGCCAGTGTATTCAACATACGCGTCGATGCGTCCCGCAACTAATGCCTGCTGGCAAATGTAGCTGCCTGCCAGATAGAAACGCCGTTCGACTTTGAGATCCGACTTAGCTTCGATCTCCTGCGCCAGAAGTTCGCCGAGGATTACTTGCTCGGTAAAATTCTTCGCGCCGATGACGGGACGGTCGGGCCGCGGAGGAGAGCAAGATGTGAGCAGAGCGCACACAATGACCGCAACGGTAACAGAGAGCGTGCGCATCATGAAGCGGGAACCTTGAACCAGCGTTCGAGCAGGCCGAGCGCAGCATCTGCCGCAAGCGCCAGCAGGGCTGCAGGAATGGCTCCGGCAAGCACCAGGCGATTATCAACCGAAGCAACGCCACGGAAGATGAGTTCGCCAAGCCCGCCTGCGCCCACTGCCGCTGCAATCGTCGCTATGCCGATGCAGGTGACAGTCGCGGTTCTAAGGCCTGCAAGAATGAAGGGCGCGGCGAGAGGCAGCTCAACCTTGAAAAAGCGTTGTGCATCGGTGAGTCCCAGGGCGCAGGCAACTTCAATGATGGAGCGGTCGATGCCTCGGATTCCGGCGTAGGTGTTGCGCAGAATGGGCAGCAGCGCATAGGCGCAGAGCGCGACAATGGCAATGCGGGCCGCGCGTTCCCCCAGCCAGGGCAACGGCAAAAGGAAACCGAACATCGCAAGCGACGGAATGGTCTGCAAAACATTCGCCAGCCCGATCACCGGCTTAGCCCATCTCGGCGAGCGGGCAAGCCATACGCCGGCAGGCACGGCGATTGCGGTGGCTAACAACATGGCCGCTCCGGTGAGCCAGAGGTGCTCGAGCGTCAGCCTTGCAATTTCGCTTCCGTGTCGCGCAAGAAAGTCGGCACTCATACGCCACTCTCCGCAAGCCGGATCTCCGGTGCCGTATTGTTCCAGCCGCGATGAAAGGCACTCACATAGGCTTCAATCAGCGGCTCGCGCGATGCAACGAACTCTTTCGGCGAGAGACAGGCAAGGAGTTTGCCTTCGCTCAAAAGGATGATGCGCTGCGCAAGATAAAGTGCCTCATCCAGATCGTGCGTCACCAGCAGAACTGTCTTCTTCAGCCGGCTTAGCAGGCCCCGGAGCATGTCCTGCATCTCTGCGCGCGTCAGCGGATCAAGCGCCCCCAGCGGTTCGTCCATGAGAAGGAATTCAGGATCGGCGGCCAATGCGCGGGCCAGGCCGACGCGCTGACGTTGGCCGCCGGAAAGCTGGTGCGGAAAGCGCTTTGCAAAGCTCGCGGGCTCCAGCCCGACGACTTCAAGCAGTTCATGGCTCCGGCGCATGCGATCCTGCCGCGAACGCCCCTCCGCTTCCAACACAAGACCAACATTGCGCTCGACTGTGCAGTGTGGGAAAAGCCCTGTCTCCTGAATCACGTAACCCATGTTACGGCGCAGTTTGATGAGGTCAAAAGCGCTAACATTCTTGCCGTGGAGCAGAATCTCGCCGCCCGTCGGCAGAACCATACGATTGACGATACGGAGCAGCGTGGTTTTTCCAGAACCGCTCCGCCCAAGGATTGCGGCCGTGGTTCCTTCTTCCACCGACAACGAGATCGTGTCGAGCAACAGCCGGCCTTGCGCATTCGCAAAGCAAAGGTCCCGGAATTCGATGGCAGCGCCCATGGCCCTCTTCGAGTCTCCTCCTCAGTGTAAAGCGCAAGCGAAATCCAGAGGCCTCTTGGTGCCAGCGGGGGATTCCTGGCACATTTTTGGCGCAAACCAACTTGAATTTTGCTAAACCGCTGATTCGGAATATGCTTAAGCGTGGTGCCGGGAGGGGGGGCGGATTGCCGGTTCGTATTGATTCTAAATAAGTTATTGAAAATACTAGACGCTCAAAACGATCAAAACGCAGGAAACGCGGTTCTTGAGTACGCTACAAGTACACGGGATTTGAGAGGAAACAGCAGTCGCGCCTGAAGTCCTGCGATATGCGGAAAACGGCGAACCGGCTCACTGTGCGCTATTGCATTTCAACCCCAGTTGAGGGTTACTTCCGGATTGCCGGTAATCCATCCGGAACCCCGTCGGTGCATCGGTTTACGTTCGAGAAACCGACTTTTCGTTACTAATTCGCAACTCGACCTGCGTCTTGGCGATTTTGCATCGACTGAGGGTGATCGGTACTGCTATACCCACATTCGGGACATATTACAGTGAGTCGTTTCCAACTCCAGGTTCAGTTAGTTGATGTCATCCTCAAGGCTGGCTGCTTCCCTGGGCCAGCTCCAGATCGAGCCCGGCACGCTCTCCGTTGATGAGCACAATACCGTCGTTAATGAGTTGCTGGCCGGAGCAATCGTAGGATTCATAGCGGCGAAGGGATTCCATGGGAAAGAAGAACTCGACGGCCAGTGGCTTTGCAGTGGGTACGCCTGGCTTTGTGCGGCCACGTACCGTAGTGCTGAAACTGATGCCGTCGAAGTTCTGGTCGCCGGGGAAGTATGTGAGAACTCGGCGAATGAGCGGCGAGATGTGTTCGTCAAAGGCCAACGCGGCGAGTTTATAACGCGAAGTTTGCGGCGGTTCGGCCAGAATCGTGGTCATGGAGAGCTCGAGGTAAACCTGATGATGAAATGTAATAAACGCCGGCGGTGCATACGTGACGAAATGCGCCTCAGGTTCGAGCTCCTTGAGCATGTGATTGCTGGCGCCCTGGATTGACAGTTGCAGCGTAGCGAGCGCCTGCGGGGATGTATCGCGCGCAGGCGGTTGCGGTGGTGGCGCGGGCGCTGTCGTGGGCTTTGTTGCGGGCTGAATGGCAGCGTCGTTTGTTGCTTGCGGGATCACTGCAAAACTCTTATCCGCCACGGCCACTGTAGTTGGCGGAATCGTCGTTTTGGGCGTCTCCGGCGCAGCCGACTCGGATTCTATCGTCGCAACCTGTTGGTTGTCTGTCAGCCAAATATCCAGTTGTTTCGCGTTGAGGAAAACATCGGCGCCGAGCAGCGCGCCTTGCAGTGCCAGGTTGTTCTGCGCTGCCACCAGTTTCACAGCAGCGCTTTGAGGGAAGTAGACCATCAGATTCTCAGGCCGCTCGATCGGCATGCCCATCGTCTTGTTAATGACGTGGTGCGAAACCTCAACTGCATATCCCTGAACCATGGCGTTGCCCTGAAACCGTGGAACCGCGGCCCTCAGGATGGGCACAACAACATCAAGAAAAGTCTCTCTCTCGCGCTGCTCTTCGTTGAATTTGTCTGCCGCGTAGGCTCCGTAGTAATTGCCGGAGATGGCGAGCACGGTGACGCCGTTGTAATGCTCAAAGCGGATGGAGCTTTGATCAGTGCGTTTCTGTTGCCTTTCGTCGATGTCAAGCTTGCGGCTGAGGTAGAAGGGAAAGTTGAACTGAATTGCGGCAATGTTTTTGCCGACCGCGTTCAAATCACTGATTGACTTCTCCTGGAGAGCCCGCAATGCGGGGTCGCTGATCTCAACCGGGGAGACGACTTGCGCCGCGAGAAGACTCGCGCCGATCAGCAGCATAATCAGAACTGCAAGTCTACTTGCGCGCATAGACCATTCCTGCCGGCTGATAAGGGGGATCGGCCACTGCTCGAGTATAGGCGATCAGTGCGCGCACATCCGCCACGCTCAGGGTATTTCCGTAGGCGGGCATCAATGCAGAGCGGCTCAGCGCCGGTCCGCCGTGCTGGATGATCGAAGTCAGATCGGCATCGCTCATTTTGTTCAGCGTATTGCCGTCGGTGAAGGGATGCGGCTTGACTTCGAGATTATCGTAGTTTGAAACGCGTTCGGGCGAGGATTCCGGATCGTGGCAGCGGTTGCAATACTTGTCCGCGAGGATGGACCCCAGCCTCTGCTGATATCCGAGCGCCGTTTCGATAATTTCAAGATTTACCGGGCGCGACTTGCCTGGTGTGACTGTGTTGAGCTGGTATCGCCCTGCGATGGAGCCCAGTGTGACTGAAGTGGTTGCCTGCCCGCTGGAATCCGTGAGCATTGCAGCCGGATCAAAGCTGACGCCTTCAGGGCCGTGAAACTCAACCAGCGCTCCGGGAACGGCAGTGCCCTGATCATCATTTACCTGCACGACCAGCGGATCATGCAGCACTGTGCCCGTGGCCCCAACCTGGTGGCCGCCGCTGGACTCGACGATTGCCGTTCCCGCAGCCGTGGCTTTCAGCTCCGGGGCAGGGGCGGCATTTCGCTTGCAGCCAGGCAGAACGGCGAGCGCCGGAAGCAATATCCATGCGCATGATCGTAACGTTATGCGTTGAGCGAATCGCTTCATCATTGCTTCACCCCCCGCCCGCCTTGATTCTTCAGCGTCATCAGGAAAGCAGTCAGCGCGCGGGCGTCGTCATCGCTCAGGTTCTGGTTTGGTTCTGTCGTGCCGGGCCGCAGCTCCTGTGGATTCCTGAGCCATGCGTAGATCCACGCCGGGGTCAACCGCGAGCCGACCTGCGTCAAAGTCGGTCCAATATATCCTTTGTCGGTCTTTGTATCGACAATGTGGCACGACTGGCAGGCAAATTTTGAATAGAACAATTGCCGGCCGTGTTCCACCATCTGTGGGGAATTGGTGAGCGCTAACTCCGGATCAATGGCCGGCGATTGATAGACAGTCAGTATGTAGTCCGTCAATACCTTGTTATCGCTTTCGCTCAGGTTGAATCGCGGCATGCGCCGAATGAGCGATGGGCGCAGCGTGTTCGGATTGTGGAGGAAGTCAGTGAGCCACTGCCGCTGCACCGCGCTCCCTTCCCACGTAAGGTCGGGCGCCATATCGCCGCCCCTACCGTTGATGCGATGGCAACTAAAGCATGCAAGTTCGGTGATGAGCTTGCCCGCATGCCCGGCAGGCTGGTAGTTCGATTCCTGAATTGCCGCAACGCGAAGATTGTCGGGCATGGTCCGGCTGCGGCTTGTAAGCGCGAGCAGTGCGGTGGCCAAAGCATCCGTTTGAGAATTGGACAGAGTGAACTGCGGCATCTTCACGCTGGAGCCGAAGGCCCGCGGCTGACGGATTTTGGCGACGATGTAACTGGACAGTGTGTGTTCCATGCCGGGCAGGAATACGATCTGCGCCAGCGGCTTGCTTCCGATGGTGCTGAGTTCGGGCGCGAAGTTTTCCGGCTTCTGGACGCCGTTGATTTCGTGGCACGCGGCGCATCCCAGCTCGACGATGCGTTTTCGTCCGTGGGCAATCTGATTTGCATTTGCCGCATCCAGATGAACGTTGGCGCCATAGTCTGAATCTGACTTGCCCTGCAGAAAGCCGGCCAGAATCGTAATCTGTTGCGGCGTGAAGCGGTAGTGAGGCATGGGAGTTGTGGCATCGTAAATGCGGGGATTCTGGAGCCATGCCGCCAGCCACTCGGGCTTTACCTTGTTGCCGATGCGCGTGAGTTCGGGCCCAACGGCGCCCCCGACAAGGTTGCCCGCCGCATTCTGAACGGCATGGCATGACGAGCAGAAGGATTCGCCATACAGGCTTGGTCCGGCGGCTGGATCTGTTTGCGCCGCAGGCTTGGCGCCGGCCGTGGCAGTATCGCCCGCCTGCTGCGTGCTGGTGCTCACTAGATACGCAGAGATGTCGCTCGCGTCCGCATCACTGAGTTTGTAATTGGGCATCGTCGTCGATGCCGCGTATGCCTGGGGATCTTTCAGCCATGTATAAATCCACTTGCGTGTCGTCTTGTCGGCGATGTGCGCGAGCGATGGAGGATGATCCGTGGCGACTACTTTTGTGCCGTCGGGCAGCGTGATTGCGTGGCAGTGAACGCAACCGTAGCGCGTCAGGATCTTTCTGCCCAGGTTGAGCTGCGGTGTGCCGGGCAATGCATTCTGGTGGCATTGGCCGCATCCAGACTCAATATATCGCGCGGGCAGAATCGGCTCCTCACCTGCCCGCTCGCTGTGGTGCGCCTCGGCAACCGTTGTGGCCGCGCCCTGCCCGCCATGGCAGATGACGCAGCCGAATCCATCGAGCGAGTGCGGAATTGCAGGATGCTTGCGGAAGGGCTGCTGATTTACATCGGCAAGACCGGTCTCGTTCAGTCCCAGGTGGCACGTGGTGCAGCGATCGACGACGCTTAATTCCGGGAGCCAGATCTGATGAACGCCTGGCTGGAACCGCCGGCGCAAACTCACGGCATCTCCGCGATCGCGAATCAGCCTCAGGTATTGCCGCTGATAACCATGCCACTGGCTGAAGTGCTCCTTTGCCGGTGCGATGGCAAGCGCCAGCAACAAGGCCACACTGACAACGCCGAATGCCCGCACCGGATCGCCGAAGAGCGCCTGCCACGCAGAGGAAAGATACTTTCTCATGAATTGCACTTAACTCCTTCAGGGCCAAACCCAGGACCAGCCTGGGCCGCGGAACCACGTGCCTACAGCGGTGAGCACAATCATTTCAAAGAGAAACCACGTCATGATCCAGTAAGCGAGAGGCTTCGAGGCAAGGTAGCGGCGCAACCGCGAAGGAGAGTCGGGCGTGCTGTTCGCGGCAACGATCATGCCAATAGCAATGAGTACGGTGGGCGCGACTGCGACGTATACATGGAACAGCAACAGAAAAATCAGCATTCCCGCGGTTACGAGATAGAACAGGCGCACTCGTCTTGCGCGGTCCTTCAGAAACAGCCCGCAAGCTTCGATGTTGATATTGAAATAAGGGATGACAATCAGGGCGATAATGAGCAGCGTGGGAACCAGCACTCCTGCAACGACCGGTGGGAAGTAATGCAGCAGCTCCTGCAGGCCGAGGAAATACCATGGCGCCTTGGCGGGGTTCGGGGTGTGTGTTGGATCAGCTATGCCCTCCAACGGCGCGTTGAAGAACAGCGAGAAGAGGACCAATGCGATCGCAAGCAGTTCGATGGCCAGCGCAGCACGGAAAAGTACCTCGGGGAAGGTCTGCACCTCGTCTTCCTGGGTTACCTTTACCTGCGCCGAGCTGCGGCGAGTGACGAAGACAACCCGCGTTGGCGAGCGGCGCTGGTCTGAGTCGACGCCGGCGACAAAGTCCTTCGGATCGCTCATTTAACCTCCTTCGAGGGGATCGTGCTCTCACCGGCTGCTTTTGACTTCGGCTCCGACTGGTGCACGTAAAGACCGCCGTCCTTGCGAATGCGCCAGAAATGCACGGCGATGAAGAGAATGGCCGCCAGCGGCAGAACGACACAGTGCAACACATAAAAGCGCAGCAGGGCATTGGCGTTTACCTGGTTGCCGCCCAGCAGTAGAAAGTGGATCTTGCTGCCCACCAGAGGCACCGTTGAGGAAAGATTGGAACCGACGGTGATGGCCCAAAATGAAAGCTGGTCCCAGGGAAGCAAATACCCGGTGTAGCTGAGCAGAAGGGTGATCAGCAACAGAACGATGCCGATGACCCAGTTGAATTCGCGGGGCGCCCTGTACGCACCACGATAGAAAACCTTGAACATGTGCGCGAAGACCAGGAAAACCATCAGCTGGGCCGACCAGCGGTGGAGATTCCTGAGAAAGAGCCCGGACGATACGACGAACTGCAGATCCTTCATGTCGGCGTATGCCTGGGGCACGGAGGGATGGTAGTACAGCATGAGCAGGATGCCGGTGATGACCAGGATCAGGAATGTCCCGAATGTGAGCGTGCCTAAATACCATGTAGCGCTAAAGCGCACTATGCGTTTGCGGACTTTAGTCGCAAACAGGTGAAGGAAAATATTCTGCTGGATCGCCAGCGCTCGGTGCAACGTGCTCGAACCCGTGCCACTGCGAAAGACCGATTGCCACACCCGGCTTCCGCGCACTTGATCGATAATCTGGCCTGCCTTCGAGGTCATACTCATATCCTCAGATATTGCAATGGTGGAATGTCGGTTGAGCGGTCAACCATGAGGTCGCCTTCATCGCTCACCCAGGTCTTGAGCCAGGGCAATGGCTTGGGCGCTGGACCTTCAATCTTTTCTCCGGTGCGCGTGAATTTGCTGCCATGACAGGGGCAGGAAATGATTCCAAGGTCCTGATTCCATGCGGTCAGGCAGCCCAGATGGGTGCATACAGCGTTGAGTGCAAAGAACCCTTCTTCTGCACGAACGAGGTAGATTCCTGAATTAACGTCCATGGTCACCGAATTCATTGCGAAGCTCTCCGGCTTGCCGGCGTTGACGATGGCCGAAGGTTCGTAGAGGACGTTGGGGGAGAGAAACTCGTAGGTGAAGACAATCGTGCCCGCGGCGGCGATGCCCAGCGACCCGAGTCCGATCTTGGTGAAGAACGCCCTGCGATCGAACTCTGCCGGGAGTTCCTGCGTCATTTTTTGTTTCTCTTCGGGCATGAATTACCTCTTCACTGCGTCTGCCAGTGGCGGTCTGGACCGCAGCGGGCGGTCAATTGATTCTACTGAGATCAAGCCGGTTGGTTCAGCGGAAACGAGATTGAAAGATTCCATGGTAATGGTGCCTGCCGGACAACGCGCCGCGCACAATCCGCAGCGGATGCAGCGAGACTCATCCTTGAGCATTGCCGAGCCTGCGATCACACCGAGTTCGTCTGCCTTGATGTCGTCCAGTTCCACTCCGAGAAGATCGCGGGACTCTGCAAGCTGGCCGATGGTTACCTCGTCAAAGGAAACGCGGTCGAGCGAGACAAGCTGAAGGCAGTTCTCAGGACAAACGTCAACGCATCCGCCGCACAGAATGCAAGCAGTGCCGTCCTCCTCCGTGCCTTCAAAGACGGTGTTGATCCAGCAGTGCAGGCAGCGCTGCGCCTCTGCCATTGCAGTCTCTTCGTCGAAGCCGATCTCGACTTCAGTGACTCCGGTGCGGCGGTCGAGCGGCAGCATGGGAATCTGCGGCCGCACCAAGTCGAGTAGATCCAGCGGCATGCGATGGCGCTCGAGCACCTCCACTTCCACAATGGGGTCAGCATGCTTAGTCCCGCGCAGGTACTCATCGATGCCCACCGCGGCACGCTTGCCATCCGCCACGCTGTCGATAATCAGTCGCGGCCCGAAAACGCAGTCGCCACCGGCGAATACACCGGCGGAAGAGGTCATCAGCGTTTGAGGGTTGACGGCGATCAGTCCTCGTGGCGAAACTTCCACGTTATCTTCAGTACTCAGGAATGCGAGATTGGGCGCCTGGCCGATGGCCATGATAATGGTGTCGCAATCCAACTGCGTTTCGCTGTTCTCGTAGAAAGTGGGGCTGAAGCGCCGATTCGCATCGAAGACAGATTTGGTCTTGAGTACCTCAAGAGCCACAGCCCGCCCATTCTCGCCGATAATCTGCTTCGGACCCAGGCCGGGATGGATGATGATGCCCTCTTCTTCCGCCTCTTCTATCTCCTCCAGCGAGGCGGGCATTTCGCCGCGGGTCTCGAGGCAGACCAGGTGCACCTCTTGCGCGCCAAGCCGCAGGGCTGAAAGCGAAACGTCCATCATTTCACGGGCAGCGACCGCATCCAGGCTCCCTTGTGAGGGCTCGAAGCTTTCCACGCCTCCTGCATGCTGGCGCAGCACTTCGCGTGCCGCTGACCGAGCCACATCCATAGCCACGTTTCCGCCGCCGATGACGATAACATTCTTGCCGATGGTGAAGCGGTAACCGAGATTCACATTGAGCAGAAAATCGATGCCCTTGTAGACTCCATCCAGATTCACGCCTGGAATGGTAAGGTCGCGGCTGCGGTGCGCGCCGACTGCGATCAGAACGGCATCGAAGTCTCGCCGCAGATCGGCGATGGTGAAATCGCGGCCGGCCGCATGGTTCAATTTCAGAGTGATGTCGCCGGTGGAGAGAATCTCGCGCACCTGCGCCTCCACCACGTCGCGCGGCAAACGATATTCGGGTAGTCCGAGATAGAGCATGCCGCCGGCCACCTGCGACGCTTCAAAGATGGTGACGGCGTAACCCATCAGGGCAAGGTCGTGGGCCGATGAGAGACCCACCGGACCCGCGCCAACAATGGCAACGCGAAATGGAAGCTTCTCCTGTATCCGGCCGGCGTTTACATCGATAGGATGCCGCGACTCCGGACCATATCTTTCGGTAAGGAAGCGTTTCAGCGCGCGGATAGCGATCGGCTTGTCGATCACACCGCGGCGGCACGCCGTCTCGCAGGGATGAGCGCAGACGCGCCCGCAGATGCTGGCCATTGGATTGGGCCCGCGTGCATACCGATATGCCTCTTCAAATTCGCCTTCTGCAATGAGCTCAACATACCGGCCGGCGTTGGTGTGCGCGGGGCAGGCCATCATGCAGGGGAAGTTGGTGTTGAGCCAATCTCTGTCAACTTTCTTGTCGACATAGCGATGCTGCATGCGAGTCCTCTCCCTTGGGGCAAAGGGTTGGGGCGGCAAGAGAATACTCTTCCGCCCCGCGGATTTACTTGCTGAGTGTGAAGTCTGCCGCGGTGTCTCCGGCGACCTTCACTGGATTGGATTTGCTCTTTGCTCCTTCGTGCCACGCTGTTACCGTGTATGCGCCGTCAGGAACATTGTCGATCTTGAATGCGCCGGACCTGTCAGTCACGGCAAAGTACGGCGTAGGAGAAACAATCACGTAGCCCGACATCTCCGGGTGGACGTTGCAGAGCAGCGGCACGACGCCGGGGTTATCAAATTTGAAGGATTGCTTCTTACCCTGTGGCCATGTGCCCAGGTTATGGCCCAGCTTTTTGTTGCCGCTAATGGAGATCCAGAAGACGTTATGCGCCACGCTGTCGCTGTTGAGAAAATCGATCGTGGTGCCCAACTCGACAGCGGTAATGTGCGGCACAAACATCAGCCCCTTCTGGTCGATGATGATGTTCTTCGCGGGAGCGGGGAAGGTTTTGCCGGCCACGGTTTCAACATAGACGACGGACTCGCCGCTTACGCCGGATACCTTGCCGTGAATCGTGCCGGCAAAGGCAGCTGTGCCAAGTGCCGTCATGACGATGATTGATACCAGAGCGATTCTTTTCATTTGTTCTCCTGATTCAAGGAAGTTAGAGTCCTGAGTACCGGTTAGTAAACCCATTCCAGCCCCGCGATTGCGGCGTTGGTCCGGAACGGCCCGATCAGCACCTCGCCCGTTGCCGGGTTGTAGACGACCTGCCGAGGCCGGATCTGGTATTCGATCGAGAGCTTGATGTTGGCGTGGATGAGGAACTGCTCGCCGGGTGTGAACCGGTTGCGCGTGGACGAATACGGTGAGAAGAACGAAGATCCCGGAGGCGAAGATGGGTTGTACTCAATGAAGTTGATCTGGTCGGCCGTTGACTTGACCTGGTCCCAGCGCATGATGGTCATCGCCCAGGGCAATGCCAGGTAGTCCGCCTCCACAAAACCTCCGCTAAATGTTGCCGCGGCGGACGGCATAAATCCGGTGTATCCCTGCGCGCCCGGAGCGGTTACCGGCAGAAGATTGTGATCGTGGGCCGCCATATACACGCCAAACAGGTTGAATGTGCGGTAGTTGAAGTTGATGTCTCCGCCTATGCGGTAGAACGGCTCCCGTGCGGTGAGGACTGTGGGCGTCACGCCATCGGCAAGCACCCCGCTGACGGTCTGCGCAGTCCGACCGTACCAGTAGAAGGTACCCAAAGCAAGGTAGGTATGATCGCGCGGTCCACTCGCACCTGCCGCCTGCACGCCATTGCGGCTCTCTCGGTCTTTTTCCAGGTTGAAGCGGTAGACGAACCGCCCGTAGAGATCCTTGAAGTTTGCATCGGAGTTGAACGCAACACCGTTCTGAGGATCTAAATTCGGCGGGCTGATGTTAACCCCGGTAGTGTTTTGATCAAACACTGCAAACGAATAGTGATATCCCTGGTAATTATGGCCTCCGCTGAACTCGACGCCGTTGGCCGCATCCTCCAGCGAGGCGCCGTTATTTACAAACTGTGCCGGCCCCAGACCGTTCTGTACGCCGATGTTGGCCTGTGAAAAAATGTCCCAACCGCTCAGGTTCCATGTCCGCGCCTGGCTGACTGGCAGGTCCAGCTCGAACTGGCCGGCGCGCAGGTTCAGCGAATCGGTGGGCAACTTCAGAAAACGGCTGAGGTCATTAAACTTCAGGTAGGCGTCGCCCAGAGCTCCGTTGGCATTCGCACCGGCAACGCTGATGTCGTCGTCCACCCACCACGATATACCGGTGCCAAAATTTCCAGCCGTGAAGATGCTGAAGTATCCGGGCTGAAAATCGGATTTGGGAATAAAGTTGCCAACCGTGCCCGGGGGAAGAGCCAGATTGAAGTTGTTGCGGTTGGCGCTTACCTGCTGGTAGTAGGTGTTGTAGCGCAGTCCAATGGGCAGCAGGCCGGGAATGGTGCCCGGATACACCGTGTGCGGCCATAACTCTGCCTGCGCGGGAGCACCCAGAAGGATGGGCGGAGTCTTCAGGAAAGATTCGTCATCCTTAGGAAATTTGAAGCCCGCATCTTTGAAGGCCTTGCCGAAATCATTGAGCTTGGGAAAATCCGAATGGCAGGTGGTGCATGAGGTTCCATATCTGCGCGAAAATGCCGGGATCGCACTGGCGGAGGGTGGAAACGACAGAGCTGCCAAGGCAGCGGCGAAGAGAAGGGAAAGCCATTTAACATGCATGGACTGACCTCGGTGTTCAAATCACAGTTTGAAAATCCGCACAGGAGAATAGAGTGACCTAGCTCACATATCCATAGGTGTGACGACGGTCACTGCACATGACCTTACATTTTCATTTGGCGTCAGTTATGTGCCATAAGGCTCTGAGCGAAAATCAGACAGAGCGTCCAATGGGCGCCGATTTTTCAGAATTTCGGACCGTTTAGACACTCAGCTTTGCTTCGCTGATGCCTACAAATTGTGGGCATCAGCTCTGTACGGCGTCAGGCAGCACTGAGTCGCTATTAGTCAAGTCGAATGTTTCACATTCCTAAAGAGGCACGAATTGGTCATTCACCGGCTCCTCTAGAATCTGTTTGCAGCCGAAAGAACGCTCTGTCTCCAGCAAAGAAGCATGGCCGAGGTCCGGCAGGCGAAGGACGAACTTCCGGTAGTTGTGTTGTGTTTTTTCTGCACATACAAGCAGCTTCCTTGCTGCAAGTACGACGGTCTTCTAAAAATAGGTAGATCTGTTTGTCAGTTGTTGCTATCAGGCGATGCGCTCATTGAACTCATAATGAGCTTCCGCACCAGGAATCAGTCCCCATAAACGCCTCAGGATCGAAGAATGGGGTCGAGCCCGGATGATCGCCGACTCGACAGTTGCCTACTCGGCAGTTACTTTTCGGTTAACAGATACCATGGGCCGGGATTTTGTTGGATACGTATAGGAGGGATTGCAGAAGTGCAAATACGCCAGAATCAAGCAGCCTTCAATCCGCACACTACAAGGACAGAAGTGTAGATAATCTTGTAACCTATTGATTATAAGATACTTATAGAGTGCTGGGAGGGGGGTCGGATTGCCGGTTCGTATTGATTCTAAATAAGTTATTGAGAATACTGGACGCTCAAACCTATCAAAACGCAGGAAACGCGGTTCTTGAGTACGCTACAAGTACACGGGATTTGCGACGCTTAAATCTTGCATTCGGTTGGTTTGATTCTTGGCGCGTATTGCCTCTTCGCTGTTCTGCGTGGCCCATTTCCTAACAAGTGTTCTTGGCAATGCGGTCAGCTTCCAAGTTGCTCACCATTTGGGAATTCTGCACCTGATTGTCTTGATGACCTGAGTAGCCAAATAAGAAATCAGCAGAACTCACGAGGCGGTGAGAGCGTTATTGGAGACTCAGGAATTGCTGCAGGCTATCAGCCGCGCTTGCGATCGATCGCGCTAAGCTGAGCTTGGCTACGTTGTGTGCAAATATGCTGTTGATCACGTCGAGCTCGGCGGAGGTTAGCGACTCCTGAGCCTGTATGACCTCCACATTGTCTGTCACGCCGGCATCGAACCGCTGACGCGTCAGGTCCAGCGTCTCTCTTGTAACCTGCAGGTTTCTCCGGGCCACATCCACTTGGCTCGTTGCTGCACGAAGATCGAGGAATGCGTTCCGGACATCACTCTCCACCTGGCTCCTGGTGTCTTCGAGTTCCGCCCGGCGCTGGGCCAGAGTCGCCTTTGCCTGCGCGATTTCACCCTCCGTGCGGCCTCCCTGCCAAATCGGAATATTGAGTGTGGCGGCCCCGAAATACGTCGTGTGTGCCTGCGGTGGGTTTGTGCCAATCTTTCCATAGTTGCCATTCACAGTAAGCGAGGGCAGGCGCTCATCGCGAGCAGCGGCGAGTGTGTGTTCGGCGGCACGAATCTGCGCTTCCGCGGCTTTTATATCTGTACGACGCTCAATCGCCTGCTTGAGCGCATCCTCAAAACCAAGATCGGGAGCAGCCAGGAAGGGCACTTCATCGGTAAGATCGTATTGGTCGCTTGGCGAAAGCCCAATCAATCGGGCCAAAATGATCTTCTGTTTGGCTACTTCAGTCTCGAGTGAGATGACTCGCTGTTGCTGCGTAAGCTCTTCGACTTCACTGCGATCGACATCGATTTGAGGCACCAGCCCTACACTTCGCTTTTGCTGAGTCTGCTGAAAGAGTGCAGTTGCGGTGTCGAGTTGCGCATGCGCGGACTTTACCCTTTCCTTGGTCGCAATCACTTGAAGATAAGCGCCGCAGACCGCAAGGACAACCAACTCCCGTGCATCCCGCGCGGCAAACTGGCTGGCGCGAAATACATCTTTAGACGACCGGTAGTTGTTCCACGCCGTCAGATCGACGATCGATTGAGTTAGGCTGCCGCGCAAATCGATATTGTTAAAGGGTCCAATAGTCGGCGGAATGGTAAAACCTGGAATCTTGATGCGTAACCCTTCCGCAGATAGACTGATTTGTTGCAGAGTCTCGGCCAGATAACCGCTTGCATTGGGAAGCAGGGCGCTTCTTGCAATCTGACTTTGCCCTTCAGCTTGACGCACAGCGTTGCTCTGGCCCGCTGCTCCAAGGTTATTGTTGAGCCCCCTGGCGATGGCTTCGCGGAGAGAGAGCTTTCCCGAAAATGGCATCTTCGCCATGCTTGAAGAGCTTCCGGTGAAGGGTCCCTGAACCTGAACTGTTGGGTTAATCGTATCTACGCTGGTTGTCGTTCCCGCGATGGGAGCCTCCACTGCGGTCACCGAACCGCTCTGTCCAGCGCGCCCGGAGAGGGGCAGCGGAGTTGGTTCCGTGCTCTGCGCTTGGCTGGGCCGCGATGCGATGAAGACGGTCCCCATGCAGAGGATCGCGGCAGCTTCTATGATCCTGCAAACTGGTGCGGTCTTTGTCTTCCGATGATTCATATCAAGGTACCCCGTCCTTAACTGAGCTGCTTTCGGAATCGCCATACACTGAGCGAGCCAAGCACCAGCGTAATAATCAGCAAGCTAAGGAAGTTTGGCCAAAGGTCCAAAATTCCACTGCCCTTGAGCGTGCTTCCACGAGCGATGGTTGCGAAATGGTGAATTGGGTTGAGTACCGTGAAAGGCTGCAACCACTTCGGCATTGCCTCAACCGGATTGAGCGCTCCAGATAGCGATGACAGCGGAGGATTGACGAAAAAGCACAAAAGCTGCGCTTGCTGGGCCGATTTGCTGAACGTGGCAATGACGGTGCCAATGCTGATGCCGGACAAGATGCACAATGCGCCACCAGCGAGCAGAAGCAGAATGTTGCCATGGAATGGAACGCCAAACGCAAATTTGAGGACGCCAATGGATCCGAACATCATCAGGAAGAGCAGCAGGAACAACGGCGTAATCTTGGCGATGATGATCTCCGAATTCGTAGCCGGGGACATGAGCAACTGTTCAAGTGTCCCGGCTTCCCGCTCCCGAACCATAGCCGCGGAGCAAATGAGAGAGCTACCCAGAATCATTAGCAACCCGAGCACCCCGGTGACGATAAACCAGGAGCCGACCAGGCCGGGGTTGTAGAGAAACGCCGGTTCAAGCTGCACCTGACCGCGACGGGCGAGCTCCGATCCGGCAATTGGCTGGATGCGGACATGAATTCCCTCGTTCTGAAGCCCCGTGTTGTATCTCTGTATCATGCTTTCCGCATATCCGCGGCTAATCGTCGCTGTATTTGCATTCGTTGCGTTCAGCAGAAATTGAACAGTCGTTTGGCGATCACGTACCAGGTCCCGCGCAAAGTTGTAAGGAACCACCATCCCGGCGTCGGCCTTTCCCTGGCTGACCGCATCCCCCAGTTGGTCGGCCGAGGAATAGTAACCCGCGAGGCGGAAACTCTTGCTCTCGGTCAACGTTGCAATCAGTTCCCGGCTCTCAGGCGACCGGCTGTCGTCGACGATAGCGAGAGGTACGTCAGTTACCGTCGCACTCAGTGCAAACCCTATGAGAGCCAACTGCACGAGGGGCATGAAAGCGAGACTGAACATCAGTTTCCGGTCATGGCGAGTCTGGGCAAACTCTTTCTTGATCAATGCGTGCAGGCGATAATTGATCAGGCGATCAAGTAGCTTTTTCATGATTTATGCCTTCACCTGCATCCCTCTCATGCCCTGCCATGCAAGGCCATAGAAAATTGCTCCAATCGCACCGATGATGAGGACCTTGTACCACATGGCAGGCCATCCCCCGCCTTGCAAGAGTGCGTCGCGGAGGATCTCGATGTAATACCGGCCCCAGACGAGGCTTGAGATCCAACGGAGCCCAAGCGGTATATTGGCGATCGGAAAGATCAGGCCTGAGAATAAATAGACGAGCAGAAATCCGCCGAACGCCACAGCCTGCAATGCCGCTGCCTGGTTGGGGATGACCGCTCCGACCATGGTTCCAAACGCCGCCGTGCAAAAGGCATAGAGGACGGTGGCGATCAAGGCAGGCGTAGGATCGCCGGCAAGGCTCAGGCCAAAATAGGTGAACAGTAGCACCGACATGATCAGAGATTCCGCGAGCGCCACAATCATGAACGCAATGATCTTCCCCAGCAGGAATTCGTGCGCGGGAATGCTCGAGACGTAAACCTGCAGAATCGTCCTCAGCTCACCCTCCTTCGCCATGGCAAGCCCGGCCAGCAGTGGCGGAAACATGGAGAGGCCAAGCACGAATATTCCTGGGCCGAAGAACTTCTCTGAAGAGAGTCCGGGGTTGAACCAAAGCCGGATGGCGGTCTGGATCGGTCCCGTTCGCGCTCCGCCGGCCTGCTGGTTGTACGAGGTTGCTATCTGGCCGGCATATGCCGTGACTAATTTCGCCGTGTTTGCATCCGATGCGTCCACCAGGAACTGGACAGGCGCGTTAACGCCGCGCGCAATGTCGCGGCCAAAGTGAGACGGGATAATCAGCACGGCTCGCCCAGCATTGGAGGCGAGGGCCTCCTCGGCGGATTTGTCTACCGGCCACGAGACCACCTTAAGGGTTATCGAAGCCCGGAAGGCGTCAACAAGACTATTGGACGCCGTTGAGCCGTCAAAATCCTGCACGATGATCGGAAGCTCGTTCACCGTGAGCGAAAGCGCTGAACTCATCAACAGAAGCAGGAACACTGGGAGGGCCAGCGCAAGGGCCAGGGTGCGCCAGTCTCGAATAATCTGAGTTAGTTCTTTGCGCATTTGTGCAATAATTCGTCTCATGCGAGCCCATTTCTAGTCATCGGTGGCCGCCTTGCCCTGTGTACGCGCCTTCTCCACGATGGAGATAAACACGTCTTCGAGAGAGAGGGGGATTTCTCTCGCGCTAGTCACGTGAATTCCGTTCTCTTCGAGCCGCTTTGTAGTTTCCTTTATGGCGGTAGCTGGGTCGTCGTCCGTGATCACGTGCAGGCGTTCGCCGAAAAGGGACACTCGCCAGCCCTCTGTCTTACCCTTCAGCATGTCCGTGGCGCGTTGCGGCTGGTCGACGATGAATTCGAGCACATGTCCGGATTGCTGGCTTTTAATGCCGCTGGGGCTGCCCTCGGCCACGAGTTCGCCTGCAACCATCATTCCCAGGCGGTTGCACTGCTCCGCTTCCTCAAGATAGTGAGTCGTCACGAGGATCGCTGCGCCTCCGTCGGCCAGCCGATTGATCATTGTCCAGAATGCGCGCCGCGCCAGAGGATCGACGCCAGAGGTCGGCTCGTCCAGAAAGAGAATGTCCGGTTCATGCATGATTGCGGCGCCGAAGGCCACGCGCTGCTTCCACCCACCTGGCAAGCTACCCGTAAGCTGGTCCTGCTTTCCATCGAGGCCGGAAAAGGAAAGCACCCATCGAATCTTTTCTTCGCGGTCCTGGTCAGGGACGCCATAGACGCCGGAAAAGAAATCAAGGTTTTCGCGAACCGTTAAGTCTTCATACAATGAAAACTTCTGCGACATGTAACCGATGCGCTTGCGGACAGCTTCCGTTCTCAAGTTTCCACCCGTGCCACCCAACTCCATGGTTCCGCTTGTCAAGTCCAGGAGCCCGCAAAGCATCCGGATGGTTGTTGTCTTGCCCGCCCCATTCGCTCCGAGGAGTCCGTATACTTCTCCGTTTCGAATTTCGAGGCTCACATTCTTCACAGCCGTAAATGATTTGAACTCCTTGACGAGGTTTTTCGCACCAACCGCAACTTGCCCGCGAAGACTGCTGTGATCCTGTTTCGCGGGAAATTCTGATGTGTCGGTCTTCTCGCGCAGAGCACGCAATTTGGCCACAAAAATGTTATCGAGCGTCGGTTCATCGACACGCATCTCGTCAACAGAAAGGCCTGCGCCTTTCAGCTTCCCGGTGATCCACTTCTGCTCCTTGTCCGGATCGTGTACCAGAAGGTCCAGCCTGTCGCCGAACCTCTCAACGTCGATGATGTCCTTATCAGGCCCTGATTCCTCGGAAAGCACGCTTTCAGCTTTCCTGAGGTCCGCCGCGCGAAGTTCGATCCGCTTCGCCCCTAGACTCGCGCATAACTCCGTCGGCGTGCCGATCTGAAGGACCTCGCCCAGATGCATGAACGCGATTCGGTGGCACCGTTCAGCTTCATCCATATAAGGAGTAGCCACGAGGATCGTCAAACCCTCCGCCGTCAAGTGAGCAAGTGCGTCCCAAAACTCTCGCCGCGATACAGGATCGACGCCCGTGGTCGGCTCATCGAGCAGCAACACTTTGGGCTGTGGAACGAGCGCGCAGACGAGCGCAAGCTTTTGCTTCATTCCACCACTTAACTGCCCGGCAAGACGGCCGGCGAATCGGTCCATATCAAACATCTTGAGATATTGAAGACTGCGCTCCGCGATCTCATCTGGCGGAATGAGGCGTAGATCGCCGCTATAACGAATGTTTTCCGCAACCGTCAGATCGGGATAGAGACTGAAGTCCTGCGTCAAATACCCGGTTTGAGACCGCATATCCCGCGCCGGCCGTTCGAGTATGTTCGCACTGCCGGCGGATGCTTCCATAACGCCTGCAAGAATCTGGAAGGTCGAAGTCTTCCCGGCTCCATCCGGGCCAATCAGGCCAAACATTTCGCCGGGGTTAACTTCAAATGTGATTCCTCGAATAGCCTCAAGCTTGCCGTAGCGTTTCAACAGGTCGCGAACATCTATAGCCGGATGTTCGGCCACGCCCTGCCGATCCTGAATCGCCGGATCTGTCACCGCCCGATCTAGAATGGCAGTTGTCATTTACGCCTTTCCTTCGGCCATTTGTCTCCCTGCATCAGGACTTCACCATCGACAGGCATGCCCGGCTTGGCAAATCCGAATCCGCCTATCAATTGCAGTTTCAGTCCGACCACCTGCTTCACGCGGTCGTCGCGGAAGTAAGTGTTTTCCGGAGTGAATGTCGCCTGTGGGTCGATTCTGGAGACGTAAGCGTAGATGGGTTTCTGCGAACTGGAGTCGAGGAAGACACGCGCCGACTGTCCCACTTTCACTTTGCCGATTTGGCCTTCGGGCACAAAGCCGCGCAAATACACCTTGCTCATATCCAATAGCGTGATCACAGCGGTTCCTGCGACCACCACCTCGCCCGGTTCCGCTGCACGCGTCACCACAGTACCGGTGAACGGTGCCTTGATGGTCAGATCTTTGCGATTGTCATTCGCTTCTGCAAGTTCGGCTTGAGCCTGCTGCGTTTGAGCCGTTGCACTCGCGACCTCAGCTTCCTGCTGCGCGATTTGTCTTCGAACCGCGGCAACCTGCGATACGCGAATACCAGGGTTGGACAGACTTGCCTCTGCTGTCGTCAGTGCGCCCTGTGATGCCTCAACACGACGCTTCGACGCCGCAACCACTGCGGCCTGTTGATCGGCCGTCGTTGAAGCTTGAAGTCCCTGTTGCTCCGACACAGCTCCGGTCTTTGCAAGACGTGTATAGGCATCTCTATTGAAAGCAGCAATCTGATACGCCGCCTGCTGCTGAGTCAATTCCGATTGCGAGGTTGCCAGATTGGCCTCCGCCTGCCCCACATGCCCTTCCGTATCGAGCCTTGACTGGCCAACCTGCAACCGGCTTTGCTGCAATTGTTCCTCAAGGATGGCAATTTGTTCTTGCGCGGCGATGCCTTTTGCTTCTGCCTCCGAAAGAGCATCACGAGCCTGATCCTCACGCGCTCGAATCTGCGCGTCATCGAGAATGGCGATCGTGTCTCCGGCATTGACACTGTCTCCCTCGCGGACGCGGACTTCAAGAATGCGTCCGGTTGTTTTAGAAGCAACTGCGGAGTCGTCGCCTTCGATTCGGCCACTTACCGGAATAATGCTGGCCGGAATACGGGGCGCAAAAAAGATTTCCCAAATAAGAATCGCCGCCACAATAAGGACCAAGCCACCGACGATCATCAGGATTAGGCGCCGTCGCGTCGCGGCCTGCTTGGCCTTTTCGTCAGCCTCTTGCTTAGCCTTTTCGTCCGCTGCTTTCTTTTCACCTTCCGCTGAAGCCGGCTTGGCTCCGTCTTTTGCAGCAGGATTCACGCCGTCGGCTACAGTTGGCTTCGCAGCATCATTGGCGGCGGACTTGGCGCTGTCCGCTGGGTCCGGCTTGCTGCTGTCTGCTACCGCTGGATTCGCGCCGTCGGTTACAGTTGGCTCCGCAGTTAAAATGACGGTGAGCTTGGCGCTGTCCGCTGCAGCTGGCTTCGCGCTGTCGGCTACCGTTGGCTTCGCAGTAACAGTGACGGTGAGTTTGGCGCTGTCGGCTACGGCCGGCTTCGCGTCGCCGGCAACCGTTGGCTTCGCAGGATCAGTGACGGCGGGTTTGGCGCTTTCCGCAGTACCCGGCTTAGCTCCATTGGTTGAGTCCGGCTGCTTTTGCTTGGCCTTTTCTTGCGCGCTTTCAACTGTGGGTGTAGTCATTTCTTACCCTCCGTTTCCTTGCCGGTGTCACCGTTCCATTCTTCGAGCGAAAGCTCTGGAGATACGAAAGTGAAAAGTCCGCGATATGATCCGCAATGCGTTCCACTTGATCGGGTCTCATCTTTAGTTCCGGCCAAATCTCCGTCAACAATGGACCTGGCAGAACGTAAGCAAGAACCTGTCCCACCACGCTGATTGCACATAGCCGGGTTTTGTCGTCATTGGCAGGCAGCCCAATCATTTCCCCGATAAGTTCCAAGAGCCGCTTGTAGATTGGTCGAGTTACCTTATCGATAAGTTTTCGAAGTGCCGGTGTGGGATTTGCCAGTTCCTGAGCCAGGAGTCGGGAATGCCAATCCGGTAAATCTCTCCCGTTGATGCTTCGAAGTCGAGCTCGAATGAGAGCCCGCAAGACGTCTTCAGGGAGGGTGTTTCGATCAAGTGCGTTTTGAACAGCCAAGACTTCGGCAGCTCGCACAGATTGCTGCAAGACCTCGGTATACAGTCCCAATTTATTGCCGAAGTGATAATTCACGGCGGCAACATTCGCCCCGGCTCCAACACAAATTTCGCGAATCGTCGTAGCCTGATAGCCGCGGTTGGCAAAAATCGGTCCCGCAACCTCCAGCAATTTCTCGTGTGTTGGGTCCGGGGTCGCAGTCTGATGTTTGCGCCTCACTACCTTTAGCCGGAGTTGTGAGCTATTGCTGTTCATATTCAAACGCAAGTTTGAATCAACAGCTTGCACAATACTGTGTTCGATTGCTCAGTACGTCAGTCGTTCGGATTGAGAAGTTGACCTGCAAGCACTTCAAGTGTCGCGGTATCACAGGTTTGAATCTCCAGAATCGAGGCAATTGCCCCTGAAATTCGCCATTCTTGCTGATCAGCCCTGGGAGATAGGCTTGTCGGAAGTTGTTTCAATTGGCGAAACGGGAAATCCTATGGATTGATTCCCACGTCTACTGAAGAGCAGAGAACCAATTTGACCGCAACAAGTACAGTTAGGTTAAAATTACATAACTCATTTATTATCAATACTTTATAGAGTGCCGGGAGGGGGGGTCGAACCCCCATGCCCCGAAGGGCGGCGGATTTTGAGTCCGCTGCGTCTGCCAATTCCACCATCCCGGCCGGGTGAGGACTTTGCTCTCAAAGTATCGCACAGCCCTCGCTTACGACGCTATACAGACGCCCGGATGCTAAGGTTGCATTCCCATTCCCACGATCTGAGCGCCACACGGCTTTCCACACACTTCGGGCTGCACTCAATTGTGAATGCCGTGCGACAATGGAGGCAACCGTGATGACCACAGCCTCCCCTACAGCCATTCCCTCGCCCGTTGAAGTGACTCCTCAGTTGCTCGCCCAGCACAGCATCACCGCGGAAGAGTACAACCGCATTCTTGCGGCTCTGGGTCGCGTTCCATCTCTAACCGAATTAGGTATTTACAGCGTGATGTGGAGCGAGCACTGCTCTTATAAATCCAGCCGCGTCCACCTCAAGCGCCTTCCCACTAAGAGCGACCGCGTGGTGCAGGGCCCGGGAGAAAACGCCGGCATCATCGACGTTGGCGAGGGCTGGGCCTGCGCCTTCAAGATCGAGTCCCACAACCATCCCAGCTACATTGAGCCTTTCCAGGGCGCGGCCACCGGCGTCGGCGGTATCTTGCGTGACATTTTCACTATGGGCGCGCGACCGCTTGCAGTCATGGATTCCCTCCGATTCGGCTCCATCACCGATGAGCCTGGCGAAAGCGAGGGCGAGCAGAAGCTCATAGCTCGCAACCACTCAGTTGTAGAAGGCGTGGTCAGCGGCATTGCGGGTTACAGCAACTGTTTCGGCGTCCCCAACCTCGGCGGCGAAACCAAATTTGAAGCCTGTTACAGCGGTAACCCGCTGGTGAACGCCTTCGCCCTCGGCCTGGTACGCAAGGACGAGATCTTTTACGGCAAAGCCGCCGGCGCGGGCAACCCCGTCATCTACGTAGGCGCAAAGACCGGCCGCGACGGCATCCACGGCGCCACCATGGCCAGTGAAGAGTTCCACGAGGGCACTGAGGCCAAGCGCCCCAACGTCCAGGTTGGCGATCCCTTCATGGAAAAGCTCCTCCTCGAAGCCTGCCTTGAAGCCATGCAGACCGGCGCAATTGTCGGCATTCAGGATATGGGGGCTGCTGGATTAACTTGTTCCACCTGCGAGATGGGCGGTCGCGGCGGTGTAGGCCTCGACGTTGAATTGGACCTCGTCCCCCAGCGCGAAACCGGCATGACGTCCTACGAAATCATGCTCTCCGAAAGCCAGGAGCGCATGTTGCTGGTCGCTACCAAGGGCCGTGAAGACGAAGTCCTACGTGTCTTTGAAAAGTGGGGCCTTGATGGTGTGATTGTTGGCACGGTCCAGCCCGAGCCGCGCCTCCGCATTCGTCATCACGGCGAATTGGTCGCCGATATTCCCAATCAATCTCTAACCGACGATGCCCCGCTCTACCATCGTCCCGTAGGAGTTTGGAAATCCCCCATCCCGCTTGAGCCTTCAGAAGAAATCCTCGCCAAACTCGCCAAAGATCGGGATTACACCGCCGACCTCAAAAAACTTCTTGCCAGCGCCAACGTCTGCTCCAAGCGCTGGGTCCACGAGCAATACGACACCATGGTCCAGACCAACACCGTCATTGGCCCCGGCGGCGAGGCCGGCGTGATGCGCATTAAGGGAACGGGCATGCCCGGCCACGAGCACGGCTTGGCGATGGCCCTGGACGGAAACGGTCGCTGGGCCTACCTCGATCCCAAGCTCGGCGCCATGCACGCCGTAGCCGAGTGTGCACGCAAGGTTGCCATGACCGGCGCAACTCCGGTGGCCGCGACCAATTGCCTTAACTTCGGCAATCCGGAAAAACCCGAGATCATGGCTCAGCTATCCTCCGCCATTGATGGCATCGCGGAGGCATGTACGGCGCTTGGAACTCCCATTACCGGCGGCAATGTCTCACTCTATAACGAAACGCGCGGCGAAGGCATCTATCCCACTCCGGTTCTCGGCATCGTAGGCATTCTCGACGACGTTACCAAGGCTGTTCCCGCTCACTTCCAAGCCGCAGGCGAGGCCATTATGCTCCTCTGGCCCATCCCCGACGGGCAAGATCCAGACCCGAACCTCAAAGTTCCGTTCAAGCCGTTGCCCATCAATCGCTATATTGTTTATCCGCTCGCTCCAGACCCGCCATTTCCTATCGATAATCCCATCCCTGATCCAGTTCCGGATGTTTTGGAAGACACAACGGAAACTCCTGCCATGGAACTTGCGGCATTCGGCAGCTCGGAGTACGCCAAGGTGGTGCTGGACGGTTTCTGGGGTACGCCTCCACCACTCGACCTCGATGCAGAATCCGACTTGCACACTCTCCTGGTGGTACTGGCCACGCGCAAGCTGATCCGTTCCGCCCGCGACATCTCCGATGGAGGCATCGCCGTTGCCCTGGCGCAGGCGACATTCCCCAAGGGAATCGGGGCTACCGTCGAGCAAGAGCAATCGCTCATGGCGCATCCGCTCTTCGGCCTCTTTGCCGAACCGGCCTCCACAGTGCTCGTTACCACTCACCCCGGCAACCTCTCCAAAATTGAGGAACTGGCCGGTGAATACAGTTTCTTAGCCGCCCGAATCGGAACCACCGGCGGCGAGCGGCTTGAAATCTCAGTTGATGGAGAATCTTTCGTATCGGTTCCAATCACTGATCTTCGTAAGCCCTGGGCCTCCGCCCTGGAAGCCACACTCCACGGCGAGGTAACTGCATGACCCAGCGCCTTTACCAGGGAGTCATTGGCGCCGAGGACCGGTCATATCAACTCCGCGCGTCCGCGTCATCCCTAGTCCCTAGTTTCTATGTCCCTCAGTCCCCGCAGAGCATCGCGGACGGCGATGCTCTGCACGAAGAATGCGGCATCGTCGCCATTCACGGCCACCCCGACGCAGCCCGCCAAGCCTATCTAGCCCTCTATGCCCTCCAGCATCGCGGCCAGGAGTCGGCCGGCATCGCCACCGCCGACGGCCAGCATCTGGCCAACATCAAGGGCATGGGCCTGGTCTCTGAAATCTTCACCGACGACGTGCTGGCCAAACTCCCCGGCCAAATGGCCATCGGCCACACCCGCTACTCCACCACCGGCGACTCGGCCCTGCTCAATGCGCAGCCTATTCGCGTCGACTCGACCAAGGGCCTCATCGCCATCGCCCACAACGGCAACCTGGTGAACCTCGGCAACCTCCGTGCCAGCCTCGAGCGCGAAGGCGCCTATTTCCAAACCACCTCCGACTCCGAGATCATCGTCCAGCTGATCGCCCACTCCCACGCTGGAACCCTGGTCGACGCCATCGCCGACTCGCTTCGCCAGGTCGATGGCGCGTTCTCCATCGTCATGATGACACGCGATCGCATCTTCGCCGCCCGCGATCCACGCGGCTTCCGTCCGCTCTCCATGGGACGCATCCGCAACCTTGAAGGTCCCGACACCATCGTCTTCGCCAGCGAATCCTGCGCCTTCGACCTGCTCCGCGCCGAGTTCGAGCGCGATGTCCTCCCCGGAGAACTGGTGATGGTCACCGAGGACGGCGTCACCAGCCGCCAATATGCAACCGGCTTCCCGCAGTCCAGTTGTATCTTTGAGCACGTCTACTTCGCCCGCCCCGACAGCCGCATCTTCGGCCGCTGGGTGCAGGAGAGCCGCGATCAGATGGGCCGCCGCTTGGCCCGCGAGTCCGGCGTGCCCGCGGACCTGGTCGTCCCCGTTCCTGACTCCGGAGTAACCGCCGCAATGGGCTATGCCGAAGAGGCGCGCCTGCCCTTCCGCATGGGCCTCATCCGCAATCACTATGTAGGCCGCACCTTCATTGAGCCCGAGCAGCGCGTCCGCGACTTCGGCGTCCGCCTCAAGCTCAACCCCGTCCGCAATCTTCTTGAAGGCAAGCGCGTTGTGCTCATTGACGACTCCATCATTCGCGGCACCACCAGCCGCAAGATCGTCCGCATGGTCCGGGGCGCCGGCGCAAAAGAGGTTCATCTCCGCATCAGTTGCCCGCCCACCATCTCGCCCTGCTTTTACGGCGTGGATACACCCAGCAAGCGCGACTTGATAGCAGCGAACAAGTCCATCGAAGAAATCCGCCGCTTCATTGAAGCCGATTCACTTGCCTACCTGTCTCTCGATGGCCTGCTCAAAGCCTGCGGAGGCGAAACACAAAACGGCTACTGTACCGCCTGCTACACCGGCAATTACCCCACGCAATGGGTCGACGTAGAAGAGATACTGCCCGCTTCGGTGAGCAATTAATAATCTGTCAGAATTATCGGCCATGGAATAATAAATCTCAACTGAGCTGGTTGAAGGGAAAAGTCCATGCATGAGAAATGCCTGTCTGTCGTCGTTCCCGTTTACAACGAGGAGGATACCCTTGCCACAATTGTCGACAAGCTGCTGAGACTGCCGCAATTGCTTGAGATCGTCATCGTCGATGATTGCTCAACCGATAAAACGCCTGAAATCCTTCGTCGCCTGAGCGAAAATCACAAAGAAATCCACGCTGTCCGCCATGAAAAGAACAGCGGAAAGACTGAAGCGCTCAAAACCGGCTTTCGCCTTACCCAGGGTGACATTGTGATCGTTCAGGATGCCGATCTCGAGTACGCTCCGGAAGAAATCCCCAGCGTAATTGCTCCCATTCTTGACGGGCACGCGGACGTCGTCTTCGGTTCCCGCTTTCTGGTCAAGAAGGCCACGCGTGTTTTGTACTTCTACCATTTCCTCGGCAATAAACTCCTCACCTTTTTATCCAATTTAGCCACTAATATTAACCTTACCGATGTGGAAACATGTTACAAAGCCTTCCGCGGCGATATCATCCGGCAAATGAAGATCAAGTCGAGCGGATTCGGTTTTGAAATCGAAGTTACCGCCAAGGTCGCCAAGCTGAAATGTTCCATTTATGAAGCTCCAATCAGTTATTATGGCCGCACCTATGAGGAGGGCAAAAAGATAACTGCTTGGGATGGCGTCGCAGCCGTCTATTATATCCTTCGCTATAACTTTTTCTGCAGCTTGAAAAAGAGTTATTACCGCATACCTCAGTTCGGTTCGCAGCTAACCGCCTGCGAACCTTTAGTTCTCTCTGCATCGAACTCAGAGAAGAGACAGTGATGAACGAAATGGATGCGCCCGGGCAGAGTCTGCGGAATGCATTCATTCAGTACTGCTTGCCGTGCCGTTATACTGGATTGTTGTTGACTATATGCGCGACGCGTGAAACGCGCCGTGGAATGTGGAGTTGGCATTGGCGCAAGCGGAGATTGGCATTATCGGCGGCAGCGGGCTTTACACGATACCCGGATTTACCAACGTACACGAAGAGCGCGTAGAGACCCCATTTGGCGAACCGTCAGATGCATTTGTATTGGGTGAGCTGGAGGGCCGCAGCGTAGCGTTTCTTGCTCGGCATGGGCGCGGGCATCGCCTGCTGCCCTCGGAACTGAACTTTCGCGCCAACATTTATGCATTTAAGAAGCTCGGCGTCGAGCGCATCCTTTCAATTTCCGCCGTAGGTTCGCTGAAAGAGGAGCACAAGCCTACTGACTTTGTTATACCCGACCAGTTCATTGACCGGACTTTTCTTCGCACCGCCACTTTTTTCGGCGGCGGAATTGTTGGCCACGTGGCCTTTGGCGATCCGGTCTGCGCAACGGTAGCCAAGGCCGCGGCCGAGGCTTGCGACAAGGTAGGCGTGGTGGCCAAGCTGGGCGGAACATACGTTTGCATGGAAGGCCCACAGTTCTCCACTCGTGCGGAGTCGAATCTCTATCGCGGTTGGGGTGCGGACGTGATCGGCATGACCAACCTGCAGGAGGCCAAACTGGCCCGCGAGGCAGAGATCTGCTACGCCACCATCGCCATGGTCACCGATTACGATTGCTGGCGCGAGGGACACGATGCTGTAACCATCGAAGAGATTGTCGCCGTGCTGCACCAGAACGCCGACAATGCCTGCAAAGTAGTAAAAGCCGCAGTGGCTGCGATGCCCCCCCAGCGCACCTGCGCCTGCGCTTCAGCCGCTAAATTTGCGGTTCTTACGAAGCCGGAAGCAATTCCCGCAGCGGCGAAAGAACGCGTTGGTTTACTGTTCGGGAAGTATCTCGGGTGGAAATGAGTTAGCGGCTAGAGGATTTTCCCCTTTAACTGTGGCACTGAATACATCCGCATGGAATGAGGACGAAAAGAACCATGGCAATTACTGTAGTGGGCAGCGTAGCCTTCGATTCTATTGAAACTCCGGCGGGACGCCGGGAACGATGCCTGGGCGGCGCTGCGACTTACTTTTCGCTTTCCGCAAGCTTCTTTACCGATGTGCGCGTAATCGCCGTGGTCGGCGAGGACTTCGGCTCCAATCAGGAGGCGGTATTCCATGCGCGCGATATTGATACGCAGGGCATTGAGCGGACCACGGGCAAATCCTTCTTCTGGGAAGGTTCGTATCTCGACAATCTGAACGAGGCGAAGACCCACACGACGGATCTGAACGTCTTTGCGGCCTTTGAGCCGAAGATTCCTGTGGCTTACCGCGACTCGGAGTTTCTTTTCCTGGCCAATATTGATCCGGTGCTGCAACGACGCGTGCGCGAACAGATGCCCGATGTACGCCTGGTAGCCGGCGACACAATGAACTACTGGATCAAAGATCATCGCGACGCGCTGCTGTTGGTTTTGAAGGGCCTGGATATTCTGCTCATCAACGACACCGAGACACGCGTACTGGGCGGAAATAAAAACCTGGTGCAGGCAGCGCGCGCGGTAATGGCTTTGGGGCCGGAGACGCTGGTGGTCAAGCACGGCGAATATGGGGCGACCTTATTTCACAGCACCACTCCAAAGAGCAAAGGCGCGGAGTTCAGGGCGCCGGGGCTTCCGCTGGAAGTGGTGGTGGACCCGACGGGCGCTGGAGACAGCTTTGCCGGAGGATTCTTCGGCTACCTTGCCTCGCAGCCCGAACTCACTCCGGCCGTCTATCGCCGCGCCATGTTTTACGGTAGCGTGATGGGCTCGTTCGCCTGCGAGCGCTTTGGCACCGAGCGGCTGCAATCGCTTACCCGCAAGGAAATCGATGACCGCTTCATCCTCTTCCGCGAGCTGACTCACATTGACTGAAAAACCCATTGCGCGCGTGGAGTGGCTGGTCGTACTGGTCTCCTGCGCGGCAGCCTCAGTGGTAGCAGTGTTGTGGAGCTGGCGGCATGAGGCCATGCTCAACTATGGCGATGCCGTCGCCCACCTGCATATCGCGCGACGGGTCTTCGATTGCCATCAGCCGCGATTTAGCCAACTGGGTTCTGTGTGGCTGCCGCTGCCCCACCTGTTGCTGATTCCCTTTGTTCAGATCTATGGCTGGTGGGCCAGCGGTTTTGCTGGCGTAATTCCATCGGCTCTCGCTTATCTCGCCGGTTGCGCTGGCATCTATCGCCTGGCCCGGCACTGGCTCACTCCAGCCGCCGCCGCCCTGACGCTGGCCTTTTTCGCTGCCACCCCCAACCTTCTTTACCTGCAAACCACGGCGATGGGCGAGCCACTCTTTATTTGCGAAACAATCTGGATTGTTCTCTGGCTGGTGGAGTGGCGCGCCGCACTTGACTCAGACCCGATTCGAGCCAACCACCTGCAAATCTGGATTGCAGCCGCACTCATTGCCGCGGTCTTCACGCGCTATGATGGCTGGATTTTGGCCATGTTGGCTTGGGGGTGCGTGGGTCTTGTGCTGTTGCGCCGCGGTGGTTTGCGTTCACGCGGCTTCTTGCTGGCAAGCGTCCTGGTGGTTGCAGCGCCGCTGGCGTGGTTCATTTATAACGCAGGGGCATTCGGCGACTGGCTTTACTTTCTTCGCGGACCTTACTCCGCCAAAGCGATCGAGATACGCACTGCCGCCCCAGGATTCCCGCCGCACCCGGGCTGGCACAATCCGTGGATCGCACTGATCTTTTATATAAAGGCCGCGGAGCTGGACTCAGCCGCGGCGGCCTGGGGCAAAGTTCTGCTGTCGCTGAGTCTGTTGGGAACGGCATGGGGCTGGATCATTGCACGCCGCCGCGCCTTTCAATGGGCGTTGCTGCTGTGGCTGCCGGCTCTCTTCTACGCATACTCGGTCGCCTACGGATCGGTGCCCATCTTTCTACCTGTCTGGTGGCCTCACTCCTGGTATAACACGCGCTATGGGTTGGAATTGCTGCCCGCGTTGGCGCTGGGACTGGGTTTTACCGCGCAATTACTGATCGCCGCAGTAAAGGATTTCAAACCGCTGTGGGCAAAGATTGCTGCCGGCTTCCTCTTTGTACTCGTCGCGCTGAATGGCGTAACAATGATCCGCGAGCATCCTCTGGTTTACGTGGAAAGCACAAAGAACCTTGAGGCGCGTCGGCTCTATGATCTTCATATTCCTCCATTTTTGCGCGCGCTTCTCGCCAAACGGCCGGGAGGCGTAATTCTGATGGATACCTCGGCCTACCCAGAGATCGTGGCCCTCACCGGTATACCGCTGCGCCAGACGATCAACGAAAGCGACCTTGAAATTTATCGCGACGCGTTGGACTCGCCCGCCGCCCATGCGGCGATCGTTCTGGCCTTCGACGGCGACGAGGTGGACCGCGCCGTGCACGCCCATCCCACCGGCTTGACGAGGCTTTGGCGCATTACGATTAAGGGCCAGCCGCAGGCAACGATTTATGTATCTGATACTCCGACCCGGTAGGCCTAAACAAGCTATCCTGCGCGGTGATAGCATCGGTCAAGGTAATCCAATGAGCATTTTCGCGGCACGATTCGCTCAACCTACAACCATCAACGGGCTGCCTGGAAGAACGGGGCTCGTGAACTTGCACATTCCGGAGGAAGTTTGATTGCCTTTACCAAAGCCCACGCCTGCGGCAACGATTTTCTGATCGTGACGGAAGACGCGGTCCGCGGCGCCGACTGGGCTGAAATTACGCGGCGACTGTGCGCGCGCAACACCGGCATTGGGGCCGACGGCATCGAGTTCTTTCGATGGACCGGTCCGAAGTCAGGCCACATTCGTCTGCACAATGCAGACGGCTCCATCGCCGAGATCAGCGGCAACGGCACCCGCTGCGTGGCTGCGTGGATGGCTCACGAACGCGGTTTCAATTCCGGTGATGTTCTCGAAATAGAAACTGAGGCTGGTCTTCGCGAGTGCCGGATAAATTCAGTCTGCAAGCGCAATGGATTTACCGTGGAAGTAACCACTGGAATGGGCGTTCCCACATTCGCGCAGCGTACCGTCGTCCTGGTCGACGGCCTTCAGATCGCAGGCGTCGAGGTCTCCACCGGCAATCCACACTTTGTGATCGTGGTGGATAATGCTGAGTTCGCGGTCGGCAAAAAATCCTGGACCGCGATCGGTGCGGAGATCTGCATCCACCGCGACTTTCCCAATCAAACCAACGTCGAATTTGTGCGCGTCATCAGCCCCACAGAGATCGACATCCGCATCTTCGAACGCGGCGTAGGACCGACCACATCTTCCGGCACCGGCAGCTCCGCCTCGGCCACAGCGGCACTCAAGTTCAACGGTTGCCGCTCGCCGCTCACCGTTGTAGCGCCGGGCGGGCCGCAGACCGTAGCCTGGGATGAATCCGGAACAGAGTTGATGCTCACAGGACCGGCGGCATTGATTGCACGCGGCGAGGCATTCCAAGAATGATCGATCTCCTCAAACCGTCCTCCGTTCCCGGCGATGCCGTCGTTGCCGTAGTCTCTCCAGCTTCCACACCGCAAGCCGAGCGAGTGGAACGCGGATTCGAGGCCCTGCGCATGATCGGCTACACACCGCACGCCTCTGAGCATCTTCTCGCACGCGGACCGCACTATTTTGCAGGAACGCCCGAGATGCGCCTCGGCGATTTGCATCATGCCTTTGCCGATGATGAGGTCCGCGCCATCTTCTGCGCGCGCGGCGGATACGGGTCGAACTATCTGCTCGATGGGCTCGATCTCGATCTGATCGCCGAAAGCGCCAAACCTCTCGTCGGCTCCAGCGACCTCACTGCGCTGCAACTCTGGCTGCTGGACCAGATTGAGCTGCCCGCATTCCACGGCCCCATGCTCTCGGCGGATTTCTCCCGCGAAGACGGCGTTCATCTGGCCAGCCTGCAAGCCGCATTCTCCGGCCAGCTTTATACCGTCGGCACATCAGAAGGCATGCGCACTTTGCGAACCGGTCAGGCAAAAGGCACGCTCTACGGTGGCTGCCTCAGCGTTCTGGTTTCGCTGCTGGGCACGCCCTATGAGCCGCAGACCGAAGGCAAGCTGCTTTTTCTTGAGGACGTAAACGCCAAGCCCTACCAGGTTGACCGCATGCTCTGGCAACTGCGAGAGGCGGGCAAACTGGATGGCGTGCGCGGCATCGTCTTTGGCGAGATGCTCGATTGCGTCTCGCCTGGCGCGCCTGCCGGTCTACTCGATGACGTCGTTCTGCGCGTGCTTGAAGGTTCCAAAGGTCCTATTGCCATTGGACTGCGCTGCGGCCACGTTACGCGGCAGAATGTGACTCTCACCCTCGGCGTGGAAGCAGAGTTGCGCGCCGCCAGCCAGTCCGAACTGCGCTTGCTGGAACCGGCTGTTAAACAGCAGGGAAAAGGAAATAGAGAATAGTGGATAGTGAAAAGGGAACAGGCGCGCATTTATTTTGGCCTGGGGTGACAACATGACGGCGTTGCACCGACATATTCACTTCAGCGGGATCTGCGGCACGGCCATGGCCTCGCTGGCTGGGCTTTTGCAGTTGCAGGGTCATCGCATCACCGGCTCGGATAAAGCAGCCTATCCGCCCATGAGCGATCTGCTGCATGAGTTGGGGATTCCGGTGATGCAGCCCTACGGCGAGGCAAATCTCGATCCCACGCCGGATTTGGTCGTGATCGGCAATGCACTGTCCCGCGGCAACCCCGAGGTGGAGCGCGTGCTCGACGATCGCATTCCCTTCACCTCCATGGCCGCCCTGCTTCGCGAAGAGTTTCTCCTGGGGCGCGAGTCGCTGGTGGTGGCCGGAACCCATGGCAAGACCACCACCTGTAGCATGTTGGCGTGGATCCACCAAGTCGCGGCGCGCGAAGATCCAGCGCTGGAGCCTTCGTTTCTCATTGGCGGCGTGGCTGAAAACTTTTCGACCAGCTTTCAGTTGCGTCCCACGCACACCTTTATTGTGGAGGGCGACGAGTACGATACTGCCTTCTTCGATAAAGGTCCAAAGTTTCTGCATTACTTTCCCGATGCTCTGATCCTCACTCACGTTGAATTCGACCACGCCGACATCTATGCCGACCTTGACGCAGTGAAAACCGCATTCAAGCGTTTGGTGAACCTTATTCCGCGGCGAGGCTTGATCGTAGCCTACGATGGCAGCGAGAACGTTAGCGAGTGCGTGAGCCATGCGCTCTGCCGCGTGGAGCGCTATGGCTTCAGCGCTGAGGCTGACTGGCGCATCCACAACCTGCGGCATGAAGACGGCCTCACCCGCTGGGAGGTTTGGCGCAACGGAGCATTGTGGTCCGAGCTTGAGATGAGCTTGGCAGGCGAGCACAATGCCCTGAATGCAACAGCAGCGACTGCGCTGGCTGTCGGTCAGGGCATCAGCAAGGAAGCAATTCGAGAGGCGCTCGCATCCTTTAAGAGCGTGAAGCGGCGGCTGGAGGTGCGCGCCCAAATCGGCGGCATCACGATCATCGAAGACTTCGCGCATCATCCCACCGCGATTCGCGAAACGCTGCGTGCATTGCGCTCTGTCTATCCGCAGTCGCGGCTCTGGGCGGTTCTCGAACCGCGCTCGAACACTCTCCGGCGAAAAGTGCTCGAAGGCGAACTGTTCGAAAGCCTGCGCCTGGCCGATCGCGTTGTGCTGGCCGGAGTCTACAAACAGCAACGGATTCCGGAACCCGAGCGGCTTCATCCGGAAGAGGTAGTGCGCGCGCTGCGAGACGCTGGAACCGAAGCCGAACTCTTCCCCGATGTGGCGGCGATCATAAACAGCATCGCGCCCCAGCTCCAACCCGGCGATGTAGTCGCAATCCTATCCAATGGCGGCTTTGATGGTATTTATGAGAAGCTCCCCGAACGGCTTAGGGATCGATTCCAGGGCCAAGGATAACCCATATGATTGGACTAATTTTTCTGATCGGCTCAATTGTCGCTCTCCTAGTTTCCGCAGTGGTGATCTTTATCTTCAGGTTGAAGATCATCGGCAAAGCGGATAAGGAAGACCAATTCAATTGGTGGTTACCATTCTTTGCCGTTGTAGGTGCGTTGATCCTCTTTATCCCATTGATGATTTACGGCGTCGATATTGATGAAATGCTTTACATTTTTATTTCTGTCCCAAACATCTGCATAATCATCATTGTGGTAGCAATGCTCAAGAAGGGACTCCACCGTAAAGCAGTCTTATCGATGCTGGTTGTCTACATTGCTGTCTCGTGGGGCTTGTTCAAGAACTCAAATGAGCTGCGTTGGACAACACGATGGCTTCTTTGGTCAAAAGATTACAAAGCGAAGGTTTTGGCACAACCAAACCCAGCCAACGGAGAACTAAGGCATGTCGAATGGGATGGATGGGGGTGGGGCGGAAACGATACAGTTGTTTATCTTGTCTTCGACCCGAGCGATTCGCTTTCGGCAGCGGCCAAGAACTACTCCTCTGGGAAATTCAGCGGCATCCCCTGCGAGGCTTATCGAGTTCGCCGTATGGAGAGCCATTATTACACTGCTCTGTTTTATACCGACACCGGTTGGAACAGCTGCAATTAACGTAGGGACTGAAGCCCGTATGCTTCAATGCTTTAGTAGTTTGGCAGGTTTGAAAACGATGATTCCTTTTTTCATCTTCATGGCCACAATGGTCATCACTGGCATTCCCACGGCGGTACTATTTATTCCCTGGTGCTGGCTGACGGGCAACGTGCTGCCGCTCTATAAAGGCACACGCTTCATGCTCTCCAGCAGTTGCCGTTTGTCCGGTGTGCGTTTTCGCACCGCAGGGTTAGAAAACGTACCCAGCGACCGTGCCTGCATCTTCATGTCGAATCATGTCTCCAATCTTGACCCGCCGGCGTTGATCTCCCTGATTCCGGGGCGCACATCGGCCTTCATGAAGCGCTCGCTGATGAACCTGCCCATCCTGAGAACCGGCTTCCGCCAGGGCGAGTTCATCGCCGTGGATCGCACCGGTAACGCGGCAGACGCGAAGGCAAGCGTGGTCGCTGCTCAGCGCGTACTGGCCAAGGGTGTGCACATCACCACTTTTGTTGAAGGCACCCGCTCGCCGGACGGCCGCATGCTACCTTTCAAAAAAGGCCCGTTCTTTCTGGCCATGGCCGCCGGAGCGCCGTGCATCCCGGTCTCCATTCATGGGACGGAAAAAATTCTGGGCAAAGGCAGCCTGCGCATGCATCCCGGATCTGCGCACGTAATCTTTCACCCGCCCATCGATCCGGCCGGCTTTGCCACACGCGAGGAACTAACGCAGGCTGTTCGCGAGGCCATCGCCTCCGGATTGCCGGAATGGATGCGGACTTAGAAGCATGAGCTTTGAATTTAGGAGAAGAATGAGGAGAAGCAACCGCAGGTCCTTCGACTACGTTGTGCGCCCAACCACCCCAGCGGGCAAAAATCGCCCGCCGGGGGCCCCGGTCACGCGCCCAACTCCGCTCAGGATGACAGTTTGTTGTTGTTAATTAATTATCAAAACCAGGACACCAGAAACCACATGATTATTTCGCTCTACGTATTCGTCCTCATTCTCGTTTTAAGCATACCCTCGGCAGTAGTCTTCATTCCGCTGGCCGTTATTTCCGGCAACGTGGGACCGCTCTATGCGGTGGCCTGCTTCATTGTCCGCACCGGCTTCAGCGCCGCAGGCATCCGCGTGCTGGTGGAAGGGCGCGAGAATGTTCCCTCCGGCCAGGCATGTATCTTCATGGCCAATCACGTCTCGAACCTCGATCCACCCGCTTTGATTCCGCGCATTCCGGGGCGCACAGCGGCCTTTGCCAAACGCGCGCTCTTCAAGCTTCCCATCTTCGGCTACTGCCTCAAGCTGGGCAGCTTCATTCCAGTCGACCGCACAGGGAGCGCCCACACAGCGCAAGAGAGCGTAGGGGCGGCAAAGTGTGTACTTGATGAAGGCGTCCACATTACTACTTTCGTTGAGGGTACGCGTTCCAAAGACGGGCGTCTGCTGCCTTTCAAAAAGGGCACGTTCTACCTGGCCATGCAGACCGGAGCGCTGTGCATTCCGGTTTCGATCTTTGGGACTGAGACGCTGATGTCGAAAGGCAGCTTCGGCATCAAGCCGGGGACGGCGCACATCGTCTTTCATGCTCCGGTAAATCCCGGCGACTATGCATCTCGCGAAGATCTGATGCAGGCGGTGCGTGCGGCGATTGCCTCTGGCCTGCCAGAGTGGATGCGGGGGTAGGACATTTTCACACTATACCCTAGCTTGGTAATTTGCATTTCAGGATTAGACTGTTTGCATGGTACTAACAGGTCACACGCTCCTGATCATTCTTGTAATTTTGACGCTATGGTTTGCAATGATACTCGCTGCATCGGCGCGAACCATTAAGCAGCTTACGAATCAGAAGGGGATGGTAGTAAGGAGTCGGCTAACGCTAGCCGGAATGTTTTTTGCATCATTAGCGGTTGGATCTCTCCTGCTTTTACACCTTACTTGGATTACCCCCGAGATTTCACAGCGGTTTGGTGCATTGACGATCCGGCTTCTTGCTACCATTTTGTTTTGGTCATCGCTAACTGGCTTTTTATCAACCATCGTCGGTATAGGGAAGTTACGATATCTTGGAATCGCTACTTGTGCGATTGCTGGAATTTGGTTCCTCTTTCTATATGTTTCAGCGACGATTTCCATGACGGGGACAGCACTTCCACGTCACCCCGCCAGGACATTCATCCCTGACGGGTATGTAGGTTGGGTGGAAATCAAATATGGCATAAAATCCGCTCCGCCATTATGGATTTATAATTTACCGAATTCCGGATAGTGGCTTATTGAAAACCTCTTCTCGAATTGAGGATGGATGGGCAAAGGACGAATATTTCTATTACGCGCAGAACGGGGCTATCCATCCGATTCCTGTGACCGGTTGGGGTCTGGGTGGTCTCATCTGGGATCGGAGTATTGGATGTCAGGCTAATCCTGGCGGATCATGCCCGCCGGACGTAAATGAAGTCTTTTTCGTGGGCACTGAAGAGCAATTCCATAACGCAGTTCCATTTGAAGAAGGTCATCCATCCAATGAAACGGCGACGATGAAGGTCCACGAATGATTATCATTCTCTACGGCTGCACGATAGCGTTATAGCCGTCGCCGAGCAGCTTAAGCCGCCATCGGTTGGCTAAGTCGCGGCTGTTGAACGGGCCGATGCGCACGTGAATCAGACCATCCGCAGCCTCGTGGCGGGCGACGACCCCATAGCCGCGAGTGCGCAGGGCGCTGACCAGCACATCGGCATCCTCCTGACGAGAGACAGCGGCAATCTGCACCATCAGCGGACCCACGGGAGCCATTGCCGGAGCAACTGAAGATGTTGGCTGCGTAGATGGAGCCGCGATGGCCACGGTTGGCAGGGCCGGCCGGACTTGAGGTTGCGCCGGCTCAGAACTCTGTGAACTCGCAACCGGATCAGCGCCCGTGGTAGTAGATTGCGGCAGATCGACCACCACGCTCTGCTTTTCGGTAGCTACGCCGGTTGGCGCAGTCGCCGAGGGCTTGGACCGTGATACGTCCGCCTGCAAAGTTGTTTGAGCGCCGGCTGAACTCTGCCCGGCTGTCAGAGGCTGCTCTGAACCACGTCGGCCAAGTGTATATCCCAGGCCAAAACAGAGTCCGCAGAGCAGCACCAGGCCAAAAAAGAGAGCCAGCAGCGTCAAGGAGCCTAACGTGAGTTCAGTGTCGCGCCGAGGTTGCTCCGGCTCAAGCTCCTCGTCGTCAAAAACTCCCCTCATATGCTGTCCCAGATCTCCCGGCATTCTGCATAAAAGGGACGAGCTATAGGCGCGTTCCTTTCATTCTTTTCTCTAGTTCTTAGAACCTGTAGAAGAACTCGAAGTTTTGAAAGGGCACGGCTTAAGCCGTGGCGTAAACCATGCAACATAAACTCGGCTTTAGCCGCTGGGGATACATTTTTCAACTCAGTTTGGAAAACACCCTCAGGGGCTAAAGCCCAACATATTCCAAAACCACTTCCGGCACGGCTGAAGCCGTGCCCTCTCAAAGCAAGACATTCTGTCCATGTGTTCATAAGCAAATTCTTAGACGGATTCTACGGCTTTTCAGCTGCCGCCTTGGCCGTTGCCCCGATCTTGTTGAAGAGCGTCATCATCTCGATGGGCAGCGGGAAAACAATGGTTGTGTTCTTCTCCACGCCGATCTCGGTCAGGGTTTGCAGGTAGCGCAACTGCAGAGTCATAGGCTCGGTGGCCAGTAGGGCGGCGGCGTCCACCAGCTTTTGCGCGGCGTCGAACTCGCCCGAGGCGTGTAGAACCTTCGCCCGTGCTTCGCGAGCGGCCTCGGCCTGCTTGGCCATGGCGCGGAGCATCTGCTCGGGCAGGTCAACCTGCTTCACTTCGACGGAGATCACCTTCACGCCGAACGGCTCCGTGCGCTGATCGATGATGGTTTGAATTTTGAGATTAAGTTTATCGCGATGGCTGAGCAGCTCGTCCAACTCCACCTCGCCCAGCACTGAGCGCAGCGTGGTTTGCGCAAACTGCGAGGTCTGGTAGACGTAGTTGGCCACTTTGATGGCCGCGTCGTTTGGATTCACCACGTAGAGCGTAACCACCGCGTTCACCTTCAGGGTGACGTTGTCGCGGGTAATCACGTCCTGGGGAGGAACCTCCAGCACGTCCTGCCGCAGCGAGATGCGGACCATCTGATCGAAGGGCCTGAAGACCAGGATGATGCCCGGTCCCTTCGGCGTGGGCAGAGCACGACCCAGCCTGAAGATGACGCCGCGCTCATACTCGCGCAGAATCTTGATGGAGTTGAGCAGATAGAGAACGACGATTGCGATGAAGATCAGAATCGGATAACTTAGATCGGACATTGCACTTCCCTCACTTACTTGCGGATTGTACTCCAACCAGGTTATACGCGGACTTCCGGCAAATCTCGGGATTTTGCCGGAGCCACACGCAAGAGATACTGTTCATGGCCCACCACGTGCAGCGGAGTCCCGGCAGCCACCGGCTCGCTAGCCACAGCGCGCCAGATCTCTCCCTCCACCAGGACGTGCCCTTCGGGGGCCAGCGCTTCCATGGCAGTGGCGCTGCTGCCCAGCAGGGCATCCACGCCCAGGTGCGACTTCCTGCGCCGTGCGCGTACCGCCAGTCGGACCAGAAAAACGGTAATGCATCCGAAAGCCGCGCTGACCGCGAAGGCTACCCACGCGTTGATGCCCAACTCCGGCACCGGCGCGGCAACCAGGGTGAGCATCCCGAAAGTCAGGCAGACGATGCCCGCAATGGCCAGCACTCCATGACCGCCAAACTTGGCTTCGAGCAGCAGCAAAACCAACGCCGCAATCAGAAGCAGGACGGCCGTAAATCGGATAGGCAGCAGATCCAGCGCAAAGATCGACAGTAGCACCATCAACGTGCCCAGCGCCCCGGGAACGATTGTTCCGGGGGCATTGAATTCGAGGTAGATCAACAGCGCTCCGCCCACCAGCAGCAGCAGGGCAATATTGGGGTTCACCAGCCAGCCCAGCAATTGCTCACGCATCGTGGGCCGCAGCGTTTCAATCCGCGCCCCGGCCAGATGCAAAGTCAGCTTTGTCCCGTCCATGCGGGTAATCTCGCGGCCGTTCAAGGAGGCCAGCAGTTGTGCGTCGCTATTTGCCACGAGATCAATCAGGTGCTGATCCAGCGCCTCCTGGGCAGTATACGAGTGCGACGATTGAACAGCCGCCTCCGCAGCCTCGGCGTTGCGGCCGCGCCTGGTAACGTAGGAGCGCAAAAATGCCTCCGCGTCATTCTCCACCTTCTGGTTCATCGTATCGTTCAGGTTCTCGCCGAACTCGGTCACCGGATGTGCCGCTCCGGCGTTGGTGCCGGGATCCATGCCAGCCACGTCCGCCGCTTCCAACAGGAAAAAACCGGCCGAACCAGCCCGCGCCCCCGCAGGCGACACATACACAATCACCGGAACCCTCGAGCTGAGGATTGCTCCAACCATTGTGCGGGTCGAGTCCAGCAGCCCGCCAGGCGTATCCAGCTCCACCAGCAGGGCCTGGGCCCCGTCGGAATTGGCTTTTGTAATGGCCCGTTCCAACAGTCCCTGCGTCACCGGTTGGATCGTATCGGAAAGAACCAGCTTGTCCACAAGCGGCTGTTGAGCCTGCACAGGTGAATTGGACCCAAAGGCCACAATCACACCAATCAGTACAGCAAATCCGTTCATGTGCTGAACCATCGCTTGCTCCTTCAGGGCCTTTCGGCCCTACCTCTTCAGCCCGCCACTGGCTGCAATCTGCCGACGAAGCTCCTGCGCCGCCGAGTTCGCCGGTTCCAGTTTGAGGGCTGCTTCAGCTTCCTGCTTTGCGTCGTCCGCGTGACCCTCCGCCAGGTCCAGTCGGCCTAGGACTAGATACGCATCGGCCGAGGGTTCCAGTTTCAATGCCGCGCGAGCCTCTTTGCGAGCAGCCTCGGCATCGCCGGTCCGCTCCCGCACCTCAGCCAACCCCTCGTGCGCCTGGGCCACTTTTCCATCTGCAGCCATTGCAGAGAGGTAGAGCCGCTCGGCCTCGAGCAGGAGCCCTCGGTCAAGGTAGTCCCTGGCCTGGCCAGCCAGCATCTGTTCTCTCTCGCGCGGCGTGAGCACAGCCAGCCGCGATGCCGCCATCTGATCCATCATCAGCGCTGCCTGGCGAAAAGCAACGGCGTTAAAGTTGCGCGCAATGCGCTCCAGAGGGTCGGCCCTCAGCTCCGCAACCGGACTCACCTTCATCCCCGCAGTCTTCACTCCAGCAGGTTCTTTCCATAACTCGTTCAGATCCTGGGCTTCGCTGTCGTTGGGACGCAGCGTCAGGCATTGCACCAGCTCAGTCATTGCCTCGGCGGCATTTCCATGGCGCTTCAGGCTCACCGCCAGATTGAAGTGATAATCAGCATTCGTGGGATCGGCAGTTACGGCCTGGCGAAAGAGCGCGCTTCCGTCCTGCCCCTCCCGGCTTACCGCAACTCCCTGATTATTCACCACTTCGGCCAAAGGGAGGACGCGGGCCACGCCGGCAAAGGCAGCTTCGGCTTTGTCGTAGTTGCCGGAAAAAATCAGCGATAGGCCGCCGTAAAAGCCTGCCTCCAGCGCATCGGGATCGCTGCGCCCCACCTTGGCAAATGCCTCCGCGGCCTCGTCGTATTTCTGACCGTTGTAGTCCTCGCGTCCTAGCGCCATCCATGCCGGCCCAAACTCCGGGCTCAGCTTCACGGCCAGTTGCAAATGGCGCAGCCGTTCGGCCTGGTCCTGTTCCGTAATGCCGCGAATGTACTGCTCGAATGCATCCAGCCGCAACCCCTTGCCGGCCGCCACAAAAGTCTCCTCGGTGCCTTTGAAGCCAGGAGCGAGCTGCCGGGTCACCTTCCAGGCCAGCGAATCGAAGACAGCAATCATGTCGCGCATCTCGCCTCGGACGGTCACCGGCGCGCTGATTCTCAGGTGCGGCACATCCACAATTTGCGCCTCGGCCACGATCCCTGTTCCATCGGTCACATAGCTGCCCACAATAATCGAATCGGCATCCAGCGTCTCCGCCAGCTTCAGCGCCGTGGCCCGCGAGGGATGAAAACCCTCGGGCAGCCCCAGGTGGTCCAGAGCATACCTTCGGTCCTGGCGACTCATGGGCGCAAAGCCTGCCGAAGCAAACCGGCTGGTCAAAATCTCCGGCGCCGCCTCGCGAATCCACTCCAGGCTCGGCTGTCCGGTACGGTTATCAAACGGCAGCACCAGCAGAATGCGCCCGCTTTCCGTGGCCGCCTGCCCAAAGGCGCTCGCCGTCACGGTCAGAGCAAACGCAAGACTCACTCCAAAAGCAGCAGCCAACTGCCAGGCCCGGCGTAATCGAGAAAAAAAGGTAGTATGCACGACAGGCTGATTATAGGCGGTGGGCCGCACCGGCGTCGGCTACCGCGGACGATCCGGTATCTGCGCCGCCGCCTCGAATTGCCGATTAAACCGGATCAGCGCGATCCACTGCCCCTCGTCCTCCTGCTTCCAAACCAGCTTGCCTCCCAGTTCCCTTGCAATCTCCTCCGGTGGTAGGTCGTGGTGCAAGCCGAAGTAGCGCTCGTCCATCGCTTTGCTCTCAGAACCCAAAGTGAAGATCCGCGACTCCGGATCAATCTGCGTGGAAAAAACCAGCGCCGCTGAGAATTTTTCCGGCTCTGCAGCAGCGTGGGCAATCGATGCGGCGGTAAAGTTCTTCAGCGTATAAACTTCGTACGGCTGTTTCAGGTACCCAAGTTCGGGACGGCTGAGTTCGTCGCTCATCGGCCAGGCCGTAAGCACGGTTGCGCCGGAATAGCGAGCGTTAAGCTGGGCAATGCCGGCTTCATGCAGCCGCACTACGTGGGTATAGGCCAGGTTGTCTTCCGGAGCATAGCCGTAGGGAGGATTGACGAACAGCCCAAGCACGAACGCCGCCGCCGAAAATACCGTCAGCCCCTGCCAATAAGGGACCCTGCAATAAAACGTTGAGACCGCCACCAGCAGTACCAGCGGATATATAGGCAGCAAATACCGCGTAAGCGGTGCGCCGCCTAATATGCTGAAGAGAAGAGCATTGACTAAAACCAGCAAGAAAATCCGCCGCAATGCGGGAGTACCGATCGCCGCCCGCTCATTGCCCTCGGTGTCCCTCCTGGGGTCCAGCAGCAGCGCCGCAATCGTCATCAGTACCGGCACAAACAGGTTCATGTGCGCGGTCAGGTGCAGCACTCGGTGCGTGAATGCCGCCAAAAATCGCACCGGCGAAAGCGTGGCCTCAGCGTTATAGCGCAAAAACTCCGGGTTGCCGAAGAGAAAGCCGGTTTTCGCGTAGTGCCAAGCGTACCATCCGGCCAGCGGCACTGCGCAACTCGTAAGCCATGCCGCCTGGCGCCAGAGTCTCATCCGTGCCGGCTGCGCAACCCTGAAACCCTCGACCACGCTCACCGCAGCCAGTGTCAACGGAATGGCAATCGCCGTTTCTTTCGAGAGCGCAGCCGCGGCAAACCACAATACAGCAACCCAGTTTTTTGGGAACCACTCCCGATCCCTGCCCGGCAGAGCGTAGACCAGCCCCCAAAGCGTGCAAGCAGCGGCAAAAATATCCGCATTAGCCAGCGTGCTCTGCGCAAACCAGACCGGATAAAGCCCGGTGAGAACCACGGTCCAGAACGCAACCGCGGGCACGCCCACCAGCCGCATCGCCAGCCGCCAAACCCCCAGCAGCCCCAGCGAAGCCACCATCAGCACCGCCTCGCGCGTCACCTCGGGAAAAAAGCCGGAGAGCTTCCACCAGATCGCCAGGTAAATGCTGGGCAGTGGCGGATGAGCATTGGTCAGCGTGGTGATGGGAATCAGCGAGCCGGTGCGGAAAAAATCCCACGCCGCGGGAATGTAGTAGCCGGCCTCGTCCCAGTAGTAAGGCAGGCGCAGCAGCGTAAAGTGGCTGGCATAGAGCGCCGCAAAGATCACCGGAAAGATCATCCACAGGGGCAGCGGCGCGTCCAGCCGCGGCTGTATGAGTATTTTTGAGCGCAAGCGATCGCTCCAGAGATTGGCTCGTGCCGTCTAAGTTTAGTTAACCGGCCCTTGAGGGAAGTTCTGCCCATGCGGCTCCAGGTTCAGCACCCCGAAGGCCTGCTCATATTGCGCAAGATTCTGCCCCAGCACGTTCCACAGCGCCTTGGCCTGCTGCGGGCTCAAAAAAATCGCATCGTGGTTGCGGATGTTCACCTGCTCAGGGCTTTCGCTCGAAGCCAGGCCGAAAACCAGTTGAAAATCCCACACGCTTACGCGCACCTGCACGCTGTTGGCATAGGACTCGCGGAAGTCGGGTGTCTGCTCAAGGTTCACTTTGGGCTGTTGCGCTGATGGACTCATGGTCTTACCAGATTACTCCCGCCGGTCGAAAACGTCTGTGACCGGGCATTCCAAACAGTCAGTGAAAACCGGTTTCGGCAGGTACTTGAACTTTTACTTTAGAGAATAGCCTTCACCACGCCGCCATCCACCCGCACCGCAGCCCCGTTGGTCGCCGAAGAGAGCTCGCCCGCCAGATACACCGCCATCGCCGCCACTTCATCCACTGAAGCGAATCTCTTCAGCAGTGAAGATGGCCGGACGTGCTCGAAGAATTCCTTTTCAATCTGCTGCTTCGACTTGTTCTCGCGCTTTGCCATGGCGTCCACAAATGCGCCCACTCCTTCTGACTCGGTTGGTCCGGCAAGAATGCTATTGACCGTCACGTCGGTCCCAGCCACAGTCTCCGCAATGCCGCGCGCAATGGCAACCTGCGCGGTCTTGGTCATTCCGTAATGAACCATCTCGGCTGGAATCTGGACTGCCGACTCGCTCGAAATGAAGAGGATGCGGCCCCAATTCTTTTTGAGCATCCCCGCGAGATAGTGGCGCGAGAGCCGAACTCCGCTCATAACGTTGATTTCGAAAAACCGGTACCAGTCCGCATCGGTAATCTCTACAAAGGATTTCGGCTCAAAGATGCCCACATTGTTTACCAGCACATCCACCGCGGGCAGTTTTCGAATCACCGCCTCTGCGCCGGCTGAACTGGAGAAGTCCGCCGCAATGCCCTCCACCTTGGCTAATCCTGCATGCTGCCGGATCGCCGCTATCGCCCGGTCCACACGCTCTTGCGTACGCCCGTTCACATAGACTTGAGTGCCTTCAACGGCCAGCGACCTGGCAATCGCAAAGCCGATTCCCGCCGTCGACCCCGTCACCAGCGCAATCTTGCCGGCAAGTTTAAGATCCACATCAACCTCAATGCGTGTAAATTTTGGTGCGAAAGGGGGGACTCGAACCCCCATGGATTGCTCCGCCAGATCCTAAGTCTGGTGCGTCTGCCAATTCCGCCACTTTCGCGCCTCTTCGACTAACTCAGGCTCTATCTAAATTGTCG
>Ga0187851_10000013_pt1 | contig 149790 bp, 116 predicted proteins | sample June2016WEW_6_10_FD_132997 | JGI IMG/M metagenome (GOLD analysis project Ga0187851, IMG submission 132997) | Peatland microbial communities from SPRUCE experiment site at the Marcell Experimental Forest, Minnesota, USA - June2016WEW_6_10 | ecosystem: Environmental > Terrestrial > Soil >... | reverse complement strand
GCAAGGGCGTGGGCGGCGCGGAAATACTTGTGACCGGGCGGTCGGCTCACGCGGGGATTGATCCGGAGAAGGGCGTGAACGCGGTGCACGAGCTGGCGCTGCAGATCGCGCGGTTGATGAAGATCAACGACCCTCGGCGCGAGATCACTGTGCAAACCACCGTGGTGAGCGGCGGGACGATCACAAACGTGGTGCCGGAACACGCGCGGGCGATGGTGGACATTCGCTATGCGCGGGCGGCTGATGTGCCGCGGATCAATCGCAAGCTGCGTGCGTTGCGGCCGATCCTGGAAGGGGCGCGGGTTTCGGTGGTGGGCGGGGCGGATCGTCCTCCGCTGGAGCGGACGGCGGCGGTGCGGAAATTATTTGGCGTGGCAGAATCGTTGATGCAGGAGATGGGATTGCCGCTGGGTGAAGCGTCAACCGGTGGAGGATCGGATGGGAGTTTTACGGCGGCGCTGGGGGTACCGACTCTGGATGGTTTGGGCGCGGTGGGGGATGGAGCGCATAGTCCGCGCGAGCATGTGGTGATTTGCAGGTTGCCGGAGCGAGCGGCGTTGATTGCGGGTTTGCTGGCGACGTTGTAGCGTGCGTGGAAGGCGAAGAGTGATCCTTCACCCGCTGTCGCGGGTTCAGGATGACGAACTAAAGAAAGAGCACAAGATTGCCTGCGCCACGAAAATCGGATCGGTGGCGCGGCGCCGGAGCTAGCGGACGTCTTGCTGGTGCAGATAGGTGATGGCTTGCTGCTGCAAGTCCGCGTAGTCGTCGTGGAGGGTGTCGCGGAGGGCTTGTTCGGTGGTAGGGGCGCTCGAGATGTCGTCGAGTAGGCGCGTGATGTCGCCCATGCCGCTGGTTTGGATGATGGACTCGACGACGGCTAGCGACCACGCGTAAGCGAACGAGGCGTCGCCGCCGCCTAAGCCCATCCACGATCCTTCGAGGCTGGCGAGCGAGGGAAGTTCACCCTGGCCTGCGGCGTTCAGCAGCGCGCCGGCCGCGCCGGAGCTGCGGCGGCCTTCCATGTATTGAGCGACTCCCTCCTGCAACCACGTGGGCGCGCGATTGTGCGTTTTCTGCCCGATGAAGCTGTGGGTTAACTCATGCTTTAACACGCGCGCCAGCTCCGGCGTCACGGCTGTTAGTCCCTGCACCGGAATGCGCATGCGGCCGTCGTTCAGCGCGCCCACCCAGCTGGGGGCGCGGGTGATGTCTGCGAAAGATTGGCCGGTGTAGAGGATCACGCCGATGGAATCGGGCGGCGTGAAGTCCAGCTGCGATTCCAGATCGCGAAAATCGTCTTCGAGGACGCGCATGATGGCGCGCGCCAGGTCGGGCGTCGCGCTGCCGTTGTATTTCAGATTGAAATGGGCGGTTTCGCCTTCGCGGTAGCTTTCTTCTTCGGCTTTATCGCGCTCCGCTTTTTCGAGCGCGCGCTCCACGTCCGCATCGGGACGCAATTTTTCGGCGCGATGCCATTCCGCGACCGCCAAATCCATTTTGTTCGCGCCGTAGTAGGCCCAGCCGGTGAGCTTGGCGACGTCCGGCGAATCCGGCGCCATGCGCCGCGCGCGTTCGAGCGGCTCGAGCGCGGTGGTGAACTGGCTCTGGTGCAGATAGAGCACGGCGAGATTCAGCAACAGCGGCAGATTGTCCGGCGCGAAGCTGAGGGCTTCGCGGTAATGGTCAATCGCGCTGGCTGTGTCGCCTTTGCTTTCCAGAAATTGCGCGGCGGCATAGTGGGCAGCGGCCACTTTTTCGATGGCGAGTGGCGCGTGGGAACGCGCATCGGTTTCCACCTGCGCGATATACGCGAAATCAATCGCGTTGTCGTGGATGACGAGGCGCGCGATGTCGTCGTAGCCGCGCACCGGGTCCACATGCGGCGCGGAAACGGGTGGTTCCGCGGACGCGCTGGAGGCCGAAGCGTAGCCAAAACCGTCGTGGTCGATGCGCGCGACGATGGATTTCGGGATGGACATCGAGCCGGCGGAGGTTTCATAACGGACGTGGTCGGCGTCTTCGGTGACGTTCGAGGCTACGATGCGCCGGCCATTCTTAAGCACAATGGTATCGGCGGCCGCCGAAGACACGACCAGCAAGACCAGCGACGCGGTGAGCGCTGCGTGACGCACAACTCAATTTTACCAAGCGGGCGTTAGGCCGGGGGCGCGGTCCTGGTACGGTGATGCCCTAAGTAACACAACCTGTCCCAGCGAACAGGCGGTGCGTCACGAGCCAGCGGCAATTTGGGCGCTGGTGCGTCAAACATTGAACACCGAGTGCACAAAGCCCAAAATAACGGAAAGCGGCGGGATAACCCGGCTTATACTCGCAGCAATCATACTTACAGAGTGAATTACGTGTGCAGATCCATGCGCGTTTCCCTGGTCTTTTTGCTGCTGCTCGGCGCTGATTTTCTTGCCATCGCACACCGCGCCAATGCAACGCAAAGTGCTGCGCAAAGTTCAGCGCAAAGTGCCGCGCCACCATCCGCAACTCTGCCTGACGCACCACAAACTGTTCCCACCGATCCGCGCGCGCTCTACGAAGCGCTCAACGCGCTGCGGCCGGATGCCACCCACGTTTACAGCGTGAAAGATCTGACGTTGCACCGCGACGTGGTGAGCTTCACGTTCAGCGAAGGCAAGCTGGCGTTTCTTGAGCCTCTCGGCGGGCGCATCACCGGAGCTGTCTTCTCCGGCCGCGGCCACGTGATCGCCACACCGCACGAACGCGGCGAACGCCGTTCGCTGGCGCAATTCATCGGCGTGCCCATTCTCGATCAATCGTTTTCCGATGCGTACATACGCTTCAGCGACGAGACGGCCGCCGAGCTGCAACGGCAGCTCGCGCAAGACGGCGTCGAATCCACGAGCGATCCCGATTTCAGCGCGCACTGGATCCCGCTCACAGCCGGCCTCGCGCCCACGCATTCTCTGCGGACCATGGTGGATTGGCTGGCTGCGGAGCCGGTTCCCTGTTTTTACATCTTGCTGCAGACTGACACGGCGGGCGCGGTGGAAGTCTCCGTGGATAACCGCCGGGAAGAGCAAGTGACCATCGGCCAACCGCACTATGTCGATGGCGTACGCACCTACGACGTGTGGGCGTCGTTCCGCGCCGAAAATTCTCCGGCCACGCGGACGGAAACGTTCGTCCCGCTGGATTATCGCGTGGACTCAACGATCGCTGAGGACCTTTCGCTGCAGGGCAAGACCACGCTGCACTTGCGCGCCGGTGTCGCCGGTGAACGCGTGGTTCCGGTCGAGCTCTCGCGCCAGCTGACGGTAGACGAAATTCAGAACGAGGACGGCCGGTCTCTCGTCTATTTTCAAAATGAAGAACTCAGCCGCCGCGACGCAGCGCGCCGCGGCAACGATTTCATTCTGGTGGTGCTGCCCGCGGGACAACCAGCGGGCGCGGATTTTCATTTGCAGGTCGCTTATCACGGCAGCGTGATCACCGACGCGGGTAACGGCGTGGATTTCGTGGGCGACCGCGGCGCCTGGTTCGCACACATCGGCGGCGAACACTTCACGCCCTACGACCTCACCTTTCACTGGCCGAAGCGCCTGACGCTGGTAGCCACCGGCACGGAATCCGAAGCGCGTGAGGAGGGCGAAACAAAATCCGGACGCTGGCATTCGCAAGCGCCTTTCCCCACCGCGGGCTTCAACTTGAGCCAATATCAGATGGCGAGCACTTCGGGCCAACCGAAAATTCAGGTGTACGCAAACAAAGAACTGGAACAGGCGATCATGGCGCGCCTGCAGCTCGGGGCGCCCAACGCCGTGCCGCCGCCTTCGATGCTGGATCATTTCAAGGATACCGACCATTTGTCCGGAGCCGCAGACCAGCCTCCCGCGCCCAGCCCTACCTCGGCGCTGAAACAACTCGGCGCGAACATGCAGGACTCCATCCGGTTTTTCGAAAATGTGAACGGCGCGTTTCCCTTCGACCATCTGAGCGTGGCGCAAATTCCGGGATCGTTCGGGCAAGGTTGGCCCGGACTGGTGTATCTCTCGACGCTCGCGTTTTTGCCGCCGGAAACGCAGGAGCGCGCAGGCCTGAATGAATGGGCGCAAGGCGAAGCGCGCGACTTGATGCCTTTCCACGAAGTGGCGCACCAGTGGTGGGGCAACGTCACCGGCGCGGCCAGCTACCGCGACGTGTGGATCGAAGAAGCAATGGCGAATTATCTGGCGCTTTGGTACGCGGACAGCAAGAGGCCGGGCCTGCACCACCTGACAAATTGGCTGGAACATTATCGCGAGGAGCTTACGGCGAAAGTTCCCGGCGCGGAGCATTCCATCGAAGCGGTTGGCCCGCTGGTCCTGGGGCCGCGCCTGGGTTCGCTGAAAGTCCCAGACGCTTACAGCACGCTGATCTACGGCAAGGGCACATGGGTGATTCACATGCTGCGCGAAATGCTGCGCGATCCGAATACCAAGGACCCCGACGCGCGATTCCGCGAATTGTTGCGCGCGACTCTAGCCGAGCATCAGTTTCGGCCGCTCTCTACAGCCGATTTTCAGCACGCTGTGGAGCGGCACATGACTCCGGCGATGGACCTGGAAGGCACGCATCGCATGGATTGGTTCTTCGATCAGTGGGTGCGCGGCACGGATTTGCCGCACTACACCGTGAAATTCGAAGTGAAGCCGCACGGCAGCGCATTCGTCGTAACCGGCAAGCTGGAGCAGCTGGGCACCGAAGATGCTTTCACGGCGGCGGTGCCGTTGTATGCAATACGGGTGGCTGGAAAGCCGGAACGCTTGGGGGTAGTCGTCACCAGCGGCGCGGAGACGAGATTTCGTTTTGAATCACGCATTCGTCCCACGCGTATTGTGATTGACCCGAATCTTACGTTGCTCTGCACCAAGGGCTAAATTCAGGGGCACTACAATGGACGCAGATAAAGACAGGCGCTATTGGCGTTCGGCCCGGCCACGTCGGCCCAGTGCCGTAGGCGGGGCTCAATTTATTGCAAGAAGTACGCACAGCGCCGTAGGTACAACCCTTCCGTCTCCGGGATCGCCGCAAAATCATTTCAGTAATTTCATTAGGAATTTCCAATTGTTGCGGTACCGCTCGCTGAACGCGACGCACCTTCCCGTGTGACGCGCGTCACTCACGAGGACGCCAAAACGAAAATTATCTGAGAAAGTTTCTCTTTCAACTTGCGTGAACGCGCCTCCGGTTTTATCCTATCGGGTCTTAAGTGTGTTCCCGGGGCGAACGTGCTTTCGCGCCGTCCCACGTGTGTCCAACTTTTTTTGCAACTCATAGCAGCCGTCAACCGGAAATCGCCGGTGTCCCTGGGGTCGAGCAACCGGCGGTTTCGTAATGCTAATGCCCCTTCATTAAGCTCGCGAGCATTTATCACTGTGTTCTGAGGCGACCGCGTGGACCCGGAAGGCTCTCAAAGTCCCATCGAATCGACCTCGGCTCATCCGATTATTGAGCCGGGTTATACGCTGGGCACTGTAACCGACAAGATCAGCTCGATTGTGCTCGGACGCGGCACGTCCAAGGGCTGGGTATTCGGTTTCGCGATCGCCTTCTCGCTGTTGATGCTGCTGAACGTGACGCTGGGCTACCTGCTCATCAAGGGCGTCGGTATCTGGGGTATCAACATTCCCATTGGTTGGGGCTTCGCGATTGTCAATTTCGTGTGGTGGATCGGAATCGGCCACGCCGGCACGCTGATCTCCGCGATTTTGCTGTTATTGCGGCAGCAGTGGCGCACGTCGATCAACCGTTTCGCGGAAGCCATGACGCTTTTTGCGGTGGCTTGCGCGGGCATGTTCCCGCTGCTGCACATGGGCCGCCCATGGCTTTTCTTCTGGCTGATGCCCTACCCCAATCCGATGTGGCTGTGGCCGCAATTCCGCAGCCCGCTGGTGTGGGACGTGTTCGCGGTATCAACATACGCCACGGTGTCGCTGCTGTTCTGGTTCGTGGGGTTGGTTCCGGACCTAGCCACGCTGCGCGACCGCGCTAGAAACCGCGTGGCAAAAATTATTTACGGCATTCTGGCGATGGGCTGGCGCGGTTCGGCCGTGCACTGGTCGCGCTACGAGACTGCGTCCATCCTGCTGGCGGGTTTGGCGACACCGCTGGTTGTTTCGGTGCACACCGTGGTGAGCTTCGATTTCTCGGTGGCGCAAGTGGCCGGGTGGCACACCACGATTTTCCCGCCGTATTTCGTGGCGGGCGCGATCTATTCCGGCTTCGCGATGGTGATGACCCTCGCGATTCCCATCCGCAAGTTCTACAACCTGGAAGATTTCATCACTATGCGCCACCTGGGCAATATGGCCAAGGTGATGCTTGCCACAGGGCTGATCGTCGCCTACGGCTACATGATGGAAACGTTCATGGCGTTTTACAGCGGAAACCAGTTCGACCGCTTCGTTGTCATCAATCGCATGACGAGCGCCCCATACGCGTATTTCTACTGGATGCTGATCGCCTGCAACATCGTCATCCCGCAAATCATGTGGCTGCGCAGCGTGCGCAACAACGTGGCGATACTGTTCGTGATTTCGCTGGTCGTGAACGTAGGCATGTGGCTGGAACGCTTCGTGATCGTGGTCATCAGCCTGCATCGCGATTTTCTGCCCTCTTCCTGGGGCATGTACTACCCCACAAGATGGGATTGGGCCACCTACGTCGGCACGATCGGATTGTTCTTAACCTTGCTGTTCCTGTTCATCCGTTTCCTGCCGGTGATTTCGATTTACGAGATGCGCTCGCTGGTGGAAGAAACGGACGAGGAGAATACCAAGAAATAAAGGCAGGCTCGGGAACCGATGCAAATTTTTCACCACAGCACGAATACCATCTCGCGGGTGAGCATCTACGGCGCCGTGTTCATCCTGGCGTTGCTGGGTGGCGTGCTGTATGCGATCGAGCTTTCGCCCATCTACACGCGCGTGAATGAAGCGCGCGAGCAACCCGTGCCTTTCAGCCACAAGCATCATGCCGGCGAACTGGGAATTGATTGCCGCTACTGCCACACGACGGTTGAGAAATCTTCGTTCGCGGGCATACCGCCGACGCAGACCTGCATGACCTGCCATTCGCAGATCTGGACAAAGGCGCCGATGCTCGAGCCGGTGCGCGCGAGCTATCGCGACGACAAATCTATTTCCTGGACGCGCGTGAACGCGCTGCCGGATTTCGTGTACTTCGATCACAGCATTCACGTCAGCAAAGGAATCGGCTGCACCACGTGCCACGGACAGGTCGGGGAAATGCCGCTCACGTGGAAGGCCAATACGCTGTACATGTCCTGGTGCCTGGATTGCCACCGCCAGCCGGAAAAATACGTGCGCGAGAAGTCCAAGGTATTCGATCCGGGGTATGTCACTCCGTCGAATCAAATGGAACTCGGCGCCCGGCTTGTAAAAGAGTACAAAATTCATAGCCTGACGAATTGCACGACGTGTCACCGCTGAAGGCGAAAAAAGAGAACGATGAGCTCTGATCTCAATCCGAAAGTTCCGCAGGCGATGGACCTGGCAGCGCTGCGCGCGAAGCTCGCTCAGGAAAATGGCAAACGCTTCTGGCAGAGCCTTGAAGAATTGTCGGAAACCAAGGAATATCGCGAATTCCTGGAGAATGAATTTCCGTATGATCCGGAAAAAGATCCGCAGGGGCTGAATCGCCGCGACGTGTTGAAGCTTGCCGCCGCCTCCGCCGCGCTTGCCGGGCTGAGCGCCTGCACGAAGCTCCCGACGCAAAAAATTGTCCCCTACGTGAAGGCGCCCGAAGAAATCGTCGCGGGCAAGCCGCTCTTCTACGCCACCTCGATGCCGCTCGCGGGAGTAGCCAGCGGCCTGCTGGTGGAAAGCCACATGGGACGGCCGACGAAAATCGAAGGCAATCCGGAACATCCGGGCAGCCTGGGCGGCACGGACGTGTTCGCGCAAGCCGCGACGCTGGGTCTTTATGATCCGGACCGCTCGCAAACAGTGGTGCTGGAAGGGCGCATCAGCAGCTGGGCCGCGTTCCTGACGGCGATGGGCAACGAGAAAGCCGCAATGTCCGCCGACGGCTCCGGCCTGCGGATTCTCACCGACACGGTGACGTCGCCAACTTTGGCTGCGCAGATCAACGCGATTCTGAAGAAACTGCCCGCGGCGAAATGGCATCAGTACGAACCCTGCGGGCGCGACAATTCGCGCGAAGGCGCGCGCCTGGCATTCGGCAAGCCGGTAAACAGCGTTTATCGCATGGATCAGGCCGACGTGATAGTTTCCCTCGATGCCGATTTCGTTTCCTCCGGCCCGGGGCACGTGCGCTACGCGCGCGAATTTGCTTCACGCCGCGTAATCGAAGGCAAGAACGCGAATCTGAACCGCTTGTATGTGGTCGAGAGCATGCCCAGCAGCACCGGGGCGGTGGCCGACCATCGCAAGGCGCTGCGCGCTGGCGATATCGAAGCCTTCGCGCGCGAGCTTGCCGCCGCGGCGGGCGTTGCCGGCGCCAATGGCAGCACGGGCAGCGGCGCGGCCGGCAGCAAAATTTCCGCCGAATGGACGCGCGCGGCGGCGAAGGATTTGGCGGCACATCGCGGCGCCTCTCTGGTGGTCGCCGGCGAAGAACAGCCGCCCGCTGTGCACGCCCTGGCCCACGCGATGAACGCCGCGCTCGGCAACGTCGGCAAGACGGTGTATTACACCGATCCGCTTGAAGCGAATCCCGTGAACGAAGTGGAATCGCTGCGCGACCTGGTGAACGATATCAATGGCGGCAAGGTGGATCTGCTCGTCATGCTGGGCGGCAATAATCCTGTGTACGACGCACCGGTGGATTTCGATTTCGGCTCCGCGCTCTTGAAAGTAAGGACGCGCGTGCACTCCGGCTTGTATTACGACGAAACGGCGGAGCTGTGCCACTGGCACGTGCCTGCCGCGCATTTCCTGGAAGCCTGGGGCGACGCGCGAGCTTTCGACGGCTCGATCGGCGTGATTCAGCCGCTGATCCAGCCGCTGTATGACGGGCACTCGGCCTACGAGATCGTAGGAGTGCTCGCGGGCGACGCCGGAAAATCCGCGCACGATATCGTGCAGGAATACTGGAAGAGCGTGCGCCCGGAAAAAGACCAGGCGTTCGAAGCATACTGGGAACGTTCGCTGCACGACGGCTTGATGGCGGGGACCGCGCTGGCCGCCATTTCCGTCGCGGTGCGCGCAGACATCGCGCAGCAAGTCCAGAACACGCCCGGCGAACAATTGCAGATCGCCTTCCGCCCCGACCCCACAATTTTCGACGGCCGCTTCGCCAACAACGGCTGGCTGCAGGAATTGCCGAAACCGAACACGAAATTGACTTGGGACAATGCCGCGATGGTCAGTCCCGCAACGGCGCAGCAGCTCAGCCTCGCCGAAGGCGACTACGTAAAGCTGCAGCTCGCCGGACACGAAACCAAAGCCGGAGTCGTAATTGTTCCCGGCCACGCGGACAACTGCGTAACTCTGCATCTCGGCTACGGACGCCGCCGCGCCGGAGGCGTCGGTACCGGCCCGGGCTTCAATGCCAATTTCATTCGCACCTCCGCCACGCCGTGGATCGCGAACGGGCTGAAAATCGAAAAGACCGGCGATAAGTATTATTTCGCCGTGACGCAGCACCAATATGTGATTGATCAGGACGGGCACCAGGTTTCCAAGGAAGGCGTTGAAGAAGCGCGCCGCGACATCGTCCGCGTCGCGAAACTGGAAGAATTCCGGGCGAATCCGGACTTCGCGAAAGATTCGCCCGAATTGAGTAATCCCGCGCTGACTCTGTACCCGGGATTCAAATCCGAGGGCTACGCCTGGGGCCTCGCGATTGACCTGAACAAATGCGTCGGATGCAACGCCTGCGTGGTGGCCTGCCAGGCGGAAAATAATATTCCGGTCGTGGGCAAGGAACAGGTGATGAAGGGCCGCGCGATGCACTGGATCCGCGTGGACACTTACTTCCGCGGCGGCATAGACAATCCCGAAACGTTTTACGAGCCGGTGCTATGCATGCACTGCGAAAACGCGCCGTGCGAAGTGGTCTGCCCGGTAGGCGCCACTGTTCACAGCCCTGAGGGCTTGAACGAAATGGTCTACAACCGCTGCGTGGGCACGCGCTATTGCTCGAACAACTGCCCGTACAAAGTGCGGCGCTTCAATTTCTTCCTTTATTCGGACTACACGACGCCCAGCTTGTACGGAATGCGTAATCCGAACGTGACGGTGCGCAGCCGCGGCGTGATGGAAAAATGCAGTTACTGCGTGCAGCGCATCAACGCCGCGAAAATCACCTCCGAAGAACAGAATCGCGAAGTGCGCGACGGCGAAATCGTCACGGCCTGCCAGGGAGCTTGTCCCGCGGAAGCGATCATCTTCGGCAACATCAACGACCCGAATAGCCGCGTGGCGAAATGGAAAGCGCAGTCGCGCAACTACGGCTTACTGGGCGATTTGAACACGCGTCCGCGCACCACGTACCTGGCGCGCGTGCTGAATCCCAATCCGGAGATTCACGGATAGATTTATGAAGCGCAAACCACTTTACGGATTGCTGGCGGAGTTCGAGACGCCCGAAGAACTGCTGAAAGCCGCGCAGCGGACGCACGACGCGGGCTACAAGAAGATTGACGCGTTCTCGCCGCTGCCCATCGAGGGCCTGGCCGAGGCGGTGGGCTTTCACGGCACGATTCTGCCCGCGATCGTATTCATCGGCGGGCTGCTGGGTGGGCTCACGGGATTTTTCATGCAGTATTACGCGAACGTGATCAGTTATCCGCTGAATGTGGGCGGCAAGCCGTACAACAGCTGGCCTGCGTTCATTCCGATCACCTTTGAACTCACGGTGCTGGGGGCTGCATTGTGCGCCGTGTTCGGGATGCTCGCGATGAATGGCCTGCCTACGCCGTACCATCCGGTATTCAACGTGGCGCGGTTTGCGCTGGCCTCGAACGATCGCTTTTTCCTGGTGGTTAAAGTGCGCGACAAACTTTTCGACTTGTCGAAAACGAAGAAATTCCTGGAAGGTTTGAATCCACACGGAGTGTTTGAGATTGAAGTCTAATTCCCAATCCGCCACGCGCATCGGCCGGATGATGGGCCTCGCGGCGCTCGCCCTGCTGTTCGCAGGCTGTCGCATGGACATGCACGAGCAACCCAAGTATTTGCCGTACGAACCGACCACTTTTTTCGATGATGGCCGCAGCGAGCGTCCCGTAGTCCCGGGCACCGTGGCGCGCGGGCAATTGCGGCTGGATGAATTGCTCTACACAGGAAAAGAAAACGGCGTGCTCTCGAACAAGTTCCCCTTCCCCATCACGCGAGAAGACCTGGAGCGCGGGCGGCAGCGCTACAACATCTATTGCACTCCCTGCCACGATTACACTGGCAGTGGCCAGGGCATCGTGGTGCAGCGCGGATTTCCGCCGCCGCCGTCGTATCACATTGACCGCCTCCGCCAGGCGCCCGTCGGACATTTCTTCGACGTGATCACCAATGGCGACGGTTCCATGTACAGCTACGCATCGCGCATCGAGCCGGAAGACCGCTGGCGCATCGCGGCGTACATACGCGTGCTGCAGCTCAGCGAACACGCCACGGAACAGGATGTGCCGCCGTCCGATCGTTCGAAACTGAATCAGCAGAATGCGGGGCAATCGCAATGAGCTTCGGCAGCCAAATCTTGCATGCCTACCTACTCGCCTACATCTATTGGCTGATGATTCCGCTCGGCTGCATGGCGATATTGATGATGCATCACCTCACCGGCGGCTGGTGGGGCTATCCCATCCGCCGCCTGCTTGAGGCCGGCACGCGCACTTTCGGCGTGATGGCGCTGTTGTTCATTCCGATTTTGTTGGGCATGAGGTCCATCTATCGTCCGTGGATGAACCCGCCGGAAGAAATGCTCAACGACCCGAATTTCCATTTCAAGCTGGCATACTTGAGCACGAATTTTTTCATCATCCGCGCCATACTTTATTTCGCGGTGCTGATGGGCTTGGCGCATTTGCTGAACAAATGGTCCCGCGAGCAGGACGCGACCGGCGACCCGCGCCTGGCGAAATACCTGGAAGGCATCAGTGGCCCTGGCCTGATTCTGTGGGGGATGTGCGTATCGTTTGCGATGATTGACTGGGTGATGTCGCTTGAGCCGGCGTGGTTTTCCACCATCTACGGGATGATTTTCATGATCGTGGCCGCGCTCACCGCGATGTCCTTCGTGATTTTCGTGCTGCGCCGGCTTACCGACGATGAGCGCGGCAAGGAAATCAGAGAAAAAGTCGCGCCGGGCCAATTCAACGACCTCGGCAACCTGATGCTGGCGTTCACCATGCTCTGGGCGTACCTGTCGTTCTCGCAATTCCTGATCATCTGGGCGGGCAATATCAAGGATGAAATTCCCTGGTACATGTCGCGCGCCTTCGGAGGATGGGGAAAGCTCGCGGTCGTTCTGATCGTCCTGCATTTCGCGCTGCCATTCCTGCTGCTCTTGCAACGCAACGTGAAACGCCGCGTGCACCGCCTTTCCGCCGTGGCCGCCATGATGATCGTCCTCAGCATGGTGGACGTGTACTGGCTGATGGTCCCAGCATACGAGAAGGAAGGCCCGCAGCTCGGCGCGCTGGTTTGGGACATTTTTTGGCTGGCCGTAATCGGCGCGCTGTGGATTGCCACGTATTTCTGGCAGCTCGGCAAGATGCCGCTGCTGCCGTTGCACGACCCGCGTTTCGAAGGAGAGCTCCAGCATGAGCATGGAGACTAAGCACGGGCCGGGCCAGCCGCCTCCTGCTCCGGGCGGCTCGCACGAAGCCTACGAACACAGCGACGCCCACGCGCGCGGATTGCTGCAGTCGGGCGCGTGGCTCATCGCCGTGCTGGTGGTCGTGTTCTTCTCCATGGCTTGGCTGTTTGGTTTCTACGGCAAAGTGCAAAGCCTGGGCAAGCCCGCATCGCCATTTGAAAACGCGCGCGTATTGCCACCCGCGCCGCGCCTGCAAGTGGAACCGCGCGCCGAGCTGCACGCCTATTGCGAGCAGCAGGACAAACTTCTGAATACTTACGGATGGGCGGATGAGCACAACGGCGTGGTGCGCATTCCGGTGGATCGCGCCATGGAATTGACGCTGCAGCAGGGCCTGCCTGCACGCGCTCCTGGAGACATTCCCGCCGGCGTCAGCAACCCCGCGCCCTTTACGCCCGATATTTCCGCTCAGGACCAGACCGGCCCCTGCGGCTTCGTATTGGAGCGCGACAAGGATCTGGAAATGAGCCAAGAGGTGAGGCACTAGAGTGTTTGCGTCCGGCAAATTCGGCTTGCGTCGGGGGATGCTTGCAACTCTCGCGGCAGCGGCTGCTGTATTTCTGTCGCTGGCTCCCGGCGCCGCGGCGCAATTGGCTTCGGACCCGATGCAGAGTGTGGGTGTGCGTCCTGAACTGCTGAAACAGGTCGGTATCGACCAAAAGCTGAACCAGTCGATTCCATTGAACCTGACGTTCCGCGACGAGAACGGCCAAACCGTGGAGCTCGCACAATTTTTCGGCCAAAAGCCTGTGATCCTCACGCTGGTCTATTACAACTGTCCGATGCTCTGCACTCAGGTGCTGAACGGTGTCGAGTCCGGGCTGAAGGAATTGCCCACGGACATTGGCAAGCAGTTCGAAGTGGTGACCGTCAGCATTGACCCCGCGGAATCGCACGTGCTGGCCAAGGTAAAACAGGAAATGTACGTGGGCATGTACGGCCGCCCGGGCGCCGCACAGGGCTGGCATTTTCTCACAGGCGACGAGCCGCAAATCAAGCAACTCGCCGACGCCGTGGGCTTCCGCTACGCCTACGATCCCGATACGAAGCAGTTCGCACATGCCAGCGCCATCATCGTGCTGACGCCCGAGGGGAAAATTTCGCGCTATTTTTACGGCATTCAATACCCGTCTCGCGATTTGCGCCTGGGGTTGGTGGAAGCGTCCGAGGGGAAAATCGGCACGCCCGTCGATCAAGTGCTGCTGTTCTGTTATCACTATGATCCTGCGACGGGAAAATACGGGCTGCTGATTTCGCACGTGATTCAGGCTGGTGGAGCGCTCACGGTATTAATTCTGGGAATCGGAATGCTGATTCTGTTCCGCGGCGAGCATTACGCGCTGCCGCAAAGAAAAGCTTGAAGCAATAGGTGCGCGCGGCACCGGCGTTCATTCGTGCGCTACGCGCTTACGGAGATACTAGGGGTTCACTGAGCCACTGATGATCATGGGTCTGATGCAAACGGGTTTGATGAATATGGCCGCCGCCGTGGCCGCGATTCCCATTCGGCCTACCGCCGCTTCGTCCATCGCGGAAGGCGTGGACCACCTCTATTTCTTTCTGACGGCGATCACGCTGTTCTTCACGGCACTGATCTTTTCCACGATTTTCTTCTTCATGGTGAAATTCCGCCGCCGCTCGGCCGACGAGCAGCCCGCGGACACCAAGACGCACCTGGCGCTGGAGCTCAGCTGGACAATCATTCCCACGCTCATCACGGTCGTGATTTTCGTGTGGTCCTCCAGTCTCTATTTCGAAAATTCGCGTCCGCCCGAAGCCTCCACGGAAATTTTCGTCGTCGGTAAGCAGTGGATGTGGCACATCCAACACCCCGAAGGCCCGCGCGAGATCAACGAACTGCACGTGCCGGTGAACGCACCGGTGAAGATCACGATGACTTCCGAAGACGTGATCCACGATTTCTACATCCCGGCGTTCCGCGTGAAAAAGGATGCGATTCCCGGTCGCTATACGTCGCTCTGGTTCCAGGCCACCAAGATCGGGACCTACCATCTTTTCTGCGCGCAATACTGCGGCGCGGACCACGCGGAAATGATTGGCTGGGTGTACGTCATGTCTCCTACCGACTACGCCGCATGGCTTTCCGGCGGCGCGCGCAACGAATCCATGGCGCAAACCGGCGAGCGCCTCTTCACGCAGCTGGGCTGCGTCACTTGCCACGTAGCGGACAACACCGGTCGCGGCCCCTCGCTTGTGGGACTCTACGGCAAACAGGAAAAACTGCGCAACGGCGACATGAGGCTGGTAGATGAAGCGCTGATTCGCCAGGCGATCGTGACTCCCAATTCCATCATCCTGCCCAATTATCCGCCGATCATGCCCACCTTCCAGGGCCAGATCAACGAGGAGCAGGTGCTGCAACTGATCGCCTACGTCAAGTCGCTCGGGACGGAAGAAAGGAAGACGAACGGGAAATGAGCACCACAGTCATTCCAGAATTACCCGGGCAGGAAATTCCGGCCGAATCGCGCGTCAATTATTTGAACGCGAGCTACGGCGTGAAGTCCTGGCTGCTTACCACTGACCACAAACGCATCGCGCTGCTGTACCTGGGCTCGATTACGCTGATGTTCTTCGTGGGCGGCTTTTTCGCGGTGCTGATGCGCCTGCACTTGATTGAACCACAGGGCGCGCTGGTGGCGCCGGAGACCTACAACAAGCTCTTCACCATGCACGGCGTGATCATGGTGTTCTTCTTCCTAGTGCCTTCGATTCCCGCGACGCTGGGCAATTTCCTGGTGCCGATGATGATCGGCGCGCGCGACCTGGCATTCCCGCGCCTGAACCTGCTGAGCTGGTACATTTACGTCATCGGCGCATGCTTCACACTTTACGCGGTGATCTCCGGCGGTGTGGATACTGGCTGGACGTTCTACACACCCTACAGCAGCACTTTTTCGCATACCAGCGTGGTGCCCACGGCTTTGGGCGTATTCATCACCGGATTTTCGTCGATTCTGACCGGGCTGAATTTCGTCGTCACGATTCACAAGATGCGCGCGCCGGGCCTCACTTGGTTCCGCTTGCCGCTCTTCATCTGGGCGATGTACGCCACTAGCATTATTTTCATTCTCGGCACGCCGGTAATCGCGATCACGATCTTCCTGCTGGGCCTGGAACGCCTGCTGCACATCGGAATTTTCGATCCCGCCATCGGCGGCGATCCCATTTTGTTCCAGCATATGTTCTGGTTCTATTCGCATCCGGCCGTGTACATCATGATTCTGCCGGGGATGGGCGTGATGAGCGAGCTGATCACCTGCTTCTCGCGCAAACGGATTTTCGGCTATACCTTCGTCGCGTTTTCCAGCTTGGCGATTGCGATCATCAGCTTCCTGGTCTGGGGCCATCACATGTTCGTCACCGGGCAGTCCATTTACGCCGGGCTGATTTTCTCAGTGCTCAGCTTCCTGGTCGCGATTCCGTCCGCGGTGAAAGTTTTCAACTGGACCGCGACGCTCTACAAAGGTTCGATTTCCTACGACGCACCGATGCTCTACGCGCTCGGCTTCATCGGGCTGTTCACCATGGGCGGGCTTACCGGATTGTTTCTGGCGTCGCTCGCGACCGACGTGCATTTAAACGGAACCTATTTTATCGTCGCGCATTTTCACTACATCATGGTCGGCGGCGCGGTGATGGCTTACCTGGGCGGCATTCACTTCTGGTGGCCGAAAATCACGGGCCGCATGTATCCAGACGGTTGGGCGCGCTTTGCCGCGCTGGTGATTTTCGTGGGATTCAACCTGACGTTCTTCCCGCAGTTCGTGCTCGGCTACCTGGGCATGCCCCGTCGCTATGCTGTCTATCCTGGCGAATTCCAGGTGCTCAACGTGATGTCCTCCGCGGGCGCTTCGATCTTGGGGATCGGCTACCTGATTCCGTTGATCTATTTGCTGTGGTCCATTCGCTACGGGCCGATCGCCGGACCGAATCCCTGGGGCGCGAAGGGCCTGGAGTGGGAAACTCCTTCGCCGCCGCCTACGGAAAATTTCGAGGAGATTCCGCTGGTAACCGAAGACGCCTACAACTATGCGAATGTGGGAGGGTCCCGTGGCTGATATGGCCGTGCACCCCGCGCATCCGCCGGGCTTCAAACATCAATTCGAGGACATGGAGCAGCAGCGCGACGCCGACAGCCTGGGCATGTGGGTGTTTCTGGTAACCGAAGTGATGTTCTTCGGCGGCCTTTTCGCCACTTACATTATTTATCGCGCGCTGTACCTGCCTGCGTTTGAAACCGGCAGCCGCTTGCTCAACGTGAAATTCGGGGCTGTCAACACAGCGGTGCTGATTGGCAGCAGCTTGACCATGGCTCTGGCGATCCACGCCGCGCAGGCAGGCAAGAAGAAATCCGAACAGGTGATGTATCTGGTCCTTACCATGATCCTAGGCGCGGTTTTCTTGTTCTTGAAATTTGCTTTCGAATGGCGCGCGGACTACAACGAGCATTTGGTTCCGGGCTTCCATTTCATCATCCGCCCGGAATGGGGCGCGGCCGGCCCGCACGTTCCGATGTTCTTCTGTTTCTACTTTTTCATGACCGGATTGCACGCGCTGCACATGATCATCGGTTTCGGCATTCTGTCGACGCTCACGGTGATGGCGCACCGCGGCCGCTTCAACTCCGAGTATTACGCGCCGCTCGAAGTCAGCGGGCTCTACTGGCACTTCGTGGATATCGTCTGGATTTTTCTGTTCCCGCTGCTGTATCTGATCGGCGGGCGATTCGCGATGCCGGGGGTGCACTAATGTCCGCGCACGTCGTTGCGGTGAAAACCTATCTGGGGATATTTATCGCGCTGCTGGTGCTTACCGGGCTCACCACCGGCGCCGCCTTCATTGACTTCGGAGACTTGCACACCGGAATCCCCTTGCTGAGAGTGATTCCGCTGAACACCGTGGTGGCACTGGCTATCGCTGTGGTGAAAATGCTGCTGGTAATTTTGTTCTTCATGCACGTGAAGTACAGCAGCGGCCTTACGAAGATTGTCGTGATGGCGGGATTTCTGTTCCTCGCGATTCTGGTGTCCTTCACGCTGGCTGACGAACTCACCCGCGGCTGGTCGCCCGAAGCCGGCGCCTGGAACACCGCGCTTCCTACGATTCTTCCGTTACTCCACGGCCTCTTTTAACCTCTAGCGCGGCGCCGCGCGGAAAGCCACGACGGCGTTCAATCCTCCGAACGCAAAAGAATTCGAAAGTGCCGCTCCCACGCGCAGCGAGCGCGGCTGATTCGGAATGTAATCCAGGTCGCATTCTGGGTCGCGCTCGTTGAAGTTCGCGGTCGGCGGCAAGATGCCGTGGTACAGCGCCAGAATCGTCGCGATCGCTTCGAGCGCACCCGCAGCACCTAGCGCGTGCCCGTGCATGGATTTTGTGGAGCTGACGCCGATTTTATCCGCGTGCGCGCCGAAAACTTCACGAATCGCGGTGCTTTCCACCGGATCATTCCCCGGCGTGCCGGTGCCATGCGCGTTGATGTAACCGACGTCTTCCGGCAGGAGGCCCGCTTCGCGCAAAGCGCCGCGCATCGCGCGCACCGGACCGTGCACCGCAGGCTGCGTCAGATGATGCGCGTCTGCGGTCATGCCAAAACCGCAAATCTCAGCGAAAATTTTCGCGCCTCGCGCCTTAGCCGCTTCCATCGGCTCCAGCATCATCATCGCGCCGCCCTCGCCGAGAATCATTCCGCGGCGGTCCTTGCTGAACGGCCGGCAAGTGTCCGGCGCGATCACGCGCATCGCTTCCCAAGCCTTCAGCATGCCGATGTTAAATATGGATTCGCTGCCGCCGGTCATGGCGGCGTCCGCTTCGCCGTCACGCACCAGACGAAACGCCTGCCCGATCGCATGATTCGCCGAAGAACAAGCCGTGGAAACCGTATAGGTCGGTCCGCTCATCCCCAGATCCATCGCGATGTGGCTCGCACCGGCATTGGCCATGGTTTTCGGAATCGTCAGCGGATGAACCCGGCCGCGCCCTTCCACCCAAAGATCCTGAAAACCGGCTTCGATCGCCGCCTGCCCGCCTACTGCCGAACCGCACACAATCGCGGAGCGTTCACGCAATTCCGGCGTCAACTCCAGTCCCGAATTCTGCAGAGCCTCGCGCGCCGCCACTACCGAAAATTGCGCGAAACGGTCAATGTAGGCGTCTTTCCCGCCCGGGAAATGCTTCACGGGATCGTAGCCGGAAACTTCCGCGCCATTCTTAAATCGCAGTGTGGAGCAGTCGGCGCCCTTGATGGGACCAATAGCGGGGCGGCCTTCGCTGAGGGATTTCCAGTTTTCCTCGAGGTTCAGACCCAGCGGAGAAATAATTCCCAATCCTGTGATAGCGACGCGGCGTGGGGCCATTCGTCAGTCCGCCGGTGTGGCCGAGCCCAGGGAAGGATCGGGCGGCGCGGCGGCAATAATCTTCTTGATGCCTTCCACGACGTCGTTGACGGTGCGCAGCGAGCGCACGTCGTCGTCGGGAATGGAGATCTTGAAGGCGTTTTCCAGTTCGAAGAGCAATGTGAAGACGTCCAGCGAATCAATGCCGAGATCCTGCAAATTCGTGTCCAGCTTGATCGTGTCCGCCGGAATCCGTTTCACGGAAGCCAGCGTCGAGATCACCTTTTCTGCGACTGCATCAGACATCAAGCGTATCCTCCATCCATTCCCTGCATCGGATAATTCGCGAAGTGCGGCAGTGTCGCGCCGCTGCGTCAGAAACCGTGCCGTTTTCCACCCTGTAAAACGTAGCTCAAGCCCACGGGGAAATCAAATTCTAGCAGGAGTGCGCGTCAGCTGTGCCGACTGTTTTTCCGCGCCGCGAGTTCAGTGCATTTGCATCGCTGGCGCCGTGGGCGCGGGCGGAGCCACCTCAATCACGGCACCTCCCGGGGGCGCCAGCTCTTTCAGCACCGCCGGAGGAAGCTTTTGCACATTGCTCAGAAAAGTCACCAGCTGCCAAATCTGTCCATCGTTTAGCGTCTTGCTCCACGCCGGCATGCCCGTCCAGCGAATCCCGTGCTGAATGATGTAAAAGTTCTGGTTCTCAGGCATGTCCGGCGGATCTTTGAAAAATGCCGGCACCGGCGGATTAAAGGATCGCCCAAACTGGCTTTCCGGATTCGAGGGAAGCCCGTGGCAGCCCGCGCAGTGGTTCAGATAAAGATGGGCGCCCGCCACCAAATCGGCCTCGTCGGTCGGGACCGGGTTCTTCTGCTCGGGCGCGTTGCGCTCGGTCGAGGCATCGACTGCTGCCATGGCCAAATGCTGTTCCGTCGCGGATGGTTCCTGATCGGCGTTGAAACTCACACGGCCTGATTTGAGAAGAAAATATCCACCAGCCGCCAAAACGAACAGAGTCAGTATGATTCCAAACAAAAAGCCTTTCATCGGGGGTCGGCCTCCTGGTTATTAGGCGTTCACGATTTGCGCGCTGCTATTTCGGTTCCACCAGACGATTATACTTCTTCAGGACCTCGCGCAACCGGTCATGCGGTAAAGCTTCCACCGTGTGCCCGTCCACGCCTGTCATCGTCTTTGCGGCGACGAGTGCGTTCACCACGGCTTCTTCCGTGGCCTGCACGGTAGCTTCAAACAGAGCGTCCATGCGGCTGTTGGGCAGCATCTGCACAGCAACGGCTTTTTTCTGTGCTAAGCCCGCGCCCGGATTCGCGGTGGAAAACGCGATGAAGATATCGCCCGAGCCATCGCCGGAAATGCTGCCCAGCCGCCCCAGCCCCAAAGTCACGCGCTTGGCGATGCGCTTCATCTGGCTCGGCAGCAAGGGCGCGTCGGTCGCCACCACTACGATGATCGAGCCGGTGTCGTCGTCCCACACGCGCTTGCCGGTAATTTCGTAGCCCACCGGCGCACCCGCGACGCGCAGCAGGTGGCGCACGCCGAAATTGCATTGCACCAGCACGCCGACGGTGTACCCGCCCAGCTTTTCCGGCAACTGGCGCGACGCCGTGCCCGTGCCGCCCTTGAATTCAAAGCAAATCATGCCCGTGCCGCCGCCCACGTTGCCTTCGGCGATCGGGCCAGCGTGCGCATCGCGCATGGCGGCATCAGCGTCTTCCGCTTTCACGTGAAACCCGTTGATGTCGTTCAGGTAGCCGTCCCAGGTTTCCGCCACCACGGGCAACGACCACCAGTCCTCTAAAGGCAGCGAAGGACCGTGCTGCAACTGCCAGGCGATCACGCTGTCGCGCACCACGCCCACGCTGTGCGTGTTCGTGATCATCACCGGCCCGTAAAGAAATCCGGATTCCTGCACCCAGGTGGTGCCGGTCATTTCCCCATTGCCGTTTTCCGTGAACCAGCCTGCGAACACAGGATCCACGGAATTCTTGCCCCGCGGAAAAACGGCAGTGACACCCGTGCGCACGGGCCCGCTGCCCACGACTAATTTTCCGTCGCCCGAAATCAAAGTGCGGTAGCCAACCTCGACGCCTTTCACATCCGTGATGGAATCGAGGGCGCCAGGCGTGCCTTCGAAGGGCACGCCGAGATCGCGGGCGCGCTGTTCGCGCTCGACTTTTCCGCCCTGTGCGCTGGCGAGCTGCGCGACCGCCAAGATCAGGCAGAAAATCACTGCGAGCGAAACCAGAAACGTTTGTGGCGCAGTCTTTACCATGGTGGCCTCAGTGCCCGATGCAACCTAGAATCAAGGCGTGCCCGCTCTGTCCCGAAAATCGCGGGACAGAGCGGCCGCTACATATTCAAATGCAACAGCAACTGCTAAGAGCCGGCAGGCAGACCGGCGCTACGATGCTTATTGCGCGCGGGCGGAGGGCGTTTCCAGCATCGCCCGAGTCTGCTTCAAAAGCTCGGTGTTCTTCGCGAGCTCGTCCTGCAGAATTTTGGCCTGCTCCGCCGCCACTTTCCAGTCGCCCGCCTCGGCGGCCTCCGTCAATCCCGGCAACTCCAGATGCGCGTAGGTGTAACGCGCACCATACAAAGAATGTTTGAACCAAGGTCGCCCTGGAATCCCCTGCGGGTTGCACCAGTTGCGTTCCACCTGCATCAATTGCTGATTCACCCCTGCCGCCGCTGCCGCATCCAGCCTGCCGGAAGAAATTGCCCGCGCCACGGCTGAATTCAGTTCCCGCCCAGCCGCTTGAAAATCAGTGATGTGCTGCTGCAACGCCGCGAGATCTATATGCCCGCTCGCGTGACTCGCCAAATTCAAATCCACCACGAACTGGCGGATATTTTCGCCATACGAATCGAAGTCGTAGGGAAGAATTTCCGCGTTCGCCAAACGCAGCGCCAGCACTCCCCACAACTGCGCCATCAGCGTGTGATACCGATATCCCGGGTCGCCAAAATGGTTCATCCAGAAAAAATCGTCGTACATGGAGTGATAAACGCCGTAGGGCCCGGTAAAGGTCAAGCCTACGGTGGGAATCCCGAGATAATTCAAGAACACGGTGTGGTCGGAACCGCTGCCGATCCGCGTATTGGCCAGTTCCGCATCCGGCACCGCCTGCGTCAAACTGAGTTCGGCCTTCCGCGAAATTTTCCACTCGTCGTAAAGCGACTTCCCCGAAGGAGCAGGCAGCGCGCGGCTCACTTCCACCAGCAAGGGAGCGAGCGAACCCACCGCGTCGCCCTCGAAATTATTGCCGGAAGTCGCTTCGTCCACATTCAAATACGCCACGGCCTTCTGCTTCAATTCCTCCGCATACTGCTCGCCCCACTCGGTCGAGCCAGTCAGTGCGTATTCCTCGCCGTCCCAGCTGCAAATCACCAGAGTGCGCTTCGGACGAATTCCTCGCGCCAACAGCTGGCCCAGACTGCGCGTCATTTCCAGCAACGCCGCCGTGCCGCTGGAAGGATCCACGCCGCCAAAAACCCACGCGTCGCGATGATTGCCCAGGATCACCCACTCGTCCGGCGCTTCGCTGCCGCGTATGCGCGCTTCGGTGACGTAGTAGGGCTGAATGCTCGTGTCCATATCCACTTTCAAATGTGCCACGACGCGTTTTCCACCCACGTGATATTTGAACGGCAAGCCGCCCTGCCAGGAATCCGGCGCGACGGGCCCGTCCATTTTTCTCAGGAGCGGCTCCGCATCGTGCCAGGAAAGCGGCACGCCCATAATCTTCGGCAGCGATATTGCCTGCTCGGCGGGAATGCGTTTCGCGCCCGGCACCGAAGCGTAACCGGGCGTCAGCGGATCACCCGGCTCCAGAAAATCGTAAGTGATCGCGCCGCGCTGGATGTGAGTTTCGGGACCCCACGGGCCGTTCGGATAAACCGCGCCTTTGCTGTATCCGTCCTCTGCAGGATCCGAATATATAAGGATGGCCGCGGCGCCCAGCCGTTGCGCCGTTAGCGCCTTGAATCCGCGATAGCTGTAGGGATTCGAATAACGCACCAGCACGATTTTTCCGCGCACATCAATTCCGTGCTGGCGCAAAAATTCGTAATCTTCCGGGTTGCCGCTGTGCGCATAGACCACTGGCGCGGTCACTTCTCCCGAAGCCGAATAACCGAGATACGCGCCGTCCACTTTCGGATTCTTCGTGTCGGGGTCCGCATCGTCGGGGGCTTCGCGCAAGCTCGCGCGATATTCCGTGGGTCTCACCATCTCGAGCGAGATTTCGCGCGGCCTGGAATTCAGTACATCATATTGATGCACGGTGACGTCTTCGAGGCCCTGCTGCCGCCACTGCTCTGCGACCCACTGCGCCAATTCATTATTTCGCGCTGAGCCAGCCGGATGCGGCTCCGCCGTCAGATAACCATGAAACTTGATAATTTCGGGCGTCGAGATAGATTGGCGGAAGGAATTTTCGGTGGCGATTTCCTGCGCAGCGGCGCGCGGTGAAAATCCCGAAATTTTCGCAAGATCCGGCGCGGCCGCTAGCGCCAGCGCAGCGAAGAGCATGCCGCCTGCAGCGTATAACGCACGCCGACGGCCGCGGCGGCTAGAGCGACGCAGAAGAGCCTCCCATCGCCGCGAGATGGCTTTTTTCCAGATCGCCGATGGCCTGTTCCAAACCTTTAACCAGCATCTGAATCTGCTGCGACGTAATTGTGAAAGGCGGCGCGAGCAGAATGTGATCGCCGCGTGTGCCATCCACGCAGCCTTGAATCGGATAAGTCATCACTCCCGCCTCCAGCGCGTCCGCTTGCACTCGGAACGCGATTCGCGCGTCCGGCGGAAAGGGCGCGCGCGTCTTGGCATCGCGCACAAATTCGATGGCCAACAGCAAACCCATGCCGCGTATATCGCCAACCACCGAAAATTTCCGCAGCGGCTCCAGCGCGTCGCGCAATTCGCGGCCTACAGGCTCCACGCGCGCAAAAAGATTTTCCTGCTCGATGTAATCCAGCACCGCATTCCCCGCGGCCGCCGATACCGGATGCGCGTTGTAAGTGAATCCGTGCAGAAAAGTGCCACTTCCCTTCGCAATCGCATCCACGACGTGCCCCGCCGCGATCACCGCGCCGAGGGGAGCGTAACCACTGGCGATTCCCTTCCCTATCAGAATCATGTCCGGCGAAACGGCCCCATGTTCCACGGCGAATGGCTTGCCGGTACGTCCCATGCCGCTCATCACCTCATCGGCGATCAGCAGAATCCCGTGGCGCTGGCAAATTTCCGCAATCCGCTGCACGTAACCGTCGGGAGGAGCGACCGCGCCGAGCGTCGCGCCTACGACAGGCTCGAAAATAAACGCGGCGACATCCTTCGACCCATCGCGCTCTAGCAAACGCTCCATATCGTCCGCGCAATCCACATTGCATTCCGGATATTTTAAGCCGAAAGGACAGCGATAGCAGAAACACGGCGCAATGTGCCCCCACTCCTTCAACAAAGGCGCGAACGGTTCGCGTCGCCGCACGTTTCCAGAAACCGAAAGCGCTCCTAAAGTGCTGCCGTGATAACTCTGCTGCCGCGAAATCACGCGGAAACGTCGCGTTTCGCCGCGCTCGATCCAATATTGCCGCGCCAGCTTTATCGCCGTCTCGGTAGCTTCGGACCCCCCCGAAGTAAAATAGACACGCCCATTCTTGCGCATGCCTTGCGGCGCGAGCGCCAGGATGCGCGTAGCCAATTTTTCAGCAACAGCGGTGTGGAATTGCGAAGAATGCACGTAGGCGAGCCGCGAGGATTGTTCGGCAATCGCCTGACCAACTTGCGCGACGCCGTGCCCGATGCTAACCACGGCCGCGCCGCCCGACGCGTCCAGATAACGCTTGCCACCCACTGCGTAGACGAAGCATCCCTCGCCCCGCAGCGCCACGGGGTAAGCCTTCAAGAAATTTCGTGGGAAAACCGCTTCGTCGGTCATGTGCCGCCGGGTGACCAGGATTCCCGCGCGCAACTCGCGCGGAAGGATTCACACCGATCGCTTAAGGACGAGCGATTCTAGCAGAAATCGAGCCATGTAGAAGTCCTGGCGAGCGCGACGCTCAACGCCATTTCAATTTCTTCACGTCAATCGAAGGAGGCGGAAATTTCAAGCCCATTTCTTCCAGCGTCTCGACGATAATGTGCGAAACCGCCAGGTTGCGGAACCATTTCTTGTCCGCGGGAATCACAAACCACGGCGCGCGTTTCGTGCTGCAGCGCGTCAGCGCGTCTTCATAAGCCGACACGTAGTCGTCCCAGAATCTCCGCTCGTCGAAATCCGCCTGCGAAATCTTCCAGCGCTTGTCCGGATCGTCGATCCGCTCCATGAAGCGTTTCTTCTGCTCGTCCTTGCTGATGTGCAGAAAGAATTTCAGGATGCGTACGTTGTTCTCGTGCAGGAGCGCCTCGAACCGGTTGATCTGCTCGTAGCGCTCGGACCACACGGCCTTCGGTACCAGATTGTGCACACGCACCACCAGAACATCCTCATAATGCGAGCGGTTGAAGATCCCGATATCCCCGTACGGCGGCACCGCCTGATGCACGCGCCACAGAAAATCGTGCGCGGCCTCCTCGGGCGAAGGCGGCCTAAAGGAAGTCACGCGGCAACCCTGCGGATTGACGCCAGCCATCACGTGGCGAATGGTCCCATCCTTTCCCGCCGCATCGAGGCCCTGCACCACCACGAGCAGCGCGTGCTTATGGTCCGCATACAACAGGTATTGGAGCTTATCGAGCCTTTCGAGCGCCTTCGCCAGGCTGGCCTTCGTAGCATGCCCCTTTCGCCAACCGAGCGTGTCGCCGGGATCGAACTTGCGCAGCTGCACTTTGTGCCCCGGTTTGATGATCAGCTCCTTCGAGAAGTTCGCAGCCATGTAAGACATGCCCCTTTTTGGCGCAGCTCTACAGGCCGCGCGGCAATCAAGCCAAGCATACCCCGTTCCACGGCGGAACGATTGCAGGCCCGCTGCTGCGGCGCCTTCTGCCGTTGTAACACTTTTTTCACATTCGCGTCGCGTGTTCCGCGATATCATGGCGAACTGGCAGCAGGCTCAGCCAAAATGGGGACCGATACGCCGGAGACTCTCGCCGTCACCGAATCACTTACGCTGAAGGAACCCGCGCCCAAGCGCCAATATCCCGGCGCGTTGGTGGTAGTCGAAGGAATTGACGGCTCGGGAAAAAGCACGCAGCTCTATCTGTTGAAGCGCTGGCTGGAAATCGGCGGGTATCGCATCCACTTCACCGAATGGAACTCGTCGCCTCTGGTGAAGTCCGCCACACGCCGCGGCAAGCAGCGCCGCCTGCTGACAGCCACCACTTTTTCGCTGCTACACGCGGCTGACTTCGCGGACCGCTGTGAACGCCAAATCATGCCGCTACTGCACGGCGGCTACCTGGTTCTGGCCGACCGCTACATTTACACCGCGTTCGCGCGCGACGCCGCCCGCGGCTGCTCGCCGCACTGGCTGCGCAATCTCTACAGCTTCGCGCCAACCCCGGACATCACGTTTTATTTCCGCGCCCCGCTCGACGTAGCCGTGAACCGCATCGTTGCCGGCCGCCCCAAGCTGAAATATTACGAAGCGGGCATGGACCTGGGCATTTCACTCGACCGCGCCGAAAGCTTCCGCATCTTCCAGGAACGCATCCTCACTAATTACGACCAGATGATCGAAACCGATAATTTTGTGTTGATGGACGGCACTGTGCGCGTGAACAAGCTACAGAAACTGATGCGCCAGATCGTGGGCGAGCGCATCTCCCTGCAGCAATTCGCGCCCAAGAAAAAATGAAACGCGCCGACAAAACTACGCTGAAATCGCACGGCTCGAATGGCCGCCCCTCCAAGAAGAAGAAGGGCGCCGCGGTAGAACTGCCTTCGCGTTTCTACGGCTCGCCGCTACCGGGCGTAAAACCCGAAGAACTCAGCGGCACGCTCGTCGTAATCGAAGGCACCGACGGTTCCGGCCGCTCCACGCAGATCTCATTACTCACCGAATGGCTGGAGTCCGAAGGCTTCGCTGTGCAGACCATGGGCCTGCGGCGATCCTATCTGGTGGGCGAGGACATCGACGCGCTGCTGGCGGAAAACGCGGTTACGCGCATGACCCTCGCGCTGATGTACAGCACCGATTTCTTCGACCAACTCGAACGCCGCATTCTTCCCGCGCTGCGTTCGGGGTTGATCGTGCTCGCCGATCGCTACATCTTCACGCTGATCGCGCGCGCCGCCGTGCGCGGCATCGGCCGCGATTATCTGCACGGCATCTACGAAACCGCGCTGCGGCCGGACCTGACGTTCTGGCTCAACGTCCGCCCCGAGGTTGCTTTCGACCGCGAGTTCAAAAAATCGCAGACCATCAGCTACTGGGAATCCGGCCGCGACATGTCGCTTTCCAACGATCTGTTCCAGTCCTTCATCCGCTACCAATCCATGATCAAGCGCGAATTCGAATACCTTTCGAAACGCCACAGCTTCATCGAAATGGACGGCGAAAGCAGCGTCTCCGATCTAAACCGGTTGTTGCGCAAACGCATCGCCGCACACCTGGGGATACGGAGCACGCACTACCGGCCTTCGCACGCCTTGTCGCACCTCTGGCGGTAAACGAATGGCCGCCCCGGTTCAATTGGCAGCCATTGACGCCGGCTCGAATGCGATTCGTTTGGTAATCGCCCGCGCCACTTCTCCCAGACACATCCAAATCCTCGATTCCGAGCGCGCCGCCGTGCGCCTGGGCCACAACGCGTTCACTCGCCGCGTCATCAATGGCGACACGATCTCCCGCGCCGCTCGCGCCTTCCGCCAATTCCGCGATCGCATGGACCAATACAACGTCGGCGCCTACCGCGCAGTAGCCACCGCCGCCGCCCGCGAAGCCCGCAATTACCGCCGTCTGATGGATCGCGTGCAGCGCAAAGCGGGAATCGAGCTCGAAGTAATCAGCAGCGAGGAAGAAGCGCGTCTGGTTTGCTCCGCGGCGTTGTGGGCGCTGGGCGACCGCATCCAGCCACGCTTGATCTTCGATCTGGGCGGCGGCAGCCTGGAGCTCAATTTTTATCAGCGCGGCGTGCTCGAGCAGCGCATCGGACTTCCCCTGGGCACGATTCGCTTGATGGAGACCTTCTCCATTGACGGTGCAATTGATGAAGACAACGCCAATCGCTTGCGCCATCACATCCTGGCCCTGCTGCGTAGCGCGGTTCCTTCCGCTCCCAAACTGACCCGCTCGATCGCAGTCGCCTGCGGCGGAAACGCTGAAGCGCTGGTGCGCATGGCTGCCGGCCCCATGGTCGAGCGCATCCCGGCGATCAATACTCGCCTGCTGCGCGACCAAACCTGGCGCATGCTCGCGCTGGATGTGCCCGGCCGCATGCGCGTCTTCCGCATTCGCAAGGACCGCGCCGAAGTGATCGGCATCGCCGCGATTATTTTCAATACGCTCGCGAAGTGGCTCGATTTGCGCACCATGCTTGTTCCCGGCGTCGGAGTGCGCGAAGGGATCCTGCTCGACCTCGTTGCCGAACAGTATTCCGTTCGCACCACCTCCGAAGAAGAAAAAGGCCGCGCCTCCGAACTGCTGGCCAGCGCGCGCTGGTTCGCCCGGCGGCTTGATTACAATTCGCAGCACGCCGAGCACGTGATGCGCCTGGCGCTTTCGCTTTTCGATCAGCTGCGCCCCATCCATGAAATGGGCGCGGACCTGCGCCTGGTGCTGGAGATGGCGGCGCTGCTGCACGACGTGGGGCATTTCGTCTCGCGCAAATCGCACCATCGCCATGGCGAATATCTGATCCGCAACGGAGAAATCCCCGAACTGCGCGGCTGGCGGCGCGATATGGTGGCCGCGCTGGTGCGTTACCACAATTCCAAATCAGAACCGCAGCTCGAGCATGCCTCGTACGCCGCGCTTGACGGCGAGCGGAGGCGCCAGGCTCGGCTGCTTACCAGCCTGCTGCGCATCGCCGAAAAACTCGAATCCGAACACGCGCAGCGAATTTCCGGCGTGGATGTGCAAATTTCCGGGCGCAAGGCGATCTTTATCATTCGCGCGCTGGACGGCACGCGCCTCGATCTGCTGGGCCTCGAACGCAAGTCCGACCTCTTCGAAAAGGAATTCCACTTGAAGCCGGAATTCCGGCGCGCGCAGGGAAAAGAAAAGGTGGCATAATAAATTATGATTTTGTATCTGGTACGTCACGGAATCGCCGTAGATCCCAACGACCCGAAGTCCCCGCCTGAGCCGGAACGCCCGCTCACAGCGAAGGGTGTGCAGAAAACGCGCGCCGCGGCGCTCGGTCTGCAGGCGCTTGGCGTGAAACCCGATGTGCTGATTACCAGCCCGTACGTCCGCGCCGCACAAACCGCCGAGATTTTCGCGGAGACCTTGGGTTTCTCGCCGCAGAAAATTCGCACGCACGACGCCCTGAAACCGGCGGGCAACCCCGCGGATTTCATAAAAGAGGTGATCCGTTTGCGCGCCAAGGAACTGATGTGCTTCGGGCACGCGCCGCAGCTGGACTTGATGATCGCGCATGTTGCGGGCGCCCACGGAGTTTTCACGTCGCTGAAAAAGGCCGGGGTCGCGTGCCTGGAACACAGTGCGGCTCACGGCAGGTGGGAAATACGTTGGATCGTGACGCCGAGAATGTTGCGTCAACTAGCCGATTAACTGGCGGATCGAAGCCGTTGCGGCGCGGAGAGCGCCGACGGTTGCACGATGTGAATGCCTTGAAAGCCTGCCCGCCACTCGAGCCAAAGCGGTTCCTTGCCGCCCCCTCCGACCACTGACCGGAATTTATCCAGCCGCGCCTTGCGCGCCTCTTCGATTCGCTCGTACCAGCGCAGCACGTCCGCCTCTTGCAATTTCGAGCGATAGCGGCGGATCAAGCCGCGCAGCACATCCAAATCGTGGACTTCGCCCAGCAGGTCTTGGATGCGCTTCAAATCGGCGCTCCACGGCGCATAACGCTGCGGCATGAAATTCTCCAGCGTGTAACGAAACCCCTTCAACCCAATCCGCAAACGGTGCCACGCAATCCGGCTGCGGCCTTTGCGCGCCCTCTCGTAAAGTTCCGCCGCGTCGTTCAAGCGGGTCAACGCCAACCGCTGAAACACCACGCTCTCTAGTGGGAAAAACTGCGCCTTCCCGCGCAGCTTCTGCACCGATTTTCGCCAGTCCTTGCGGTCAAAATCCCCGAGCGCGCGCCGCGCGTTCACGCGGTGTTCCCTCTGCGCCTCCGCCAGTGTCTTCAGCAAGTGCTTGCGCACCGGGTCGCCCGGCGCCGATAGTTTCTTCAACCACTCCTGGTCCACCTGCGTATCCCGTAACGCGCCCAAAGCCCGAAACAACTCGCGGCTCTCTTTCTTGAGCCCGCGCCAGCCGTGGTCCGGGTTCACTTCGCTCAAAGCATCCGCCATCGTCCGGCAGCGCCGCAAAGCTACGCGCAAATCATGCACCTCGCGCGACTTCCACCCATTTTGTACCTCTTCCGCCAACTCCAAGACGCGGTTCATCCACACATCCAGACCAATACGTTTCGAGGGGGATTCGACAGGTAACGCCACTGCATGCGCGGTCATCAATACCAGCTTTCTTGGCGGCCAAAGCGGAAACTTTAATCCTACACCTCTGCAGAGCAGTTTTCCAATGCGCGGCGGGCGGAAGCGCGGGGCTTGTGGAAATCGAACCGAGCGGGTCTTTATTCGAATCGTAACGAAATATTTGCAGAAAATTCATATTGGCCCTCACCTACCCCGCTAAATTGATTGCTCGTTAAACCCATTGGAGTTCTTTCCTCCGCCTGTTACTTTGCGTCGTAAATCTAAAATGTCCCCGTCGCTCCATCAGCAGCTCGTAATGCCGCTGCGCGCATCAATCAGAGTGGCCTTAGGGCTCATCCTACTCTGTCTCTGCGCCGCGCCCTCCGGGTTCGCCCAGTCAGCAAAGCCCGAAACATGCAGCCGGCCGGCCGCCGGCAGCGAGGCGCTCGAGCCGCCAGACCTCCACAGCCAAGCCGGCGTTCTGAAAGTAGATTTAACTGTGCGAAACGGACCAGCGGCGAACGGTCAAATGCGCTACTGCTACGTGACCGCTGACGGCACGCAATCCCCCACTCTGAGATTGCTTCCAGGGGATCTCCTGATATTGCGCCTGAAAAACGAATTGACCATACCGGCGCAGTCCGCCCAGCCAACGCCCGCTCACCAACACACGGCAGCCAAAGCTGCCTCAGCAGCCGATCCCTGCCAGCGCGGCGAAATGACCGCGTTCGCCACTAATCTTCATTTCCACGGGCTGGCGATTCCACCCATCTGCCATCAGGACGAAGTGCTGAAAACCACCATCAACCCCTCAGACGCTGCTTTCGAATATCGCATCCGCATTCCCGCGGATCAACCGCCTGGCCTGTACTGGTATCACCCGCACATCCACGGTTTCACCAACCCCCAAGTTCTCGGCGGCGCCTCAGGGGCGCTGGTAATAGAAGGAATCGAGCGAGCGATTCCTGAAGTCGGCGGCCTTCCGGAGCGAGTCCTCGTCATCCGCGATCAAGACCTGCTCAACCCGGACGCGCAGCCGGTGCAGACTGACTCGATGCCGCCACCCCTCGTGCTGCGCGACGCCGAGGGCGACATCCTGAACACCGGCACCGGCGGCGGTAAGCCCGCCAAGGATCTCTCGATCAATTTCGTACCCGTGCCCTACCCAAACTATCTCCCGGCCGTAATCAAAATCCGCCCCCAAGAAAAACAACTCTGGGGCGTACTGAACGCCTCCGCCATCACCTATCTCGACCTGCAAATGTTGGTCGAAAACAAACCGCAAATGCTCGGCGTGGTCTCGCTCGATGGCGTCCCAATTAATGAGAACGGAACAACCGGCAACAGAATCATCTGGCAGAGCCACGTATTGATGCCGCCCGCAGGCCGCGTAGGAATCATCGTGAAAGGCCCATCCGCCGGAGCAGCCGCCAGCCTGATCACGCGCACAATAGACACGGGCCCGGCCGGCGAAAACGATCCCACGCGTCCGCTAGCCACAATCGTCGCAGAACCAAACGCAGCAGAACCAAGAGTGCAGCTCGCAAAAAATCCCGCCCCGCTTGCGCCGTCAAGCTCCCCGTGGCTAAGCGAAGTAAAACCCTCCCGCACCCGCACGCTTTATTTCTCAGAGCAACCGCACGATCCGCAAAATCCAAACAGCCGCACCGATTTCTACATCACGGTAGAGGGCCAAGCTCCAAAGCTGTTCGACCCGAATCACACAATTCCCAACATCGTCGTCACCCAAGGTGACGTGGAGGACTGGATCATCGAGAATCGCACGCGCGAACTGCACGCTTTCCACATTCATCAAATCCATTTCATGCTGGTCGAATGGAACGGCATCCCGCTGGACGAGCCCTTCTTGCGCGACACCATCAACGTGGCCTACTGGGACGGGACCAGCCCGCAATTCCCGAGCGTAAAACTGCGCATGGACTTCCGCGATCCGCGCATCGCCGGCACGTTTCTCTACCACTGCCACTTGCTCGAACACGAAGATGGCGGAATGATGGGCGTAATCCAAGTCGTGCCCAAGGCGGGCACCAAGTCGCCCCGATCCTCCCCTCCCACAGCTTCCGCAAAGGATTGATAAAACACGTTTTATATCGCGGCAACCGTCAGCGCGAGGTGCCAGTTTTTAATGCCTTTGTCATCACGCAATAACACGCGCCGCGTATTAATGCGTGCACCCGCGCGGTTCCGCAAACCCCAAAGCAGCTCTCAGAAGCTGCCGCGCACGTGCGGGCAGAGCGGTATCAAACCAGAATTTTCCACACTAAGGAGAACTCATGATCAGCAAGAATCTTCGCCGGATGGCAGCCATCGCGCTCGCCTCCAATCTGGCTCTGGCGATGCCCAGCGGGCTATTCGCCTCGCCGGCGGGAAGCGCGTCCGATCCAGTGCCGACCACGACGCCGATCAAGCACGTCATCGTGATCTTCGACGAAAATATTTCCTTCGACCACTACTTCGCCACCTACCCACACGCGACGAATCCTCAGGGCGAACCCGCTTTCCACGCCAAGGACGACACGCCGCGCGCCAACAACCTGCTCAGCGGCGGCCTGCTCACCGAAAATCCGAATTCCACCCAGCCGTTCCGCATGGATACCGGCGTCCTCTCCGTCACCTGCGATCAGAATCATGACTACACTCCCGAACAACAAGCGCTCGACCATGGCCTGGTAGACAAATTTCCGGAATCCACCGGCTCGGGCGGTCCCGGGTGCAACGACTACGGTAAAGGCACCGGGGTCGTGATGGGCTATTTTGATGGCAACACCGTCACGGCCATGTGGAACTACGCGCAGCACTATGCCATGAGCGACAATTCTTACGGCACGATGTTCGGTCCCTCCTCCGTCGGGGCGCTCAACCTAATCGCTGGAACCACTGCCACCGCAACTCTGTTCCCGACCAAGCCCAATGGCGCAACCGCCAGCGCAGCCGGCAGTATCGCGAACGGCTCCAACACCGGGCCGGTCATCGGTGACCCGCGTCCCGCAGGCGATGAATGCGTCCTGACCAATCCCGGCCTACAGACCACCACCATGGTCTCCATCGTGGGTCCGAACGTTGGCGACCTGCTCAACGCCAAGAACATTACCTGGGGTTGGTTCCAAGGCGGCTTTGCGCCTACTGGTTTCAACGCCAAGGGCCAAGCCATCTGCGGCGCGCATCATGCGGGGCTGGCCGGTGATGATGCCGTCGAAACCGTCGGCGATTACATTCCCCACCATGAACCCTTCCAGTACTACACCAGCACGCAGAACCTCCATCACGTTCAGCCGTCGAACGCCGCGCTGATCGGAACCTCTGCCGATGGTGCGAATCACCAGTACGACCTCAGCGCTTTCTGGCTGGCTCTCGGCGAAGATCGGCTTCCGGCTGTGACCTATCTCAAGGCCGCGGCTTATCAGGATGGCCATCCCGGCTACTCCGATCCCATCGACGAGCAAGTCTTCGTCGTCGGTGTGGTCAACGCCATTGCCAATAGCCAGTACTGGAAAGACACCGCGATCATCATCGCCTACGACGACTCCGACGGTTGGTACGATCACGTCCTCGGACCAGTGGTCAATCAATCCGCGGTCGCGGACGATGCCCTCGCAGGCGCAGGAGATTGCGGTTCTGCGACCGCTGTGGGCACGCAAGGCCGTTGCGGTTACGGTCCGCGTTTGCCTCTGCTGGTGATTTCTCCGTACGCGAAGCGGAATTACATCGATCACCGCGCCACGGACCAGTCCTCCATTCTTCGCTTCATCGAGGATAACTGGGACCTGGGCCGGATCGGCAACGACTCCAGCGACGTGAAGGCCGGAAAGCTCGATGGCCTGTTCGACTTCGACGATGGCCCGCAGGCGCCAAAGTTGATCTTGGACCCATCAACCGGTGTGGTTCTAAAGTAGTCACGCGACTCAACGAAGCAGATCCTCTGCGGTCACCTCACGGAAGGAACGCCCTCTGGCTCGAGCCGTTTCGTCGGCTCGAGCCAGTTTTTTTTCTACGCTGAAGCAACGGCGCGTCGTGTTTCGCAAACCATCATCTCCGGGCATAATGGTGCGCGGGGAGGGCCAGCGTGCCGCGAAAAACTCGCAGCGTGGACCTTACGCAGGTTTCTGAATGGGACGACGGCAAGCTGCGCCGCAAGGACGACTACCTAGCCGCCGAAGAACCCCTGGAAATTCGCGTCGGCTGCGAGCCCCTCAGCGTCACCATGCGCACTCCCGGGCACGACCGCGAACTCGCCGCGGGATTCCTCTTCACCGAAGGCTTAATTCAGCGGCGCGAACAAATCGTTAAGCTCGAAGCCGCCCAGTTGCAGGACGGAACAAATCGCGGAAACGTGATTGAAGCTGAACTCGCGCCGGATGCGGCTCCCGACTTCGTGAAAATGAGGCGCCATTTCTTCGCCGCTTCTAGTTGCGGGATTTGCGGAAAAGCGTCAATCGATGCCATTCGCTCGCGTTTGCTCGCCGCGCCCAACCCGGATTTTCGGCTGGATGCGGAGCGGCTCGTGCACATGCCGGATGCGCTGCGCTCCTCGCAAGACGTATTTCAACGCACCGGCGGCCTGCACGCGGCAGCCCTGTTTGATCCGCGCGGAACATTGCTCGTTCTGCGCGAAGATATCGGCCGCCACAACGCAGTGGACAAAGTGATCGGCTGGGCGCTGCTCGAAGACCGCGTGCCACTGTCTGATTCTGTATTGCTGGTCAGCGGCCGCGGCGGATTTGAAATCGTGCAGAAGTCAATCGTTGCGGGTGTTCCGGTAGTGGCGTCGGTGTCCGCTCCGTCCAGCCTGGCGGTGCAGCTCGCGCGCGAATTGCACCTGACGTTGATCGGTTTTTTACGCGGCAGGCGCTTCGTAATTTATGCAGGCGAAGAACGCGTGGCGGGAAACGGCGGAAAGAAATGATGGAGTCGCGCGAAACGCAGCGCGCCTAGTTCACAACCTTGCGGAACACATCGGGGGCCAATTCCTTGTGGTGCACCCGGATCATCTCGCGAAACGCCTCAAACAGCTCGCGGTCCCACCACCCCCGCTCCGCTTCTTCCGCCATCAGATCCAGCGCAACTTCAGGCGTGAACGCCACCTTGTAAGGCCGGTCGGTCGTGAGCGCATCGTACACATCGGAAAGCTGCAAAATGCGCGCGGTGAGTGGAATTTCTTCGCCCTGCAAAGCGTCGGGATAGCCCGTGCCATCGTGTTTCTCGTGATGGTGACGAATGATCGGTAGCACCAGGCGAAAAGTTTTCAGCGGCGCGCAGATTCGCTCTCCGACGACCGGATGTTTCTGCATTACCTTAGTCTCATCCGAGGTCAGCGGCCCGGGCTTCAGCAAAATCGAATCAGGCACCGCTACTTTGCCGATGTCATGCACCACTCCGGCGCGGCGCAGAGCCTTGATCTGCTCTTCCGGCACACCGAGCCGCTCGCCCATGCGCGCGGACATTTCCGCGAGGCGTTCGCAGTGCCCATGCGTGTAGGGATCGCGTGCCTCAATGCTGTGCGCCAGGCTGAACAGCACCGCCTCGGCGTTTTCCAGTTCATCCGTGTACTGCTTCAAACGCAGCAAGGAGCGCGTGCGCGCCAGTAGTTCGTTCAAGTCAATCGGCTTGCTCAAAAAATCGTCCGCGCCCGCGTTGATGCCTATGATGCGGTCCTCTGTGGTCGTAAGCCCAGTGACCAGCACCACCGGCGTCAGCCGCGTTTCAGGCGTGGCCTTGATATGCCGGCAAACTTCAAACCCATTCATCCCCGGCATCATGATGTCCAGCAGAATCAGGTCCGGACGAAACGTCGCGCACTCCTGAATCGCCGACGGACCATCCGCCGCGTCGCGCACCTCGAAGCCCTCGCGCCGCAGCAAGAATTCCAGCGCCGCGCGCGCTCCTGATTCGTCGTCCACGATTAGAATTTTTTCGTACATAAATGCGTATTTACGCCCTCAAGCGATGCAGCAATTCAGATTTTCGCGCTTTTTTTAAAGCACACTGCGAGCCGCATACAAGACGGCGCAATCGGAGTTTCTGGCGAGCTCCGCAACTAATCCAATGTAACCCGTCCCCGAATTTCCAACAACCCCCGATTCCTTAGATGATTCAAAACCGGATAACGCTGCAAGCGCCTCTGCAAGCCCCGGATTCTCTCTGCGTCCTGTGCGTCTCGGCGGTAAACGCCTCTATCTTTCTCAGATCTTTCTCCGCAGTTCCTCTATGCCCTCTGTGTAAAATTTTTGGACTTTCGCGAACGCGCCCGTCCTATTCCCGCTGCAAAGTCGCCTCAATCAATCCATGCGGCTCATCGGTGGGAAGAAAAACTTCCGCCGGGTTATCCATCCCAAACGGAGAAAGATCCACCAAATTAAAATGCTTATTAGGCAAAGAAAGATGAATCTCCCGCACGCGATCAAAGTTATTCAGCACCGCTTCGCCCATCGCGTACAAAGTATGCTGCAGCGACTGGCTATCATGCTCCGCAAACGTTTCCAGCAAGGTCTGCCGAATCCCATGCCAGAGCGGCCCAAACTCGATGTCGCTGCCTTCATACAGCCAATCCGCGTGAATCGAAGTGGAGAGAATCCGCTTGCGATCCTCCTTCAACGTGGTGTACGGATCGCGCAGAAAATTATCGAACGCCGATTTCGTGGTCTTCAGCACCAGCAGTCCCGCAATCCCCGCACGAATCGCCGTTCCCGCCCGCGTCGCATCCAAAGCTGCCGTTCTCCGATCCTGGCCGCCGCGCAAAAATGCCGAAGCGTGCGGTTTCCCGCCCAACGCAATCCTCCCCCAGAGGTTTTCCTCCGCCTGAATGCGCACGCGCGTCACCTGCGGGTTGTAAGTCAAAAAATGCTCCACCAAGTGCGTGCAAAAATCCTCGATCGAATCCACCGGATACTGCCGCGCCAGCACGTACACCGTGTTCTTCATCGTGTCCGTCGGCAAAATCTTGCGATTATCGCCCTTGGTATGCGCCGTCTCGAAATCGCCCTCGAACGAAATGCCCAGCGTCAGCTCGCGTATATCGTGCCGACCATCCTGGCGCACCACGCGCAGCAGCCGCACGCGCGCTTTGCCGTAATTATTTTTCCCCAGCTTGATGGCCATGCGTCAGCTCCCGCGATACGTGGAATATCCGTAAGGGCTCAGCAGCAACGGAATGTGGTAATGCTCCTTGGCATCCTCCACTTGAAATACGATTGTGATCTGCGGATAAAGGCCGCGAACTTTCCGCGCATGAAAATAAACGCTCGTCTCGAAGGTCAGGCGGTAAATCCCCGCCGCAAGCGCTCCCGCCTCCAGTAGATGGCGCAGACGCCCGTCCGCATCCGTCGCGCCTTTGCTGATTTCCTGCCAGCCGCCGCTCTTTTGAATTTCCAAAGTAACCGGCACGCCCGCGGCAGGGCGTCCCAGCGAAGTATCCAGCACATGCGTGGTGATCTGGCTCATGATCCGAGTAATTTCCCCAAGCGCAGCCGCGTAATCTTGCGCTGCTCTTCGCCGGCGATGCTCATTTCAGTTTCCGCATCGTGCCCCAGTCGCTCCTGCAGGCTCTTCAATATCTGCTCGCTCGATTTTTCGTTGGCGCAAATCAAAAACACGTGTCCGAACGTCGCTTGGTAAGCCTCGTTTGCCGCCGCGAGCACCGCCAGCGTTTCCTGCGGCGCCCTCTGCGCGAGCGCCTGTTCACCCGCGGACCATTCGCGCGCCGTCGCGGTCTGCTTCGCCGCCGCTTTCTTGGCGCCAATCGCCGGGTGGCTGCGAAAGATCGTCAGCCAATCCTTGCGCCCGAGCGTCCCAAAAGCCTCTTCGGCCGAATCCAGCAACGCGCAATCATCCGCGAACGGCCGGTGCGCCAGCACCAGCTCGACCCATTTTTTCGAGCCGCAACAATCAAACAGCGCCGCAGCGGCCTGCTTCCGCGATAGCTGATTCACCCGCGCGATTCCCGCCAGCTGATCCGCAGCTTGCGCCGCGCGCCCAAACACACGGAACCGCGCAACGCCGCCATCGGGGTAAATATTCAGCCGCACATGCGTCGCCGCGCCCACATCGTGCAGCTGCCGCCGGAATATATGACTGTGATTGGCCTTGAGTGGCACGCGAGGCAGCAGCTGTCGCCATTTTGCGGAGCCTAATCGCGCGATTGCAGCGCCCGGTCCTTCGGCGTGGCAAACTTCGACCGAACAGCTATCCGGAAAATTCCCCTTGAAGTGCGCCGTGTCCACTTCCACGCGATGAATCGTCCCGGCCATTCCCAGCTTTACGATCGCCCAATCGTGTCCCGGCCCTCGCCTGCGGCGCGTTTCCCAGCCGTCGCTCATGATTTTGCTGCGCCCGGGCATCAGCATATTCAAAGGCTCGCTGTAAAATTGATCGCTCGTAGATATCACCTGGCCGCCATTTTCCACTGCCGCCAAATCAAGTTCGCGCTTCGCCAGCCCGCGCGCACCCGGCACCACCTCGCCATAGAGCCGCAATCGCGCCACGCCGCCGTCGGGATAAATCTTGAACCGCACATGCGTGAACCGGCCGGCGTGCTCTAGCGCCGCGGAATTTTGCGAATCGCCCTTCAGCGTCGTCTCCGGCAATATCTCTTCCCAATGCGTGGCTGCAGCTTCGAGCTTTTTCTTTTCGTCCTGGTACGGCGCGGAACCGCCAAGATCGCATCCTTCCAGCGAAAATCGCGCGGGATAATTTCCGGTGAAGAAACTGGTATCAACCACGACCCCGCGCAGAATCCCCGGCAGTCCCAACCGCACGATGCACCAATCGCATCCCGGAGTGCGCCGCCGCCGCGTCTCCCACCCGTCCATCCACTTTCCTCTGTCCGTGTATTTTCCCTCGATAAAAATTGGCTTGCTGTGCTTCAGCAGATTTTCCTTGGGCGCGAAGAAATCGTCGTTTGCCACCACCACACGGCCGCCCAAACGCTCGGACGCTAAATCCACGAATTGCATGAACTCATTCATACTGCGCCTCGCTGCAGCACGTGCCCTACCGGCCCCGCTGAAAATTCTCCGCGCTCGAAAATCTTGCGCCCGCGCAAAAATGTCGTCTCCACCCGCCCGTAAAGTTCCCGGCCCGCGTACGGCGTGACCTTGTGCCGGTGATGCAGCTGCGCCGGATCCACGCGAAATTTCGCGCTCGCGTCCCAAATCACGAAATCAGCGTCGCAACCCACGGCGATCGATCCCTTCTTTCCTGCGAGTCCTGCAAGCTGCGCCGGCCCTTCGCACAACCACTTCGCAAGACGGGTCACAGAATAGCCGCGCGCACGTGCCTCCGTCCACACAGCCGGCAAGCTCAGTTGCAAGGACGCAATGCCGCCCCACGCACGCAGAAAATCGCCCCCTTCAGGCAGCTTCATCGCCGGAGGGCAAGGCGAATGATCCGTCGCGATGAAGTCGAGCGTCCCATCACCCAGCGCCTGCCATAACTTTTCGCGGTTCTCGCGCTCGCGGATCGGTGGCGCGCATTTGAATTCCGTTGCGCCGTCCGCAATTTCTTCCGCGGCAAAAGTCAAATAGTGCGGGCAAGTCTCGGCCGTGATCGCGCTGCCTGCGTTCTTGGCGCCGCGCAGCAAACCCAGCGCATCCGCAGACGACACGTGCACGATGTGAATCCGCGCGCCGAATTCGCCGCCGAGCCGCAGCAGCAGCGCGATGGCTTGGTTCTCCGCCTCGCGCGGACGCGCCGCCAGCCACGTTGCGTACTTTCGCGGCGAAGCATTCTTCGCCAAGCTCGCCACAGCCCCCTCGATCGGCTCAGGCAATTCCGCGTGCGCCAGCAAAGGCGCGCCCAGAGCCGCCAACTTCGGCAGCGCGGCGCGCAGATCCGCTTCCGTCACATGCGCAAATTCATCCACGCCGCTCGGCACCAGAAAACATTTAAATCCAAAAACTCCCGCGTCCCACAGCGGCTGCAATTCCTCGGAATTCCCCGGCACCACACCGCCCCAAAACCCCGCGTCCACCCAAAGTTTTCCCGCCGCCGCGGCCAGCTTCTCGCGACATGCCGCCGCCGTCGTCGTTGGGGGAATGCTGTTCAGCGGCATTTCGATCAACGTAGTCACACCCCCCGCGGCCGCCGCACGTGCCGCAGAAGAAAATCCTTCCCACTCGGTGCGCCCTGGTTCGTTTATATGCACATGCGTATCCACCACACCGGGCATCACCACGAAATCTCCGGCCTCGTGCAGCGGCACGCTCGGATCAACTTCATCAAACCCGGAAATCGCCGCGATCACGCCCGCACGAAGGTGAATCGTCGCCGCCCGCTCGCCTTGCGGCGTGATCACGCGCTTCCCGCGCACAATCAAATCCGCCGCTGGCGGAGAACTTCGCGGGGCTTCCGAAGAATTTTGCATGTATCGCTCAGCCCGCCAAGACTTCCAGAAATTCCGCGAGTAGATTCCGCGCGACGTTGCGCCGATAGCGCGCCGTCGAACGCATATCGTCAATCGGCACGATTTCCGCGCTCAACGCGTCTTGAGCAGCAGGCAAATCCACACTGCCCAACCGCTGCCCGCGCAACAATTCCTCCGCGCGAACTGCATGCAGCACCGTTGGCCCCACGCTCCCCAGCGCAACCCGCACATCCGCGATCCGCCCCGCTTCCACGCGCCCCACCCCCGCAAAACAAATCTTCGAAATCGCCTGCGCCCGGCGCGTCCCCACCTTGCGAAAATACTGCTTCCACCCTGCATGAGACCGCGGCAATCGAATCGCGCGAATCAATTCCCCCGGCCGCAAATTCATCTTCTTATACTCGGTGTGAAACGACGCGTAAGGCGCCCATCGCGTACCACCCGCCGAAACAATCTCAATTTCCGCGCCGTAAACAACCAAGGCGGGCGGTGAATCCGCGGCCGGCGAAGCATTCGCGATATTCCCACCCAGCGTCCCGCGATTTTGCGTCGCCACGCTGCCGGTCTCAGCAGCGGCTCGGCACAGCAACGGAAATTCCCGAGCCAAGATTTCGTGCCGTTGGACTTCGGCGTAGGTAGTCAAAGCGCCCAGCGTTACGTGCTCCACAGCCACATGAATTCCGCGCAAGTCCGCAAGATTCCAGATATTCAGAAATTTCTTGTGCGGCAATTTCCCTGCTTCCAGCAGAACCATCAAATCCGTGCCGCCCGCGAACGGTTTCCATGCGCCCGGCTCGCTCGCCAGGCGCTCCAGCGCAGCCGCGAGATCCCGCGGCGTTTCCATTTCGTACGCCGGCAGGAACGCCCTCACGCGCGCTTCTCCACCTTCCCCACCGCTGCGACCACCGATTCGAAAATCTTCATGTACCCCGTGCAGCGGCACAAATTTCCTGAAAGTCCTTCGCGTATCTGCGTGTCGTCCGGGTGCGGATGCCGCGCCAGCAGATTCACTGCCGCCAGAATCATTCCCGGGGTGCAAATTCCGCACTGCGCGCCGCCATGCGCGATGAACGCCTGCTGCACCGCATGCAGCGATCCGCCGATCGCCAGGCCCTCAATCGTACGAATCTTCGCGCCCTCCGCTTGCAACGCCGGCACGAGGCAGCTGTTCACCAGCGCTCCATCCATCTCAATCGAACATGCGCCGCACTCACCTTCGCCGCAACCTTCCTTCGTGCCGGTCAATTTCAATTCCTCGCGCAGGACGTCCAGCAGGCGCGCCATTGGGTAAGCTTCAAACGACGCGGCCGTACCATTCACCACGCACGACACGCGAATTTTCCGCGCGCGCTCACGCATGTACGGCCTCTAGCATTTCCAGCAGCGTCTCGGCAGTGATCGGAATCTGCCGCACGTCCACGCCTGTAGCGTGCGCAATCGCATTCGCAATCGCTGGAGCAGTGCCATCCAGCGGCAGCTCCCCGATGCCCTTCGCGCCCGCCGGCCCGCGCCCGTAAGGAATTTCCTCAAAAAAAACACGAATCGTAGGAAGATCCACGGACGTAGGCATCACGTAGTTCGTCATCTGCGCGTTCACCATGCGCCCTTCCTGCCACACCACATTTTCATACAACGCGAATCCAATCCCCTGCGCCACGCCGCCTTCAATCTGCCCAGCAGCCAAAACGGGATTGATCACCTTGCCCACTTCCTGCACCGCCACGAAATCATTCACGCGCACCTCAGCCGTGCGCATGTCCACGGAAACTTCCGCGACGTAAACCGCCCAGGCATACGCGCCGTAAGCGTCGCCCGAATATTTCTGATCGTCCCAGTGCAGATCTCGCGGATGCTCGTACTTCACGAAAGATTTCAGCGCGCGGTGTTCCGTAATGTACTCACGACAAGCGCGTGAAAAATCCGCAGCGCTATACCCATCTGGCAGCAATCCACTGTCGCGCAATGTCTGCAGCAAGCCAGCGGCCGCCGTTTCCACCAGCTTGCCCACAATCATCGCCGTGCGCGAAGCCACGGTTGGCCCGCTGTTCGGGACGTAAGCGGTATCCGGCTGCACGATTCTGATCTGCTCGCAATCCAGTCGCAGCGCCTCCGCCGCAATCTGCGCGAAAATCGTGTTCGTGCCCTGCCCCATCTCCGTGCTGCCCGCCAGAATGTGCACGGTCCCGTCCGCCTTGGCTTCTATCGCCACTTCCGAAGCCAGATATTCTTCGCCCGATCCGGTAAATCCCGCGCCGTGCAAGAACGAAGCGAACCCAATCCCCTTCTTGATCACGGCGCGCGAATCAGAATTTGCCGCGGCGAACTGTTTGCGTTTCGCGTGGTAGCCACTCAACTCAAACGCGCGCTCCAGCAATCCCTTCATATCCACTTTCTCTTTCACTACCTGCCCCACCGCCAAAGTCTGGCCCTCGCGAATGAAATTTCGCCGCCGCAATTCATCCGGCGCGATTCCCACCGCCTGCGCGACGCGATCCAGATGCCGCTCCAGCGCGAACACACTTTGTGGCGCGCCGAATCCGCGAAACGCTCCGTGCGGCGGCACATTCGTCGCGACTGCCCGGCTGCGGATGCGCACGTTCGGGCAGGCATAGGGTCCCGCGGCGTGAATCGTTCCGCGCGAGAGCACCACCGGCGAAAGCGTTTCATACGCGCCGCCGTCCACCGTGAAATCAATATCCATCGCCAACAGCTTGCCGTCGTGGCTCACGGCGGTGACGTGACGCGTGCGCGAAGGATGCCGTTTCGTCGTCGCCACCATATCTTCCGCGCGGTCGTAGATGATTTTCACCGGCCGCCCGGATTTCCGCGCCAGCAGCGCAGCATGGGCCGCGATCATGGAGGGATACTCTTCCTTCCCACCAAATCCTCCGCCCGTTTCTGCCTGCACCACGCGGATGCGTTCCCGCGGCAGCCCGAATAAAATCATCAGCGCTTTGTGCACGTAATGCGGGCACTGCAGCGAACCCCACACCGTCACGCCTTCCGCCTCACTCACCTGCGCGATCATCCCCTGCGGCTCGATATAAAGTTGCTCTTGCGCTCCTGTTTCGTACGTCCCCTCCACCACCAGGCCAGGCTCGGCCCACGCGCCATCCACGTCACCCTTTTCCACGTAGAAGGACTTGAAAATATTGTCCTGCCCCCAGATGATTTCCTTGCGCGCGAGCGAATCCTCAATAGAAAACACGCCCCGCAGCGGCTCAATCTCGATGCGCACTGCCCGCCGCGCTTCCTCCAACAAATATTTATCCTGATGGGCCAGCAGCACCACCGCTTCTTCCGGGTGATTCACGAATTCAGCGGCCAGGCAGGGCTGATCTTCAATCAGCAGCGCGATGCAATTTTTTCCGGGAATGTCTTTCGCGGTGACTACCGTAAACTCGTGCCAGGGAATCTCGCCTTCGAAATGAATCGCGCGAATCCGGCCGCGCGCCACCGGGCTGCGCACCGTCACGCCGTGCAGCATGCCGGGAAAAGTCAAATCATCCACGTAGCGCGCGCGTCCGGTGACTTTTTCGCGCCCTTCCTTGCGCGGCACCGATTTTCCAATCACACGCGTCTCCAAATCAGCCGGCCTCAATAGCGAATTTTGTCGGACTTCTCCCGCCACGCGCGGAACGCCGCCAGCGCGTCGTCGTGTTTCAGCTGAATCATCGGAATTTGCCGCGCCGCATGCGGCACGCGAAGTTCCTGATAAATGAACGCATCGTCAAACCCCGCCTGCGCAGCGTCTGCAGCCGAATTCGCAAAATAAACCCGCACCGGGCGCGCCCAGTAAATCGCACCCAGGCACATGGGGCACGGTTCGCAGCTGCTGTAAATTTCGCAGCCCGGCAATTCAAAACTTTGCAAGTTCCGGCAAGCCTCGCGAATCGCCACGATCTCCGCGTGGGCGGTGGGATCGCTCGTGGTAGTGACGCAATTCATCCCCTCCGCGATGATCTTGCCGTCCTTCACGATCACCGCGCCAAAAGGTCCGCCCCGCCCCGAACGCACGTTTTCCAAGGACAGCGCGAGAGCGCGCGCCATAAAGCCATCACACAATGGATTAGCCGTTCGATCGGGCATCAGTCTTGGTGCTGCGTTCCAATTCGCTGCCCGTGATTGTAGCGCAGCCGGTCACTTCCGCAGGAATGAGAATGTGCAGCGATCTCACCGGTGATTCCGAGGGGCGGTCATCGCGCAGCGGCCGTTGCCGTTCGTAGCGCCGGCGTCTCGCCGGCTGTTTTGCATGTGCTTTTGAATTTGTAGCGGCCGCCTGCTTTTTTTTAGGCGGGCGTAGTTGCCTGTGCCGTTGCTGTTGCCGTTGCCTTTGCCATTATGTAGCTGCCGCTCTGTCCCGCGCCTTTCGGGACAGAGCGGCAGCCTTTCGCCCTAGATTTATCCCTCGCCCCTCACGATCACACCATCGCGTCCGGCGTGATAGCCCGGCGCAACGCCATCGTTGCAAAAGATCGTTCCTTCCGCCGCCAGAAATAGAGCAGCGCGCTCCCAATTAGAATCAGCGCCACGCTCAATCCAGCCCACATTCCGGGCGCGCCCCATCCCCAATGAAAACAAAGCAGCGCCCCCAGCGGCAAACCCACCAGCCAGTAAAAACACAAGTGGCACAACATCGGCGTGCGCGTATCGCCCGCGCCGCGCAAAGCCCCCGTCGCCACCGTTTGCATCCCATCAAACAATTGGAAAAATGCCGCGACAAAAAGCAATTTGCTCGCCACCGGAATCAAAGCCTGATCCGGCGTGTAAATGCGCACAATCCCGCGCGGCACCAGCAAGAACGCGATCGCCATGCAGGCCATGAACGTCGTCCCCAGCAGCATCGCGGTCCATCCCGCGCGGCTCGCTGCGTGCGGATCATTGCGCCCCAGCCCCTGCCCCACGCGCACCGCCGCCGCAGCGCTGATTCCGAGCGGCACCATGTACGTCAAACTCACGGTATTTAGAGCCACCTGATGGCTGGCCAGGGCGTCGGCCCCAAGCCTGCCGATCAGCATCGTGGCTACTGCAAAAACTCCCACCTCGAGGCCAAATTGCGTCGCTGCCGGAAGCCCCAGATACACCAGCCTCCACACGCGCGGAAAATTCGGCAGCCGCGCCGCGTTGCGCAAGCCGGTTTTATTGCGGTGATCGTAATACAGCGCGTAAGCCAGCAGCACACACGACATGTAAACGCGCGCGACGCACGTGGACCATCCCGACCCCACCGTGCCCAGCGCGCGAAAACCCAAATGTCCGTACACCAGCGCCCAGTTACCCACAAGATTGATCAAATTCGCGGAGATCAGCGCGAACATCACAGGCTTGGCCAAATTCATTCCCTGCAGATACCGCCGGAACACAAAATAGAGCAGCAGCGGCAAAGTGCCCCAATTTAGCGTCCGCAAATACGGCAGCGCCTGATTCAAAACCGCCGGCTGTATGTCCAGCGAGCGCAGCACCGGCTCAAACAGCCAAACAACTCCCATCAGAATCGGGCTGATCGCCAGGCTCAGATAGACACCGTTGACCAACGAACGGTGGCAATCGTCCACGTCGCCCGCTCCGAAAGAATGCGAAACCAGCGTGTCGAGTCCCAGCATCAATCCGGTTCCGAAAATCGCCGCGGAATTAAAAAGAATGCTGCCCAGGCTCACCGCGCCAATTGCCACCGCGCTATTCGCCTGCCGTCCCACCATCATGGTGTCCACGATCGCCATGGTCATCCATCCCAGCTCCGCCAGGACGAGGGGCAACGCTAAGCGCAGCATGGGGCGCGCTTCTTCCGCGATATAGTGTGTAAACAGGCGTCGAATCATGAAAAATCAATCCCGGCGAATTAAACGAGAACCACTTCGGGCAGGCGCAGCAGAGGTCAGCACACGCAGTGGCGAAGCAATCGCCCACAAGTTTATACTCGTTGTGGCATGCGCGTCTCCCCCAACCGAACGCGCACACTAATTTTCCCCGGCACCGGTTGCTGCCCTCTCAATAACCTAAATAATTAGGAGGAAATCATGGCAAAAATTGAAAAACGCGTCGTGCTGCCCGGCAGCGAACGTGCCCTCTTGCCCGGCTCACGTAAGATCGGACCATCCGACCCCAAAGAACAAATCCAAGTAACCATATTTCTCCGCCGCGGTTCTTCGCCCAAACAGTTTCCCGACGTGAAAAAACTCGGCAAGCTCCTTCCCGCGCAACGCCAGCATCTTTCCCGCGCCCAATTCGCTGCCCTGCACGGCGCGCGACCTGCGGACATCAAGAAAGTCCGCGCCTTCGCGACACAAAATAAATTGAAGGTCGTCGAAGTCAGCCGTCCCCGCCGCTCCGTCCTTCTCAGCGGCTCCATCGCTGCGTTCAGTAGCGCCTTCGGCGTCGAATTGAATAGCTACCAGCATCCCACCGGGACCTGCCGTATGCGCACCGGTACGATTCAGATTCCGGCCTCGCTCAGCCGCATCATCGAAGGCGTCTTCGGTCTCGATAACCGGCCGCAAGCCAAGCCGCACTTCCGCGTCCGCAAACAATCGCAAAATTCCGCCGCTCGCGCACAGTCTTCCAGCGCTTCCTACAACGCACCACAAGTCGCGCAAGCTTACGATTTTCCCGCCGGCACCACCGGCAGCGGACAAACCATCGGCATCCTGGAATTATCCGGCGGCTACAGCTCCAGCGATCTCAACACCTATTTCAAAAATCTCGGCATCGCGACGCCTACCGTCACCGCCGTCTCTGTGGATGGCGCCACAAATTCGCCCACCGGTGACGCGAACGGCCCGGACGGCGAGGTTGAACTCGACATCGAAGTCGCCGGAGCCGTCGCTCCCTCCGCGCAAATCGCCATGTATTTCACTCCGAACACGGACCAGGGTTTTCTCGACGCGCTGACTACTGCCGTGCACGACGCCAAGCTGAAACCCGCAGTGGTTTCAATCAGCTGGGGCGGCCCGGAAAGCTCCTGGACGCAGCAGGCGCTCACCGCATTCAATTCCGCCTGTGAAGACGCTTCCACGATCGGCGTCACCATCCTTGGCGCCTCGGGCGACGATGGCTCCTCCGACGGCGTATCCAGCGGCACGCCCACGGTAGATTTTCCCGCGTCGAGTCCGTACGTTCTCGCCTGCGGTGGCACGAAACTCACGCTCGCCGGCACGACAATTTCCAGCGAGCAAGCCTGGAACGAACTTGCATCCAGCGAAGGCGCCACCGGCGGCGGCGTCAGCGAAGTTTTCGCTCTGCCGAGTTATCAGCAGAGCGCGGGCGTCCCGAAGGCGCCCAACGGTTTCGTCGGCCGGGGCGTTCCCGACGTCGCCGGTGACGCCGATCCCGAGTCCGGTTACAACGTGCTCGTGGATGGACAGCAGACGGTTATCGGGGGCACTAGCGCCGTCGCGCCGTTGTGGGCCGGCCTGCTCGTGCGCATCAATCAGTCGCTGGGAAAAAATGTGGGTTACCTGAATCCGTTGCTCTATACGAGCAACGTGGAATCCACGCTACACGATATTACGGCGGGAAATAATGGGACATACTCCGCGGGACCAGGATGGGACGCCTGCACAGGATTGGGCACGCCCGACGGTGCCGCATTGCTGGCAGCTCTGGGCACCCCGGCCGCGACGGCAAAGAAGAAGAAAAAATCCCCGACCAAGCACAAAGCCACTACCGCGAAACGCCGCAAAAAATCCTGAACGCAGCGATTGGGCCAGCGCCGGCGGAAGAATACTACTGTGGCGCTGAAGGACTCACGTCCAGATGATCCCAAATGACGTAAGTCAGCCCCGCCACCGCGCCCGAGAAAATCAAATAGAAAGCCAACTTGCGTCGCCGGCGCTTGCGCGGTTGAACGATCGGATTGTCACCGCCCGCGCTTGCCGGAGTTGGCTGTTGGTCGGCCTGATCGAACGCCATCGTCACGCGGTAATTTGTCCCGGCAGGGATCGTGTGCAATTCGCCGTCATTATCCAGCACCAGCGCCCCTCGGTACGTCGAAATCACCACTTCCTGCGGACCCAAAATCGTCACTTGGCCGTATGCGGGCTGCCCATCGGCCGCGCGCAAAACTCCTTGCGGAATTTCCAGTTCGATGTCGCCGGCGCAGTTTGAAGAAAATCCCACCGTGCCGCGCGTCACCGTCGCATGTACCGTGCCGGCGTCCTGTTCAAGCGTCGCCGTGCTGTCCGCCAGCAGATACAATTGGGTGCAGCGCAGCTTTACGCGCAGTTGGCCACCGGCCTCCGTCGCCAGCGTGTCGCCGCGATAAACGGAGGTTCCCACTGCGAGCTTCGCACTATCGAGCTGCGCTTCCTGCGCCTGGATCACCGTCCCCAGCGGTTTTTCCGCAGCCGCAAACGCGGGAAGGTCCAGCAAGCTCGACACCAGCAACACCACGAGACACAATCGCGCCCCAGATCGCACAAAGCCCTCCGAGAGGTACGAACTCAAACTAGGCTTTGTAGGCAACATGGTCAACGAACATGCGGCGAACTGGTGCGTAGGAATAACGCTGTAGTGTACGTGTAGTGGAATCTTCGCCCCGGAAGCCACGCGCAATGAAGCGCTTAGCTGCCACTGCTGCGCGCACCTCGCTCGAACAAAAAAATCCGTCGCAGCCGCAGAAATCGTTTCTTCCACTGCAACGAATCGCGCCTCAGGTAGTATAGTTTTTGCGGGTACAGGGGGCGGGGCTATGAAATGCCGGCAGCAAATTCGTGCACTAAATTCAGCAATCGTTTTTCTCGCAGCTCTAGGGCTGCTTGCTTTTCCGTCCGCCACCTGCGCGCAATCCTCCCCCGCCGCCAATGCAAATGCTACGAATGACGCGCCAATCCCCGCCAGCATCTATGCAAATTTGCAATGGCGCTGCATCGGTCCGTTTCGCGGAGGCCGCACAGTAGCCGGCACCGGAGTCCCCGGTAATCCAAATCTTTTTTACATCGGCGTGAACAACGGCGGCGTGTGGAAAACCACCGATGCCGGCCGCACCTGGGTTCCCATTTTTGATGGGCAGCCCACTGGCTCGATCGGCGCGCTAGCCGTAGCTCCATCCAATCCCGACATCATTTATGTAGGAAGCGGCGAAGGACTCCGCCGCCCCGATCTTTCCACCGGCGACGGCATCTATAAATCGACTGACGCCGGCCATACCTGGAGACATCTCGGACTGCGCGACGGCCAACAAATCACCAATGTCATCGTTGACCCGCAAGATCCCAATCGCGTCTTTGTCGCCGTGCTCGGCCATCCCTACGGACCCAACTCCGAACGCGGCGTTTTCCGCTCCACCGACGGCGGCGAAACGTGGCAGAAAATTTTCTACAAGGATGACGACACCGGCGCCACAGACCTGGCGTTCGATCCCAAAAATCCGCAGACTCTCTACGCGGACATGTGGTCTTCGCGCCGCCCGCCCTGGACCACGGGTAATCCGCTGGAAGGGCACACCGGCGGCCTTTTTAAGTCCAGCGACGGCGGCGATACCTGGCATCCGCTCGCCAAAGGTTTGCCCACGAATGCGCAAGGCCTGGGCCGCATCGGTTTCGGCATTTCGCCCAGCAACCCCAATCGCATGTACGCGCTTGTGGACGCGGCGCCCGAAGTCGGCGGCCTCTATCGTTCCGACGATGCCGGAGAAAGCTGGCAGCGCGTAAATCACGAAGAACGTATCTGGGGCCGCGGCTCCGATTTTGCCTGGGTGCGCGTCGCGCCGGATAATCCCGACACGATTTACATCTGCAATACTTCCACCTATCGCTCCAGCGATGCCGGCACCAGTTTCACCGCGATCAAAGGCGCCCCAGGCGGCGACGACTATCACACCGTCTGGATCAATCCGGAAAATCCGCGAATTATTTTGCTCGCCTCCGACCAGGGCGCGACCATCACCGTCAACGGCGGCGACACCTGGAGCTCCTGGTACAACCAGCCGAGCGCGCAGTTCTACCACGTCATCACCGACAATCAATTTGCCTACTGGGTTTACGGCGGACAGCAGGAAAGTGGCTCAGCCGGCACGGCCAGCCGCAGCGATTGGGGCGAAATCACCTTTCGCGACTGGCATCCGGTGGGCACCGAAGAATATGGATACGTCGCGCCCGACCCGCTGCATCCAAATCTCATCTACGGCGGCAAAGCCACGCGCTTTGACATGATCACGGGCCAGACGCAGGACGTCTCGCCGGTAATTCTGCGCACCGGAAAATATCGCTTCAATCGCACGGCGCCGCTGATTTTTTCGCCTGCCGCGCCGCACACGCTCTATCTCGGCTCGAACGTTCTGTTCAAGACAACCGACGCGGGCCACAGCTGGCAAATCATCAGCCCCGATTTGACCCGCGAAGATCCCGGCGTGCCACCGAATATCGGCGACATGATCGCGAGCGATCCAGCGCAGGGCAAACATCGCGGGGTAATCTATTCCCTCGCGCCTTCTTCTCTCGACGCCAACCTCATCTGGGCCGGCACCGACGACGGTCTGGTCTGGCTCACCCGCGACGGCGGCCAAAATTGGCGCGAGGTTTCCCCTCCCGGCCTCACGGCCTGGAGCAAGATCGCGCAACTCGACGCTTCGCACTTCGATCCCAACGGCGTGTACGCGGCGGTGAATCGTTTCCGCCTCGATGATCTACACCCGTACATCTATCGCACTCACGACGGCGGCCAAACCTGGGAAAAAATCACGAATGGCCTGCCCGATGACGCATCGGTGAACGTCGTCCGCGAAGATCCCGTCCGCCAGGGCCTGCTTTTTGCCGGAACCGAGCGCGCCATCTACGTTTCGTTCAACGACGGCGACTCGTGGCAATCGCTTCAGCTGAATTTGCCCGCCACATCCATGCGCGACCTCGTCGTCCATGGTGACGACATCGTAGTCGGCACGCACGGCCGTTCTTTCTGGATCCTCGACGACATCACTGCTCTTCGCGAGGTCACCTCGGAAGCAGCGGCCGCCAGCGCATTCCTCTTCCGACCGGGCATCACCTATCGCGTGCGCCGCAACGTAAACACCGATACTCCGCTGCCCCCGGAAGAACCTGCCGGAAAAAATCCGCCCGATGGCGCCATCTTTGATTACAACTTGCAGTCCGCCGCGTCGGGCCCGGTGAAACTGCAAATCCTGGACGCCAACGGCAGAATCGTGCGCGCATTTTCCAGCGCGGATAAACCCGAAGCAACGATGGAGCAACTTGGAAAGGAATTAAACGTCCCGCTCTACTGGATTCGCCCGCCGCAAATTCTCTCCGATGCTGCAGGCGCGCATCGCTTCGTCTGGGATTTGCGCATTCCTCCGCCCGCTTCGCTCCGTCACGAATATCCGATCTCCGCGATCGTGCATGATACGCCGCGTCTTCCCGTCGGCCCGGCCGTGATGCCGGGAATGTACTCGGTAAAACTCGACGTGGCTGGCCAGACCTACACGCAGCCGCTGGAAATCAAAATGGATCCGCGCATCATCGCACCGGTGGACCAACTCGACCAGCAATTCCGCCTGGCCTCAAGAATTTGCGAGGCCATGAACGCCAGCTTCGCGTCGCTAGGCCAGGTTCGCGCTGTGCGCGCGCAATTGCGCGACCTCGAGCACCAGGCGCCGAAAGGCGAAGTAGCCGACGCCATTCGCGCGCTCGAAGAAAAAGTGGCGCCATTCGAAGGAGCAGTCCCGGGCTTCGGCCAGGCCGCTCATCAGGACAGCTTCGCGCAACTGAATGGACAATTCGGCCAGCTGCTGGCAGTGGTGGACGGCGCCGACGCCGCCCCCACGCAAACCGCGCAGGATACAACCGGAGATTTGCAACGCGCGCTAACCGGGCTGGAAAATCAGTGGGACGACGTAAAGGCTCGCGACATCCCGGCGCTCGACGATCAACTCCGCCGCGCGAACTTGCCCATCATTAATCTCACCGCGACCCTCGAACCCGAACAAGAAACCGCCGGCGACGACGAACCCTAAATCGCATCAATCTTCGCGGCCAAAATAAAATCGCTCTCCGTCAATCCATTAATCTTGTGCGTCCACGTCGTAATCTCCGCTTTCCCCCATCCCAACAAAATATCCGGATGATGCCCCTGCTCCTCCGCAATCGCCCCGACCTTGTTCACGAACGCGAGTGCCTGCTTGAAATCCGGAAACGTGAATGCCCGCACGATGTGATGCCCGTCCACCACCTTCCACTGGGGAACTTCTTTACCAAGCGTTGCCAGTTCGCCACCAGCCAGCGGTGGAACTCCGCCGCGGCATGGCACACAAGTTTTTTTCGCAAGCTCACTCATAGATCGCGCCCTCCTGAAAACCCGCTCGGCTCTGATTCTACAAGAACCAGCCCAAGAACCGGTGGAAGACAAGTCAGCGCTCTGCTCCGCCGTCAGCAACGACTTCTCATTTCGGCGAACGCGGACCAGCCAACGGTGCCAAAGCCTCTTCCATCAGCCGCACCATGTAACTCTCCAGAAGTTCCTCCAGTTCCAGCGGCTGCACCGGTTTCGCCAAATATCCATCCATCCCGCTCGCGAGGCATTTCTGGCGATCTCCCACTGTCGTGCTTGCCGTCAAGGCGATAATCGGTGTGTGCCGTCCGCTGCCTTTCTCGTTTCGCCGGATTGCCACAGTAGCCTCCAGCCCACCCATTTCCGGCATTTGCAAGTCCATCAGCACCAGGTCAAATCTCTGGTTCTGCAACGCCTGCACTGCCTCCAGCCCGTTTCCGGCCACCCGCGCGTGGTGTCCGCGCTTCTCCAGCAGCCGCACCATCAATCGCTGGTTCACCGGATTGTCTTCCGCCACCAGCACTCGTAGAAATAGCGCGGGGCCGTGTGTATTCTGCAATGAAAACCGCGTAATCAGTGGGACCGGGCCTTCCTGTTGGCGCGCCGCCAGCACCCGCGTCACGGCCTCGCGCAGTTCGGATTGCCGTATGGGCTTCAGCAAGTACGCCGCTATTCCCAGCTCCTTGCATCGTGCCGCATCGCCTGAACGGCCCGCCGAAGTGAACATCACGATCGTGGCTGTGGATAATTCCGGCCGCTGCCGAATTCGTTCGATTAACTCAAACCCGTCCATTCCCGGCATGTGCATATCCGCTAGAATCAGCTCGTAGGGATTTTCAGCTTCCATGGCCGCAAACAATTCCGTCAACGCCTCTTCGCCTCCTGCTACGAGCGTGGCTTTCATTCCCCAGCGCTCCAACATTCCCTCCAGAATTCTCCGGTTCGTGCGGTTGTCGTCCACCACCAGTATTTTCACGTCACGTAGTTCGGGTAGTGGCGCCATCGCCGGCTCAGCCACCCGCGTATCGGGAATGCCCACACGCAGCGTAAAATGGAACTCGCTTCCGCGTCCCAGCTCGCTCTCCACCCAGATTTTCCCTCCCATCATGGCGACCAATCGCGCTGAGATGGTCAGCCCCAAACCGGTTCCCCCATATTTTCTAGTTGTCGAATTGTCGCCCTGTGAAAACGATTCGAAGATAGACGCCCGCTTCCCCTCGGGAATTCCAATTCCCGTGTCCGACACCGTAAACCGCAGTACGCGTTCAGCGCCATTTTCGCTCTCGCACTGAACCTTTAACTGGACCTCGCCCTTATCCGTAAACTTGATCGCATTACCCACTAGGTTGGTCACCACCTGGCGCAGCCGGTTAGAATCCCCACGCACAATTTCAGGAACCTCGGGCATCACGTCAAACAGAAGCTCCAGACCCTTTTCGTCCGCCGCCATCGCCAGCGTCTTCAGCGTCAATTCCAGGCAATTTCGCAGATTGAAATCAATGGATTCCAAATCAATTTTTCCCGCCTCGATCTTTGAGAAATCCAGAATGTCGTTGATCAAGCGCCGCAAGGCATCTGTCGAAAGAATCACCGTGTCCAGGTATTCGCGCTGCTCCAGGGTGAGCTCGGTGTCCAACGCCAGTTCGGTCATCCCCATGATGCCGTTCAGCGGCGTGCGAATTTCGTGGCTCATGTTGGCCAGAAACTCGCTCTTCGCGCGGCTCGCCGCCTCGGCCACGTGGTACGCCGCTTGCGCTACCTGCCTTTCACCTTCTGCGATCTCTCTCGCCACCAGCAAGGCCTGGTTGGTTCGCGCCAGGACGGCCGTCGTCTCCGCCAGTTTCCTTTCCGCTTCCTTGCGCACGCTGATGTCGCGAATCGCCGCCGTCACCAGGATTCCGTCGGCGTTTTCCAGCGGGCTCAGCATGATCTCGATCGGAAAATCGCTTCCATCCTTGCACCGCCCGATCAGTTCGATCCCAGTCCCGATCTGCTGTCCCAGCGCCTCCGCCACGGTTCGGCTATCGTCCGCAAGCAGCCGTTCCGCAAAGCCCTCCGGTATAATATTCGTTACTTTTTGCCTTAAGAGTTCGTCTTGCCGGTATCCGAATTGTTTCTCCGCCTGCAGATTTACCAGCACGATCTCTCCGCCCTGGTTCACCACCACCATCGCATCCGGCGCTGCTTCCAGCAGCGCAAGGTACTTCGTCTCCGCGCGTCCACGCGCGGCAAGGTCGCGTCGCACCACCCATCCCGCGATCACCGCGATCAATAATCCCAATGCGCTCCCCACGATAATCGCAGCCTCGGTCTGCTCAAATCGGCGCTCGGTCTCGGCGTTCCGTTCCACTAACAACCGCTGCTCTTCCCCCTGCATATCGCTGGCAACCGCGCGAACTTCGTTCAGAATTCGCTCGCCCTGCCCTTGCCGCGCGGCTTCTGCCGCCGCGTATGCGCTGCTTGTCTGGCGCAGGTGAGCCAGACTTTCGCCATCTCGAATTATTTCTTCCGTCAAAGGCGCGAGCGTCGCAAGATGGCTCTGTTGCACGGGGTTATCCGCTGTCATGGCCAGCAGGATTTTCTCTTCCTGCTGTACCAACGATCCGTTGTCGCGCGCCGCTTGCAGAAATCCTGCTTCACCGCTCAGTGCATATCCGCGATATCCCGTCTCTGTATTGCTGATATCCCCGAGCAGCGTTTCCAAGTGCTCCAAAGCCTCATGGGTATGCTGCACCCAGCGTTCGCTCTCAGCCGAAGCGCCCAGGCTGCGGTAGGAAACGATGCCGACGACCAGAAGAACCAGAAATACGGCGGCAATCCCCCACTGCATCCTGCGTATCAGTTGCAGCACCGTCTTCATCTGACACCACCATATTGGGAATGAAGGCACGACGTTGGACTACGGCTGAAGAGGGTTCCGGCAACCGCATGCCAGTTTTCTAGGAGGGGAATTTAAGTCTATACCCGCCCGCGACGCCAGCAAGCAAGCGTTCCAGGCGCATGTCTAATGGATTACGAACAGCGGCCGATATTTTCAGAAGTAGCTAGCGTCAATACGCAACGCGCCTGGCGTATAAGTGTGTCGCGCCTCGCGCTAGAGCCGCAGGCGCGATACGGCTCTGCATCCGTTCGTTGCAAAAAATCGCGCAATGGCATCGCTCCCGCCCAGTCTGCTATTCTCTTGCGCGCGGCAAATCCCCAGCAGCCGCTCGCGCGACCCGTCGCGACACCGCTCCCGTGAGGTCCACAAATGCCCGATGAAGTTGACGAACTCAAAGAACGCGCAGAAGAAGCCGCGCACGATCGCAGCCTCGCTCCCGTTACTCTGACCATGGCCATTCTCGCCGTAGTCATCGCCACCGTCACTTTGCTTGGACACCGCGCTCATACCGAGGAAGTCCTGTTACAAACACGCGCCGCCGATCAATGGGCCTACTACCAGGCCAAGGAAATTCGCCGCCGCAATTACGAACTCTTTCTCGATGAGCTTTCCGTTTTCTCTCTTCAGGACGCCAAGCAGGTGGAGGCGATCCAGGAAAAGTACAAGAAGCAAGTGGAGCGTTACAGCGAGGAGTTGAAGGAAATCGAAGCCGAAGCCCGCAATAAGGAAGCCGAAGTAAAAGTTGAAGAGGCCCGCGCCGATCGCTACGATCTCGCGGAGGTCTTGCTCGAAGCGGCCCTGGTGATCTCCTCGATCACCCTCCTGACACGCAAAAAAATCTTCTGGGGGTTCGGAATCGTCCTCGCTGTGGCAGGAATAGTCCTAGGCGTCACCGGCCTGATGATCCACTAAACCGCAGTCACGCTCGAACATCTCTAATCGATCACCGCCGAGCCCACTTTGGAGTGCGGCGCCTCGCCGCCGCTTTCGCAAAAACTGCAGAATCGGCGCGGCCGCCCTAGGCGAGGCTCGCCTCGCCCGCATCAATCGCTGCGTCTCGCCGCTTTCTAAGGGCCACCTCACCTCGGCCCCGAAGCCGCCGATCGCGCCTCCAGATACTGCCGCACATATTCCCCAAACGCCTTCTCCAATTTCAAAGTCACTGCCCCCGGCGCCGCCGCGATCTTGTGCCCATTCACTTCGCTCACGCCCAACATGCTCCGGTTCGTCGAAGATATAAAAACCTCATCCGCCGAGTATAAATCCTCCGGCCGCAGCACGCGCTCTTCCACAGGGGCACCGACGCCAGCCCCAATCTCCAGCAACACACTGCGCGTAATTCCCTGCAAACATCCCGCCGATACAGGTGGAGTCGCCACCCGCCCGCCCTTGACGCAAAAAATATTCGCCGCCGTGCATTCCGCCACTTCTCCGCGCTCGTTCAACAGCACCACTTCATCGAATCCCGCCTGCTGCGCCTCGTAATAATTCCAGACGTTATCGAGCCAGGAAGTCACTTTCACGCCGGCCAGCGGCGACGACGCATTCCGTCCATGCTCGCGCAAACCCAGTCGCGCCGGCTCGCGATACGAAGGCAAATCCGCCGAGCAGAGCAGCAAATCCACGCGAGGAAAATCCTCGTCGCTGCGCCAAAATCCTACCTGGTTGTAAATCATATAAATCCGCGCCGCGCCTTCGCGCACGCGGTTCGCGCGCAGCACCTCGCCGAGTTGTCCGCGCACCACGTTTTCGTCAAACGGAAACGGGCAATGCGTTCGTTCCGCGTCGCGCTGCAATCGCTTCCAGTGCCGCTCGAACGCGAAAGGAACGCCCTCGTAAATCCGCACCGTGGTGAAGAGTCCCCAGCCATTCAACAGCCCCGCCTGCCCCGGCGAAAGCCGCACTTCTGCGACCGGCAGCAAACGGTCATTGTGAAATACAAAACGATGAATCATGCGGCCTCCAACGTGCTCTTTAATTCTAGCGCAGAACTCACTCAACAGAACTGGCTTCGGCAAAAACCCGGCGAATCCCGGTCACGCGCCTTCCTTTTTCGCCGATGAAGAGGTGTTCAAGTCTATTGACACCAACCGCGTCTGCGCCTAGATTGTTGTTGTGTTCATAGGAGGTTGCCGTGCGATACGTCCTTAAATCTTTCTTAGTCGCCATCCTGTCCGTCGCCCTGCTCAATGTTCCCAGCTTCGCCGCAAATGAAAAGCCTCTGGGCCTCATCACTCAGGCCACCGAGGCCCATTTGGGTTCTGCCACGGTCGCAATCGGGACTACGGTGTACCCCGGCGATACACTTGCCACGGACGAAGGCGGCACCGTTCGCCTAAAAGTCGGCGGCAGCCAGTTCTACTTGCTCTCGTCCAGCAGCGCGACGCTGTCCGAAAATTCCCCTGTCGTGAACGCCTCGGTCGCGCGCGGCACTGTCGGCTTTTCCTCCAACGGCACCGATCAGCTGGCACTGCAAATTCCAGAGGGGATTGTGCGCGCCGCCAACGGCCAACCCGGCTATGGCCAGGTCACCGTTCTCGGTCCGCGCGAAGTGATCGTCTCTGCATATCGCGGCACGCTGGTCCTGGATAACGAAGGTGACCTGCACGAAATTCCCGCTGGAAAATCTTATCGCGTCACCATGGATTTGGACGCGGCCACCGAACCGCAAGGCCCCGCCGGCGCAGGCGGCAACAACAGAGTCGTAGCTCCGCGCCATCGCCACCTGGTCTTCGACTTGATCGTTCTGGGTGCAGCTGGCGCCGCCAGTTACGCGCTCTGGTATCACTTGAGCGAAAGCCCGTCCAATCCCAATTAATAATTTTTTCGCATTAGGAATGCACCACGTCCCTCGTGGTGTGCCAACTCATGCGGCCCTAAAGATTGCAGAAGAATCCGCGTGCGAAGAGGGTTTGACTCCGACTTTCTCCTTCACCTAGCAGCACATCACCCAACGGCACAGTCCCGCCACCCTAGGTATGGCACGCCCGATTTCCCGTCTTCTCAAAATATTGCTGGTGATATTCCTCGGCCCGATAAAACTCACCAGCCGGCAGAATCTCCGTCACAATCGGCCGCTTGAACACGTGATCTTTCTCCAGCACCGTCTTCGAGGCGCGAGCTTCTTCTTCCTGCTCCTCATCGTGATAAAAAATTGCCGAGCGATACTGCGTCCCCACGTCCGGCCCCTGCCGGTTCATCGTCGTGGGGTCATGACTCTTCCAGAAAACCGCCAGCAGCTCCAGATAAGAGACCTGCGAAGGATCAAACCCCACCTCAACCGCCTCCGCATGCCCGGTCCGCCCCGTGCAAACCTCTTTGTAGTTGGGATTCTTCGCAGTCCCGCCGGCGTAACCCACCGTCGTCGAAGTCACTCCCGGCACCTGCCGAAAGGCGTCCTCCACTCCCCAAAAACATCCCGCCGCAAATGTTGCCTTCGCCATGATTAGAAAACTCCTTCGAGATTTAGCTGCGGATTCCCGCCGAGAATCTCGATCTCGTCACATCGGAACGAATCGGTCGAGGCGGCGCGAACTGACTACGGTGCCACCAAAGCCAGCGCAGGCGCTCCTCCGACCTTGAGCACGCCGGTCTGCCGCATCTTCACTGCGTCTATCACCAAGATGCTGTGCTCGTGCGGAGCCATCGCATAGAGCGTCTTGCCGTCGTTCGCAGCCACGGCGCTCCAGAAAGGCTTCGCGGTCCTGATCGTGCCGATCTTTTTCCAAGTGTGGGAATCGAGCACGCGAAGTTCCGCCGCCATTGCGTTATCGGGCCGCACGTTCGGCGCCCGACCGTAATCCAGATAGAAGCGATTGTCGTAGGAGCGGTCGTAATCCCTGTTGTATCCCAGATAGATCCTGCTGCCATCGGGCGAACTCGGCCAAGCGGCAGGAGGAACGCGGTCGGGAAGCTCGGAATGCGCCAAGGTCTCGGCAAATTCCTGCGTCGCAGCATTCATCCTGATAACGGCGCCGTCTCCACGAACGATCGCGATTTCTTGAGTATCGGGATCTTCAATAGCTTCTGCAGCGCCGACTCGCCTTTCCCACGGAAGCTTGATGTCCAGATTGCGGAGCTCGTGGGAATTAGCGTCCAACCTAATCAGCCTGACCTTGTTTGTCCTAGGGCAGAAAAAGTCGAACTGCTCGGAGTTTCGGTAATTGATGAAACGGCCGGGCCCGCAGTTCCAGAGCCGCACGCTCTCAGGCAGAAAGCTGCCGCTTCGCGTGTCGAACGCGGCCAGCCGGAAAAAATCCGCGTCTGAGGCTGTGGGCGCAACTGTCAGGATTCGGAGCGTTAATCCGTCACCGGAAACCGCCATGGTCGAAAATGGCGGCAGCGCATCGGTCACCGCGCGGCCTTCGATCGTGCTTCGCTCGAGTATCACGCCCTCGGCGGTATCAATCACCGCCAGTTCACTTGAATTGCCGTCCGTCAGCGACGCAACATAAAGGGTGCTCCCGTCCGGCGAGAGCGCAAAATCGGCGCCTTCACCAGTGCGAATGCTACCCATTTCTTTGTCGTTCTCAGGATCAACGAGCCAGACGCGGCCTTCTGGTTCGGTCAGATCGGGTTTGGGATCGAGCACATACAACCAACCGGGCTCGGGCTTGGCCCAGCTTTCGACTTCGATGTTCCTGACTTCGGACGCATTGGTCTGCGTTGGTGGATCGGTCTGCGTCGGCGCCTTAGTTTGACCGCTTTGTCCGCCCGCGCGGGCACCACCAGCCGCGAGGCCTAGGAAGGAGGACACGACGAGGAGAAACGACAAGATCAACAGGAGACTTGCTTTCATACATCGCCCCCCGGAACTCTGGCTGGGCCTGGTAACTCCGACTCACACCTCTAGCTTGGCAAGCGTACCTCTGTCCGGCCTTGGATTCAACATCCTCGCCACCACGGTACGGCCCAGCATAATCTGCGAGGTCCCGCCGCTAGGCCCCGAACAATGATTCCATCATCACTGATTCGCCGAGCGCGTCCGTTGATTCTGCGCCGAAGGTTGCGACGAAAACAAAGGCTCAAGCCCTTCCGCGAGCGTCGGGTGCGTCAAAATTGCATCGCGCAGCGCTGTATAAGGCAGCGTCCCGATCATCGCAATCTGCACGGACGACATCGTCTCACCCGCGCCGGTGCCGACCGCCGCAAAACCAAGAATGCGCTCGCCGTCGTTTTCCACCAGCGCCTTCAGGAATCCGCGCGTTTCACCTAATGTGCGGGCGCGCAACACCGCTTCCATCGGGATTTTGAACAAGCGATAGGCAATTCCCTGAGCCTTTGCTTCCTTCTCGCTGAGGCCGATGCGCGCGAATTCCGGATCTGTGAAAAGGCAGAACGGAACTTGTCTTCCAGTCGTCACGTGGTTACCGCCGCGCAGGTTGTCGCGCACCACACGGAAATCGTCAATGCTGATGTGCGTAAACTGCGGGCTGCCTGCCACCTCGCCGATCGCCCAGACGCCCGGCGCAGTCGTCTGCAGCCGCTCATTCACCTTGATGTATCCGCGCTCGGTCACTTCCACGCCGGCCAAATCTAGTCCGATTCCCTCCGTGTTCGGCTTCCGCCCCGTCGCAATCAGCAGATGACTGCCCTCGAGCGTTTTCTCTATGCCATTTTGCTCGATGACAATTTGTACGGCGTCACCTGATCTCCCTGACACCCGCTTCGCCTTCGCATTCAAGAAAATTTCCACGCCCTCGTCCCGCAGCATCCCCGCGAGAGCTCCCGAAACATCGTCATCCTCACGAGACACGAGCTGTTCGCTGCGTTCGATCAACGACACCTTGCTTCCGAACCGCCGCATCGCCTGCGCGAGTTCCAGTCCCACATAACCGCCGCCAATCACCAGCAGATGTTCGGGAACCTCTCCGAGTTCCAGCGCCTCGATATGCGTAAGCGGCTGCGCCTCGGCGAGACCAGGGATCGGATCGATCGTCGCGCGCGTCCCAGTGCTGATGATCAGATTCGTCCCACGCAATCGGCGAACGGTTCCGTCCGGCAGCGTCGCTTCCACTGTCTTGGGCGCTACGAACCGCCCCGAGGCCAAAATAAATTCCCCGCCCGTCTTCTCGTAATTTTCGCGGTAAATTTCGTTCAGGCTCGATACCATCCGGCGTTTGCGGTCACGCACCGCGGACATATCAATCGTCAAGCCTTCCGTGGTTATCCCGTAATCTTCGCTTCTGCGGACGTACTCTGCCACTTTCGCGCTGTGGATGATGTTCTTGCTCGGCAAGCAGGCGATGTTCGGGCACGAACCGCCAATATACTTGCGGTCAATCACCGCGACCCGCTTCCCTTCGCCAGCGAAAGTCCATGCCGCGACGGTTGACCCCGTCCCGCCGCCGAGAATCACCACATCGTACTCTTCCGGATCCTTACCCTTGCGCAAAGAGGTTGGAGCTACGTCCACCTGGGTGCCCATTTGAAGTTACTCCTTCACAGCGAAGTAAATATGAATTGAGGATTACTCAGCGTGACGATCGACGGACCATAAACCCTCACCAGCCAAACTCCCGGCCGCGTCCGACCAAGCCACATAATATGCCAAACCCAGGGAATTGACGACCGGCAAGCATTTCGCAGCAACGCTGGTGGGTTGCGATGGCTCGCAACCTTCCTTAGCCGAAGATTGCTCCAGCCACAAGGAAAACAACACCCCCAATGCCTGCAGTTACCCGGATGCTATGGAACGCTACCCAGCGATCACGCAGTCGCTGCCAATCGCCCGGCAGCGTTCCGGCCGTCCACGTCACGATTTGTTTGACGATAGGAACCTCTATCAGCATCGTTACAATCAGGGCAACGACGAGCCTGCCAGGGTCAAATAGAACGTCCTTGGTTGCTCCTGGTATGAGAAGAAAAGAACGGGAACTATCGAAATCAGGGCGACCGGCGTCAGAATCGTCATGACGGATTCCATGTTCCGATTCATGCGGCCCACGATATCGAGAAAAACTTCCGGCTTGAACGTGCGCATGGACCTCGTCAATGCCAGCCACGGCCCCCAGTACATTCCACCCACCAAAGCCGAGAGCACGATGCTTATGTGTTCACATACCTTCAAATTTATGGACACTCCGCTCAATGCTTTCTCTTCGCTATACCGCGGCTTTGGCCGTTGGATCGATCTTGCCGCCACCTACGGAGAAGCCGCCACCGCTCATTGCCGTGGGATTGAGCGTTGACGGCGTATCGACGCCCCATCCTCGCGCCAAACCCAATGGTGTATACTCCGCGAGCGAAAAAACAAACTATGAATACTCCCATCGGATTCCGCGCGTTAATCTTGGTCGCATTAGTTTCGGTCGCGGCGATTTTCTGCCCAGAATCAGCATTCTCGCAACAACAGGACTCGCAATCTCTCTTCCCCGAAATGCAATGGCGCATGATCGGCCCCCACCGCGGCGGCCGCGTCCTCCCCGCTCTAGGTGTTCCCGGCAAGCCCAACGAATATCTCTTCGGTGCAGTCGGCGGCGGCGTCTGGAAAACTGAAAACGCCGGCCGCACCTGGCATCCCATCTTCGACGCCGAGCCCATCGCCTCCATCGGCGCCATCGCCATCGCTCCCTCCGACCCGCAAGTAATCTACGTAGGCACCGGCGAAGCAGACATGCGCTCCGATATTTCTTTCGGCGACGGCATGTACAAATCCACCGACGGCGGCGCCACCTGGCGCGACATCGGCCTGCGCGATTCACGGCAAATCGGCAGCATCCTGGTAGACCCCCGCGACCCGAACATCGTCCTCGTCGCTGCGCTCGGCCACGCCTTCGGCCCCAATCCAGAACGCGGCGTCTACCGCTCTACTGATGGCGGCGCGAATTGGACCAAAGTTCTCGGCAAAGATGACGACACCGGCGCGATTGATCTCTGCTCCGATCCCGCCAACCCGCAAGTCATCTACGCCTCGCTATGGCAAGTGCGCCGCCCTCCCTGGAATGTTTACCCGCCCACCAGCGGCCCCGGTAGCGGCCTTTACAAATCCGCCGACGGCGGCCTCACCTGGAATCAAATCATCGGCAACGGTTTCCCCAGCGAGGGTCTCGGCCGCATCGGAATCGCCGTCGCTCCGGGCATCGATGGCAAGCGCGTCTATGCCGTAGTTGACGCTCACGACGGCGGCATCTATCGCTCCGACGATGCCGGCCAGAATTGGCGCCGCGTTTCTTCCGACGCGCGCGTCTGGCAACGCGGCTGGTATTTCGGCGGCATCACCGCCGATCCGCGCGACCCGAACGTCGTCTACGTCGCGGACACCGCACTCTATCGCTCTACCGACGGCGGAGAAAATTTCGAAGCGTTCAAAGGCGCGCCAGGTGGCGATGATTACCACACGCTCTGGATCGCCCCCGACGATCCCGCCCGCATGATTCTCGGCAGCGATCAAGGCGCGGCTATCAGCGTGGACCGTGGCGTCACATGGACCTCCTGGTTCAATCAGCCCACCGCGCAGTTCTATCACGTCACCACCGACAACCGTTTCCCCTATCGCGTCTACGGCGCGCAGCAGGATAGCGGCACCGCCGCCGTAAGCAGCCGCAGCGATTACGGACAAATCACTTTTCGCGATTGGTCTCCGATCGGCGGAGAAGAAAGCGGCTACATCGTAGTGGATCGCACAAATCCAGACATCGTCTATGGCGGCGGCCCCTTCGGCGTGCTGCGCCGTTTCAATTGGCTCACCGGGCAAAGTTTCGACATTTCTCCAGCCGCAATTCCCTTCAACGGCAGCAAGCTGCGCTTCACCTGGACGTCGCCGGTCGTGGATTCGCCGCAAAATCCGCGCGTCCTCTATTTCGGTGCGCAATTCGTGCTGCGCTCCGAAGACGCCGGGCAGAGCTGGCAAGCCATCAGCCCGGACCTCACGTTATGGCTCCCAGCACCTGAGAACCCCGAGCCGAAACCAGGAGAAGTCGGCGGCGTGGTCTACACCATCGCGCCTTCTCCGGTTCGCGACGGTGAAATTTGGGCCGGCACCGACAACGGCGCGATCCAACTCACACTCGATAAAGGCGCGCACTGGACGAGCGTGACGCCCGCCGGCGTCGAAGAGTGGAGCATGATCAGCCTGATCGAAGCTTCGCGCCACGACGCGGCCACCGCCTACGCCGCGATTGACCGTCACCAGGTGGACGACCTTCATCCTTATATCTATCGCACGCACAATTCCGGCAAGACTTGGGAAAAGACCGTCGCAGGCCTGCCCGCAAACGCCTACGTGCACGCAGTGCGCGAAGACCCCGTGCGCAAAGGCCTGCTCTTCGCCGGCACCGAAATCGGCGTCTTCGTTTCCTTCGACGACGGAAATTCCTGGCGCCCGCTGCAAAATAACTTGCCGGTCAGCTCCATCCGAGACCTGGCGATTCACGGTGACGACCTCATTGTCGCAACTCACGGCCGCGCGTTCTGGATCCTCGACGACATCGCGCCCCTCCGCGCATGGAACGAAGATGCCGTGCGGCAAAACGCGCATCTCTTCCCTCCCGCGCACGCCGTCCGCATCCGCCGCAGCGAGAATCACGATTCTCCGCTGCCGCCGGAAACTCCTGCTGGCGCGAATCCGCCGGCAGGCGCCATTTTTGATTACTTCCTGAAATCGCCCGCCGCCGGCACCGAAGTCGCGCTCGAAATTCACGACCAGCAAGGCAACGTCGTCCGCAAGTATTCCAGCTCAGACAAAGAGCCAGCAGCCGCCGAGCCGCCCCAATTCCCCAAATTCTGGCTGCCAAAATTCCAGCCGTTATCGAACGCTCCCGGAACGCACCGCTTCGTTTGGGATTTGCGCTATGCCCCGCCGGCCGCGATGCACAATGAATATTCCATGACGGCGATCATCGGCAGCGGCACCGTCACCGAACCAGAAGGCCCCCTCGCTCTTCCGGGCGAATATGAAGCCTGGCTCACCAGCGGCGGGCAGACATACAAGGCGGCGCTAACCGTAGAAATGGACCCGCGCGTAAAAATATCGCGCGGCGAACTGGTCGATCAGCTCGAACTCGAACAGAAAATAGATAACGCGATCACCAAAGCTACCGACATCGCAAAATCCGTCGCAACGTTTCGCGAGCAGCTCAAAGCGCTCCACACCAGCCTAAGCGAAAAGCCAGACGCAAAACCCCTCCTCGATGAAGTGGACGCTCTCGACAAACGCGCCCAATCCATCCAAGGCAACGCAGAGGCCCAATGGCCCGCCACCCCAGGTGGTCTAATCGGCGAAGACGGCACCCTGGCTGCGCTAGCGACAGCAGTCGGCAGCGCCGATAGCGCCCCCACATCAACAGCCTCGACCGCCTTCGCAGAATCCAGCAAACATCTAAACGACCTGCTAGCGCAGTGGGACCAACTCCAAAAGGACTTCGCCCTGCTGCACCAATAACCAAGCGACTAGCCGCAATAAGGCGACTCTCGTATCGGCGCGCCTCGAATCCGTTTACTTGCCCTATAATTACTGCGCGAGGGTCTATTTGACATGATTCAAAAATGGAAGATCATTGGGTGCAATTGTGGAGGACACCTCAAGAGGGGCCGCCGCTGAACCATGTTCGAATTTCCCAAGCTCATATCGAAAAGGACGTGGTTTGTGACCTTCTACGCGATGACGATTATCTATTTAATCGCCACACGTAGCCTTCGCTGGGACGCTGTCTCAATTATCTCTAGTGGCCTCGCACTTGGCCTGATGAACTGCATCGCGTGGATTTCCGCTCGTAGGTACAAAGATTGGAAGTGAGGGACCGAATGCTCAGCCTTTGCCGCTCGCTACAGGTTCGGCCACTCTCGCGTTGGTCTCCAAAATCTGCTCGAGCATCCCCGGAATCTCAAACACCGCCTGGTTCTTCAATCCGCTCGCGTTCGCACGAAAGCGGGCCAAATTCGCCGGCTCGATCATCCGCCCGACCGCCGGCACAATCTCATCGAAGCTGCGCAGCACGACGCCCACGTCCTTCTCCACCACCCACTGCGCGTTATAACGTTCCTGCGGCAAAGTCCACGCGTTGCACGCCACAATCACCGGCAGCTTCATCGCCAAAGCCTCGCTCACGCTCCCCGGGCCCGGTTTGCCAATAAAAAAATCCGCCAGATGCATATACCGGTTCACGTCTTTCGTAAATCCTTCCACGAATCGAGGCAACCGTGGCTTCCCCGCCCGCAGCGCAGCGGCTAATTTCTCATTCCGTCCGCAGATAAAAATTAATTGCAGCTCCAGCTCCGATTCATCCAGCCTCTTCGCGATCTCCAGCATTGCCTGCGAGCCGTAGCCGCCAAAAAGCACCACCGCCGTAGGCAAATCCGCGCGCAATCCTAATCGCGCCAAACCCGCCACGCGCTCTTCCACGGGCGCCTCATAAAATCGCGGATGCAAGATCATTCCCGAAGCGCGAAAAATCCGGTTGTCCATGTGCCCGTGTTCGCGCGCCTGCTCCACCGCCCGTTCTGAGCCGCAAACCAAATACTGCCGCTGCCGTTCAATCCAGAAATGCGGAGGAAAATCAGCGATATCCGTGAGTACTGTAACCAGTGGCCGTCCTGGACACGCATTCGCGAAACTTTCATACAGCGCACGGTTGAAGTGCGGAATGAATGACACAACCATGTCCGGCTGAGTCTCCCGCCAATGCCGCTCCAGCACGCGCACCATCGCCGCATGCCGCGACCAGATCACAAATTGCAGCACTTTCATCAGGTAAACGCTGCCCAGAGTCCATCCGCTGCGCAGCATCCAGTTGTAGTAGTCCTCGATGCGTATCCCCGCGTATTTCTTGAGGATATCCAGTTCCTCGAGCAACTCTTGGATGTTGAGGAGGCGAACATCCCACGAACGTTGCTGCGCCTCAATGGACATCTGCAGGGCCGTGGCTGCCGCGCGGTGCCCGCCGCCGGCGTCGAAAAAGCAAAACTCGATTCGTTGCATGCGCACGGACTCTCGCATCCGAAATGCCGAGGTCTGCTACGGAACTGTTAAAAGACGGTTACTGTGTCGAAAGAGTTAAATATCTGTATTTTCAGAACTTTAGCACGCATGTCATCTGGCGGTAACACTCGCCCTCTATTCTCGTAGTCGTGAGATGCGACCTGCATGTTCACTCGTACTTCTCCGGTGCGTGCACAACCCCCTTTGTCCGAAAGTTTTGCCGCGAAAGTTACAGCGATCCCCGCGCTGTTTATTCCCTGCTACAGCGCCGCGGCATGAACCTCATCACTCTCACCGACCACGATTCCATCGAAGGCGCCGAACAATTGCGGCAGCACCCCGATTTTTTTGTCAGCGAAGAGCTAACCTGCAAAATGCCCAGCGGGACGGAAGTGCACATCGGCGTGTACGACATCAGCGACCGCCAGCATCAGCAGTTGCAACAACGCCGCAACGACATCGTCGCGCTCCTGATGTACCTCACCGAGCGCCGCCTTTTCTTCAGCATCAATCACGTTTTCTCCAGCGTCACTGGCCGCCGCGAGCGCGAGGATTTCGCCTGGTTCCAGGAATATTTCCCCGCCGTCGAAACGCGCAATAGCCACATGCTCGAAAGCGCCAACCAGCGGGCCGCGCAGCTCGCCAAGCAATGGGACAAAATCGCCATCGGCGGCAGCGACGCGCATGCGCTGCCCTCCGCCGGCACCGCCTACACCGAAGTTCCTGGCGCCCGCGACAAGGAAGAATTCTTTGAGGGCCTGCGCGCCGGCATGGGCCGCGTCTCCGGAGAATCCGGCAGCTTCAGCAAGCTCACGCGCGACGTCTTCGTCATCGCCTACGAAATGATGCGCGAAAAATCCTGGACCGCACTGCTCTCGCCGCTTGCCGTGCTCATCCCGGTCATCACGTACTGGAATTATCACGACGAACGCGCTTTCGGCCGCCGCTGGGCTGCCGAAATTCTGGGCACGCCTGAAACCCGCAAACATCCTCGCTGGATATCGGTGCCGCAATCCGCGGCGGAGGAATGGGTATGACCGTCGGCAAAGCTGTCTGGAACCAGATTCAATCGAACGATCATCGCCTGATGCGCCGCGTGCACCGCTGGCGCGCACCGCGCTGGTTTCGCATCCTGATGATATTAATGACGCGCATGGGCGACGGCTGGCTGTGGTATTCGCTCGGCCTGATCCTGCTCGTCTACGGCGGCGAACATCGCTTCCTCGCCATCGGCGCGGCCGCTTGCGCCGCTCTGGTGGGAATCCTGCTATTTCGCGCACTGAAGAAAACCAGCAAGCGTCAACGGCCCTGCGAAATCGAGCCGCATTGCTGGTCCTTGATTCTTCCGCCCGACAAATATTCCTTTCCGTCAGGCCACACCATCACTGCCTTTGCCATCGCGCTCTCACTAGGCCTGTTCTATCCGCACATTCAAGGCGTGCTGCTAGCTGTAGCGCTGCTCATCGCTTCCTCGCGCATCATCCTGGGAATGCACTTCCTCAGCGACGTGCTCGCCGGCTCCGCCATCGGAATCGCGCTGGGCACTGTGAGCTACCATATCTTCGCAGCCCTCTGAACGGATGCGACACGAACGCTGGCGCCTCCCCGCCGCACGCCTCGCAAAATTCCGCGCATGGTTCAGCCCAAGACGCTTCCGAACAGAAGGCCGCGCGCACCGCTCCCGATTTTTCACGGTGCCGCGCCTCACGCGTCGCTTCTTCGCCTGAACCTCGCGCCATCACAGCCCGCCCCACCACGCGCTCGTGCCCGCATCGCTTTGTAGCGGATCATTTCAAAGCGGAAGCTGACGCGACAAATCTATGACGTCAAAGTGACACGAATCTTGCCTCCCGGCGACAACTCCCCCGCTCCCACGCCGCACAATCGTTCCTCAGAAGGTGGCAACGGCCACAACGTCACGCGAGATGGACCTCAAACGGAGGAAAAAATAATGCTTACGAAATGGATTGCCAAAGTCGCGGGAGTTCTTTTGCTATGTCTTGCCCTGAGCGCTGCGGCATCCGCGCAATACGGCGGAGGCGGCGGTATGGGCGGTTCCGGCGGCTCCGGCTCCTCCGGCACGGGAACCACAAACGGATACGGCTCGGGCAACGGCAAAGCCATCGGAATCGGAGCTGGAGTTGCTGCAGCCGCAGTCGTTGGCGTCGTACTGCTCGTTCATCACCACCACGCCGCGGAGAAGTCGTCGCAAGCGTCGCTCCTCGGTTGCACCCAGCACGATTCACACGGCATCAGCCTGACCAACGAGAACGACAATCAAAGCTACGCGCTCATTCCAGGGAGCACATTGCTCCAACCGGGGGACCGCCTCGAGCTTAAGGGCGTGATGACCGACGAGGGATCAACGACCCACGCGTTTCGCGTGAATTACATCGTGAAGAACTACGGGGCGTGCGGACCGGTCTCGGCAGGAACCAGCGCGTCAGTGACGGGTACGGTCGCAGTCGCACAAGCTGCACACTAAACGACCGGCACAACGGGCCCTGCAACAAAATTGGAGTCGCAGTTTCGATTTGCACCGTGTTCCCGGAAGGATGCGCATTAGATTCATGGACGGGGTCTGAAGCGCACCCTCCGGGAACAATAAATTTGCCCGCGCTTCGGCGACAAACAAACTAATTTCCCCCGCACGCTCCCGTTTTCACTCCCGAAATCGCCACGCCGTATTGATTCGCTCCCGAGATGCGCGTGCCCCCACCTAACAGCACCACGCTATCCACCGGGCTCGGCCAGTTCATCTCGTATAATCCGCGCGACGCATCCACCGCGCGCCACGTCCCACGAAACGACCCGCTCGTAAACGTCCCATTCGGCGCCACGTCCACATTCCATCCATTCGCCCAGTGCCAGGTTCCGGCCAGGCCCACACTCCCCGTCACACGCCCGCCCGAAATCGGATAGCCGTATTGATTTCCTCCGCTCATCGTCCGCTGATCCGGCGAAACCGTCAGCGTCTCAATCATCACGGGCCAAGTGAACGTATACGCGCGACGCTGCGCGTCCACCAGCCGCCAGTGCGCCGTAAACGGCCCGCCGACCATCGTTCCGTCCGCATGAATTACGACCGGCGAGTTGTTGAACCATTGATAGCAACCCACGATCGGGTCCGCGCTCGCGTTCACAGATGGTGACCGCGGCGCCGTCTTGGGCGCCGGCGTCACAGTCTTGCCTCCGCCGGCATTCGGATCACTCATCGCATCTCCGCCACCCGCAGGATTCGTCACGCTCGACCCGCCCGCACCATCCGCAGAGTTCCCTGCCGAATCCCCGCCACTGTGCGAAAAAATCGCCACCAACGCCAATAGCAGCACCACCGCCCCCACGCCAATCCAAATCTTCTTCGCCGATAATCCGCCGCCGCTGGCACCAACACCCGCCGACGGCATTGCACTGGTTCCAGTGATCCGCGTTGTCTTCGCAGCACCAGCCGCAGCAGCCGTTCCCGTCGCGCCTCGCTGCCACATCACCGTGCCATCGGAGAAACCTGCCGACGCCGCGCCCGATACCGATCCCTCCCCCTTCACCGGAATCAGCTTGTGCACCGTCGCCGCCAGCGCATCCAAATGCTGCTCCATCGGCGGCGTCATCGCATCCAGCCAATGCACCGACCCGATGAAGTAATCCAGCGACTTGCCCGGCGCCACATCCTCAATTCGGAACGGCAGGATCGCCACGCCGTTGCTCACCGCGCGTTCCACTTCCTTCGGAATGTGTGCCGAAGTATTCGAGCTCGAGGAAAACACCAGCACCATCACTTTCGCACCGTGGATCGCATCTATAATCGCTTCGCCGTAGGACGTTCCCGCCACAATGTCCCGCGGCGCGATCCAGCAGCGTATTCCCGCAGCTTCCAGCCGCGCGCACACTGCGTCCGCTACGATTTTATCTTTCGACGCATAGCTGATGAAAACATCGAACGACACGAGAAGGGCCTCCGCACTTCGAACTTCGCAAAACGCAACCGCTCAGTGACTCATAAACCTGGCCGCGCCCCGGCCTTGCACCAAAATCTTATCATCTCCCGGCAAACCGGAATTTCCGTTTCGCGCCTCCGGCTCGCGCATCGTACGCTCCTCCGGTCTGCGACACAACGAATTCGCCACCGTCCCACGCAGCCGCACCTGTGTTTCATTTCCGTGCCTGGCGCGTTCATCAAAGTGCACTGACACCTTTCAATCCCGACGAGCATCTAACGGGTGGCCGTTGAGTCTTGCGAAGTATTGGAGCGAATGGTCGCGAGTTTTCGTCAGGAGGTACACAGCTCATGTTCAGCTGCTCTCGTCTTTCGTGTTTATTTCTGGTCACTCTTCTCTGCACCGCTGCTGCTTCAGCCCAGGAAGGCCGTCCCCGTGCCCAGGCAGGCGACGACAAAATCCACCTCGATGTCGTCGTCACCCCAAAATCCGGGCCGCCCGTCGCCGATCTCCAACAACAAGACTTCACCGTGCTGGACAACAATTCGCCGCAGGCAATCACTGCGTTCGCGGCCGTCACTGGTCGCCAGGCTCCCGTTGAGGTCATCATCGTAATTGACGCAATCAATATCGATGCACGCGAAATCGGTTACGAACGCATCCAGATCGACAAGTTCCTCCGCGGCGAGGGGGGTCACCTCGCATACCCCGTCGCCATCGTGGTCGCCACGGACACAGGCGCCAAGCTTGCCGAGAATTTCTCGAGCGACGGCAACGCCCTGGGCGCCGCCATGGATCGCGATCAGATCGGTCTGCGTGACATCGGACGCTCCGCCGGTTTCTACGGCGCAAGCGAGCGCTTGCAGTATTCTCTGGGGGCGCTGAATCAGCTGATTACCACCGAGGCCCCGCGGCCGGGGCGCAAGATCCTGCTGTGGGTTTCTCCTGGCTGGCCGATCCTCTCCGGCCCCAATGTCGAGCTCGACGCGAAGCAGCAAGATCAGATTTTCGGGCAAATTGTCGCGCTCTCCACTCAACTCCGTCAGGCCCGCATCACCCTTTACAGCGTCAATCCTTTAGGAGCCGGCGAGTCCGTCTTCCGCGGCACGTACTACGAGGAGTTCGTGAAAGGTGTCAGCAAACCTAGCCAGGTCAATCTGGGGAATCTGGCGCTCCAGGTGCTCGCCCTTCAGAGTGGAGGCCTTGAGCTCGACTACAACAACGATCTAGCCGGCCTCTTGCAAAAATGCGTCTCCGACGCCGCGCCCTTCTACGAGATCTCTTTTGCCGCGCCGGCAGCCGAGCGGCCGGACGAGTACCATCGCATCGAAATCAAACTCGCAAAACCCGGCCTAACCGCGCGCACTCGCCAGGGCTATTACGCGCAACCTGCGCCCCGCAACTAAGCAATTTGCGCCAGAAAATTCGCCGCAGAGAATTTGTGGCGCCCCAGGCGCGCCATAATTTGCCTGACGTTCTAACACGCCCGCTTCGGCAATTGCACTCTTTCTAAAAACGCAAAGCGTCAACAGAGCCTGATGGCTTCCAATACGTTTCTCGATACTTAACGGAAACGCAACAACCCCGCTCCGCGTCTATCTGACCCAGCAATCGACCCTGTCATACTCGGCGAAGCTTGCAGTCGAAACTCGACAAGCCTTTGCCCGAAGGAATCCAACGCATGCCCAACAGCCCACGCCTCAGGTGCCTGATTCTTGCCACTTTGCTTTCCGCCGCCGCAGCGTCCACGCAACAGACCCCGCAGCCGACGGCTCCCACCGGAAATCAAATCCTGCTCGACGTCGTCGTCGCCCCAAAATCCGGACCGCCTGTTGGCGATCTCACGCAGCAGGACTTCACTCTGCTGGATAACAAAGCGCCTCAGGCCATTACCTCGTTCAAAGCCGTCCCTGGCCGCGAGGCTCCCATCGAAGTGCTTCTGGTGATCGATGCGGTCAACGCCACCGCCCGGACGATCGCTCTAGAACGCAGCAATATTGACAAGGTCCTGCGTGCCGAAGGAGGCCGGCTCGCATACCGGCTCGCTATCGCAATCTTCGGCGACAAAGGCACACAAATTCTAGGCGGAGGCTTTTCCACCGACGGAAATGCGATCGCTGCCCAACTCGATCAAAATGAAATCGGTCTACGTGACCTGGGACGATCCGCTGGCTTTAACGGCGCCGCCGAACGCTGGCAGCTTTCCCTGAAGACCCTGTCCCAACTTGTCGCAAACTTGGCTCCGCGTCCGGGACGTAAGCTCATTCTGTGGGTTTCTCCCGGATGGCCTCTGCTCTCCGGTCCGAACGTGGACCTCGATGCCAAATTGCAAGCAATGATGTTCGGGCATATTGTGAATCTCTCGACCCAGCTCCGCCAGGCGCGCGTCACGCTCTACAGTGTCGATCCGCTGGGCAACAGCGAGTCTGTGGGCCGCGCCTCGTTCTACCAGGCATTCGTCAAAGGCGTCAGCAAGCCCAGCCAGATTGAAGCCGGCGATCTGGGTCTTCCGGTGATTGCCACTCAGAGCGGCGGTCTCGCGCTCAATTTCAACAATGATGTCGCCGCTCTGTTGCGGGAATGCATCGCGGACGCCGCTCCGTATTACGAGATTTCCTTCGTCGCCGCCCCAGCCGAGCGTCCCGACGAATACCATAGCCTCGAAGTAAAAATCGCCACGCCAGGTTTAACCGCTCGCACGCGTCAGGGCTATTACGCGCAACCTGGGCCGCGCAACTAAACAGATCCGGCCCGACCCCTCGGCACGGTTGGCTTGGGACATATACCGAGCGCCCCCCTCGTACAATTGCTGTCCTTCCCCGCGACAGTGCCGTCCCAAAACCGAGCATTCCAACATGCTCTGCTGCCCGAACGGCTACTAACTTACTGAAAGTACAAACTTTGCTACATTCGGCAACGGAACCGTGCGTGCCAGGACGCTAGCGAAGTTCGCAGTGCGTACGGCCGGGGTGTTGAATCCCTGTTCCATTGTGGTAGAAAGGCGGCTGGCACGCTCACCTGTGTCGCCGTAGCTTGGAGGTCGAACGACGATGCCCACTGCAGACCTGCTCCTCCGCGATCTGAAAGTTGCCCTGCGCTCTCTGGCGCACAGCAAGGGTCTCGCGATCACCGTAATCCTTACGCTCGCTCTAGGCATCGGCGCCAACGCCGCCATCTTCAGCGTAGTCCGCGGCGTGCTCCTGCGCCCCCTGGTCAATCGCGATGAGAACCGCCTGATCTACATCCGCCAAAGCGCCCCCGGCATCGGCGTCGAAAACACCACCTTCTCCGTTCCCGAAATCCAGGATATAGAGTCGCGCGTCAAGACCGTCAGCCAATTCGGCGACTTCTCCGAGACCGGCTTCAGCATGGTTGGCCTCGGCGAGCCGCGCGAAGTCCGCGCCGGGGTCGTCGACGGCTCCTATTTCGAAGTCATGGGCTTGCATCCCGTGCTCGGCCGCCTGCTTGACGCGCACGATGACGGCCCCAACGCCGCGGGCGCCGTGGTTCTCACCTATCGCTTCTGGACCAATTCCCTCCACAGCGATCCTTCGGTCCTCGGCAAGAATATTAAGCTCGATACAGGAGATCCCGCCGGCGCGCGCGGTGCCACCATCGTCGGCGTTCTAGAGCCGTCCGTGCCTTACCCCGCCGAAACCGAACTCATCGCCAACGTCGTCACGAGTCCGCACCATCTCTCCGCGACGATGATCACGGGCCGGGTGCATCGCATGACGGAACTTTTCGGTCGCCTCGCGCCCGGCGCCGATATCAATCAAGCCCGCGCCGAACTGCACACCGTTTACGGTTCAATGGTTGCTCAACATCCCGAAGCCTATCCGCACGGCGAGAACTCTCAGATCAGCGCCGTCTTGCTGCGCGACCAGATCACCGCGCGCGCCAAAACCGTGCTGTGGGTGCTGCTCGCCGCATCCATCCTGGTCTTCATCATCGCCTGCTCCAACGCCGCCAACCTGATTCTCGCGCGCACCGTGCGCCGCGAAGGCGAACTTTCCATCCGCGCCGCTCTCGGCGCCAGCACTGCCTCGCTGCGCAGAACGCTGCTAATAGATTCCCTCCTGCTCTGCGGCGCCGGCGCGGCACTCGGCATATTGATTGCAAGTCCCATGGTCGCGATTCTCGCGCGTTACGCTTCGCGCTTCTCCCTCCGCGCTCTCGATCTCACCGTTGACTCCAGCATGTTGTGGGTCGGAGCGATCCTGGCCGTCATCGCCGCGGTGCTGCTGGCGTTTGTCCCGCGCTTGCCTTCAGCCGAAGCCGCGAACGGTTTGAACGTCGCCAGCGGCGGCGTGCGCATCACCGGCAGCACCGGACGCCGTCTGCGCGTCTTCGCCGTCACGCAAATCGCCGCCTGCTTCATGCTGCTCGCGGGCGCGGGTATGTTGCTGAAGACTCTCCTCGCGCTGCAAACCGTGCACACCGGTTTTGACACGCACAATGTTCTCGCAATCAACGTTCCGGTAGTTTCCTTCGGACGCACGCCCGACCAGATCCTCGGTTTCTATAAAGAGACCATGCGCCAAATCGCCGCTCTGCCCGGCGTCGATCGCGTAGCAGTCGGCACCGCCGTACCCTGGCGCGACAAAGGCATTTTCGGCCCCGGCTTCCAGTTCTCCGCCCAGGGCCACGTGCGCGCCAACGCTGAAGAAGATCCCCACGCGCAATTCCGCACCATCTCGCCCGGTTTCTTCGCCGCGCTCGGCGTGCCCATTATCGAAGGCCGCGATTTCAACGACTCCGATCGCAGAGACAGCGAGAAAGTCGTCATCGTCAGCCAAAGCGTCGCGCTGCGCATGTTCCCCACCAGCGACGCGCTCAACCAGCACATCATGTGGACCGACCCGGTGATGCAATTTATTGACGTCAGCACTGCGCCGCGTCGAATCGTGGGTATTGCTGCCGATGTGGATGACGAGAACGTAGTTCCCGGCGCCGCGCTCACCGTCTATCACCCACTCGATCAGGAAATCGGCGGCGGTCGCTTGTTCGTGCACACGCACAGCGATCCCTACGCGCTGGTGACTCCCATCACGCGCATCATTCGCGATTTGTCGGTGGATCAACCGGTGGAAAAAGCCGCCACGCTCGACGATGTCCGCGCCGAAGTGCTCACTCCCGATCGCCTGAACGCGCTGGTTTTTGGCGGCTTCGCGGCGGTAGCTCTGGCAATCGCTGTAATTGGAGTGGCTGGCGTGCTGGTATTTTCAGTCAGCGGCCGCACGCGCGAATTCGGCATCCGCCTGGCGCTAGGCGCGCAACCGCGCAATCTGCTGACCAGCGTGATCGCCCAAGGCGCCTTGATGGCCGGAGTCGGCATCGTTGCAGGCGCAATATTCGGTTATGTCTTAGCGCGCCTAGCCAACAGTTACATCGTGGACATGCGCATGCCCGACGCAGTGCCAGTAGTTGCGTCCGCCGCAGTGCTGCTCGCTGCCGCAGTAGTAGCATCGGTGCTGCCAGCGGCCCGCGCCGCCCGCATTGACGTCATGGACGCTCTCCGCTCCGAGTAGCCCACGAATCTGCGGTGCAAAATCAATCGCGATCCGCTTTGCGCCTAATGCGAACTGGTTAGGCGATGCGTCTATAACGACAAGTGATGCGCCGACCCTCTGAACCGGCAGCGTTTACCGGTACTTGAGGATTAGTTCCGGTTTACCCGCGACTCGGGCAAAGCCGGTCAAGCGTTGATCGTGCCCTGCAAGCCCGTGGGTTTACACCGCGACGGGTGCGATAATTCGGGTGATAATCGTCCAGGAACTTATGAAGCGCCACGTGCTCATGTACGGGTTGATCGGTGGAATCTTGATCGCACTGCTCAGGTGGACCGAGTATCAGTTCCTCGTAGTAGAACATTCGATCGAAATCTACGGCGGACTGATCGCGGCAACCTTTGCCGGTCTTGGCATCTGGCTCGGCCTCAAGCTAACAGAAAAACGGAAGACAATTGTTGTGAAGGAGGTCCCTATTCCTGCCGGGGGACCGTTCGTCCCGGACGAAAAAAAACGAGAGAACCTCCATATCACTCGTCGCGAGCTTGAGATCCTTGAACTGATAGCCCGTGGACTGAGCAACCGCGAGATCGCCGAGAAGCTTTTTGTGAGCGAGAGCACAGTTAAGACCCATTCGAGCCGTGTTTTCGACAAACTAGGGGCTAGACGAAGGACGCAAGCGGTGCAACTCGGCAAGGAATTCGGCCTTCTCCCATGATTTAGTCGCGCACAAGCATGGCTCGCACCAAGAACTACTCCCCCAAACGAATGATTTTTCTCTCCGCCGGCAAAATCACCCGAAAGGATGACGACAGAGGCCCCGCCTGATGCGGTATGTTGAGCCGCTGAAAGGAGCGAACATGAATTCTTCGAATTGGATGAAGGTTTTTGTGGTGGGTGCCCTGTCGATCGGGCTGTTTTCACGCACTGCGCACGGTCAAGCAATGGCCCAGGAACTTCCCAAGGTCTACGACGCCTCCATGCCACGTGAGCAGCAGATCACACTAGCCGAGAGCGCAGCTCCGGCTGAGGTATCGAGCAAGGCTACAGTTTACGTTCTGGGCCCCAAAGGCTACGAGAAAGCGCGCGCAGGCACCAACGGCTTCAGCTGCTTCGTTGGTCGGCATTTCGTTAAGCCCACGGAAACGACGATTGAGCCGCAGTGCTTCGACGCCGAAGGCAGCCGTACTCTCTTGCCTGCCTACCTGCACGGTGAAGAGCTGCGCACGGGCGGCAAGTCGGAGGCAGACATCAAGGCAGACGTCGCCAACGGATATCGGGAAGGCCGCTACAAATACCCCAGCAAGCCGGGATTTCTCTACATGATGTCGAGCCAGAACCGCCTGAGAGCCATCCCCGACCACGGCACCGGCATTTTCCCGCCGCACTTGATGTTTTATGCTCCAAACATGACGACGAAAGACATCGGCTTCGACAGCCAACCCGAGCTCGATTATCTCGGGATGACGCACCCCGGAGCGGGGGATAACCTTATCGTGGTAATCCCAATGGCATCGACCTCGCCCCCTGGTCCGGCCGGTCGCTGAAATCCTATGAGCACGGGACCGACATCGTACGCGGAAAAGGTTCAATATCAGATAAAAGACATTACGAGAATATGAGAAAGATCGTAGTCACCTTCGGGCTGATTTCTGGCGCTATCTCCTCGCTGATAATGATAGCGCTGGTGACGTTCGGCGCCAGGATTGGCTTTGCCCGGGGCGCGGTCATCGGAAACACGTCCATTGTGCTCTCGTTCCTGATGGTGTTTTTCGGCATCCGAACCTACCGCGACAACATCGGCAATGGCCACATTACCTTCTTGAAAGCCTTTGCCGTCGGCCTCTCCATCACTCTGATTTCCTGCATCTTCTATGTCGTAACGTGGGAAGTGATCTACTACAACTTCATCCCTGGTTTCTGGGACGCATACGGCACTCACTTGGTTGAGAAGCTCACGGCCTCGGGCGCGAACCCCGCAGCCATCCAGGCAAAGCTTGAGCAGGTGAGAAAGTACAAAGAGCTGTACAAAAACCCACTGTTCAACGCAGCGCTCACATTCATTCATCCCTTTCCGATTGGGCTCGTTATCACGCTGATCTCCGCAGTAGTCTTGAGGCGAAAGCCGCGATCGCTACCAGAACAATCACCTTTACGGGCATCTTGAAGCCGCGCCGGCGCGAACTCACTCGCCTGCGCGAAAAAAATCTGTACCAAAGCCGTCCGTCGCGACAAGTACAGGTTTGCGCCAATATCGTACAGCTGGTAATGGTTCGGCCTCACGTCTGTCCCTTTTCTGGACCGTGTCTGCCCCTCTGACCAGCTGTTTTCGCCCGGCCTTTGCGCTACATTCGAATGGAAACCAAAACATGAAAACGTACACACGATCGAGCCGTGTCAGCCGTTTCCGCAACGCGGGGCGTGCCGCCCTTCCCAATCTCACCTTGCACTCGCTGGCAAATTCCAATCGCTACGGTGCGAAAATTAACAAAGACTGCATAGGATTGAAAATAAACGAGCGCGGCCGATTCTAATCGCTACATTTTCCGGCGTTTTGAGTAGCGACACGAGTTCGCTAATCAGGAAACTGGCGCTTCCCGGCACGCGCGGGTTGCGAAGTACGGAGCGCGGATCTCGATTCACGCGGCAGGTACCACCCATCACTTGTCACAGCCTCAATCAATCGCTAGCGAAACATAATCGAAAGGCGCCGCAAATCATTGAAAACAATCACCAGCGACAGGAATCAATCGCTAGTTTTTGTCGTGTTTTTGGATCGCAGGGGTCACCGGCCTTGCCGCAGCGCGTTATCTGGTGGAGAATTCCATTCGCCATGAAAAACGCTGAGGCGTCAAGGACCGGCAACGCACAAGCAGCAGTAGTGAGCATCAACAAGGCGCGGGCCAATTCGCGCGGGGATTCGCTCGGTCCGACCGTGGGAGAGCGCATGAAGGCGGGCCGGGCTTTGCGCGAGCGCGTGCCGCGGAGTGCTCACGCGAAGTGGGCGCCCGCGCCCGATCGTCCCGATCCGGTGACGCTGCTGAAGGAAACCGACCGCGGACGATTGTCCGAGCTACTGCCCATCCGCTATGGACGCATGCGGCAATCGCCGTTCGCTTTCTACCGCGGCGCGGCGTCGGTGATGGCTTGGGATCTGGCGGCAACTCCTGTGACGAAGATTCGCGTGCAGGCTTGTGGCGATTGCCACTTGCTGAATTTTGGCGGGTACGGCTCTCCGGAGCGGCGGCTCGTTTTCGACATAAATGATTTCGACGAAACGCTTCCTGCGCCGTGGGAGTGGGATGTGAAAAGGCTGGCCGCTAGTGTGGTACTGGCCGGACGGGAAAAGGGGCTAAGAGAACGGCGTTGTGGCGATGCGGCGCGCGCCGTGGTGGCTTCTTATCGCACACACATGCGCGAATATGCGCGCATGCCCTGCCTGGAAGCGTGGTACTCGCACATAGATGTGGACATTTTTATCGAGAAGGCCCGAACCGCGCGCGACAAGAAGTATTGGAAAAAAGTGGAACGTGCCGCAAAGATGCAGACGGCGGAATATATCCTGCCAAAAATCACGGAAATGTCGAAGGGGAAGCGGCGCATCATCGATCACCCCCCACTGGTTTATCATCCGCGCGATATCGCCATCATTGACGAGCACGTGCGCGCGTTGTTCCACCGCTACAGCTTGACGCTACCCGAAGAGCGACGCGTGATTCTGGATCGCTATCACATCGTGGACATCGCGCGAAAAGTAGTGGGGGTGGGCAGCGTGGGCACGCGCTGTGACGTCGCCCTGTTAATGGCCGGCAAAGATGATGCGTTGGTGCTGCAACTGAAAGAAGCGCTGCCTTCGGTGCTGGAAGCGCACGCTGGCAAGAGCCGTTACCCGAATCATGGCGAGCGCGTAGTCACCGGGCAGCGCATGTTGCAGGCGGCCAGCGACGTGTTCCTGGGCTGGACGCGCGACGATGACGGCCACGATTATTATTTTCGCCAGCTGCGCGACATGAAAATGAAATTCGATCTGGCGAGCATGACCAAATCCGAATGGCTGGAGTACGTCGAGATTTGCGGCTGGACTCTGGCGCGCGCTCATGCGCGCACCGGTGATGCCGCGCGCATCGCCGGTTACATGGGCAAGAACTCGACCTTCGATGATGCGATCGGCGAATTTGCAGTTGCGTATGCGGACCAAACCGAGCGGGACCACGCCGAACTGGTGAAAGCGATTCGTGCGGGGCAGGTGCGCGCGGCGGAAACTGCGGCAGCGTAATTCACAGATCCAGCGGCAAGTGTTTTTTGCCGGTGATCAATCGCGCGGAGCGATCGAACGTCAAATACAGCCAGCCCCATTGCAGCATCACCAACAAACGATTTTGAAATTGCACGATGTAGAGCAAGTGCACGAAAACCCAGATCAGCCACGCCGGCCAACCCGAAAGCCGCAGCCAATTTAAATCCGCAACAGCCGCGCCGCGCCCGATGGTCGCGAGATTTCCTTTGTCGAAATAATGAAACGGCGGAAGTTTCTGGCCGCGCAAGCGCGCGCGAATTAACTTCGCGACGTAGTGACCTTGCTGAATCGCGGGCTGTGCGACTCCGGGAAGCGGGCGTCCCGTTTGGTGGCTGTAATTCGAGAGATCGCCGATCACGAAAATCTCGGGGTGTCCAGCGATGCTCATGTCCGGCTCGACGATCACGCGCTGCGCACGGTCGAGCTTCGCGCCGGCTTCCTGTGAAAGAATCACGCCGAGCGGCGAAGCCAGCACGCCAGCGGCCCAAAGCACCGTGCGCGTGGGAATGATTTCATCGTGATCGCCGACGCGGATCGTGACGCCGTCGGCGCGAACGTCGGTGACCATCGCTCCGGTTCTGACGGTCACGCCGAGGCGTTCCAGCATCCTGCGTGCGGCGTCGGAAAGCTTCGGTGGATACGCGGGAAGCGCGCGGTCGGCTCCTTCAACGAGGATGATGTGCGTTTGCGATGGATCAATCGCGCGGAAATCGTGGCGCAGCGTATCGTGGGCGATTTCGCCCAGGGCGCCGGCTAGTTCTGCGCCCGTCGGCCCCGCGCCCACAATGACAAACGTCATCCAGGCGCGCAATTTCTCGGGATTGCGTTCGCGCTCGGCGGCTTCGAAGGCGAGCAGGATGCGGGCGCGCATGGCGGTGGCATCGTCAAGATTTTTCAGGCCGGGGGCGAACTGTTCCCACTCGTCGTGTCCGAAATATTGATGCGTCGCGCCGGTTGCGACGATCAAAGTATCGTAATCGAGCGTGCCATCACTGAGAAGCACGCGCCGATTGGCCGTGTCAATGTGAGTCGCTTCACCAAGCAGAACTCGCGTATTTTTTTGTTTGTGCAGAACCTGGCGCAGCGGGCCGGCGACGTTCGCGGGGGAAAGCGAACCGGTGGCGACTTGGTAGAGGAGCGGTTGAAACAAATGATAGTTGTGGCGGTCAACCAATGTCACCTGTACCGGCGCGTTTTTCAGGGTTTGCGCGGCGGTGAGACCGCCGAAACCGCCGCCGATGATTACGACCTTGTGCTGATCAGCCATCCGTCCGCGCACTCCCTAGAATTCATCCAATAAACGACCAGCCGCTGGAAAAGCGTGGCTTCAGGGGCTGAAGCCACGCCCTTCCGGTACGACCCATATACGATATGGCCTCTATGAAACGCAAGAAGCCGAGCGCGCGAAAATAAGTGCGATGGCGCCGGATCATCGCTACGTTATCAGATGCGCGGGAGTGCGCGAAAGAATCAGCTGGGCGGAGACTTGCTAGGTGTTTTGCGGTTGACCGCATCGAGCGCATCCGAGATAGACTGAGCGGCGCGCGCGGAGTGGAATGCTTAGCATGAAATCGCGATTGTGGAAGGCCGTGACTTCTTTGTCTTTGATCCTGGCGATTGCACTGGGAGCGCGGGTGGCGTTTGCGTGGAATCAAGAGCATAAAATGCGCGCGGATCTTGTGGGCCTGGTGCCGTTCTTGAACGAGACGGGGAACATCGCTTATTCACTGGCGGCAGGGCATGGATTCAGCTCGCCGTATTGGCAGGAAACGGGGCCGACGGCGTGGTTGACGCCGGTTTATCCGGTGCTTGTCGCGGGAGTGTTCCGCGTATTTGGGATTCACACGCCGCACTCGTTTTTTGCGATCGTGCTTCTGAACATTTCATTTTCTGCGGCCGCGTGCGTGCCGATATTCTACGCCGGTAAACGCATGGCCGGGCTGGCGGCGGGCGCAGGTGCGGCGTGGCTGTGGGCGATTTTTCCGAACGCGGTAATCATTCCGTACGAATGGGTTTGGGACACATCGCTTGCGGCGTTGCTGGTAGCGACGATCTTGTGGGCCACGCTTGAACTCGCGGATACGGAGAGCTTGCGCGCCTGGTGCGGGTACGGATTGCTGTGGGGATTCGCGCTGATGACCAATCCTTCTCTGGGCAGCCTGCTGCCGGTGCTACTGGGTTGGGCCGCGTATCGCGCGTGGAAAGAAGGACGACTGCGGCCGAGCCGTCCGCTTCTGGCGTGCGGAATTGCGGTGCTGTGCTGCATGCCGTGGACGGCGCGCAACTACTTGGCGTTTCACCGATTCATTCCGTTGCGTTCCAACTTCCCTTTTGAATTGTGGCTGGGAAATAACGAACAGTTCGATGAACAATCCCAAGTTGTGCCGGCAGCTGATCCGGAGCGTGCCGAGATTCGAAGCTATATCCGTATGGGCGAGACGGCGTTCATGCAGGACAAGTGGCGGAGGTCGATTGCTTTCATTGAGACGCATCCGCGACTGGAAATTATTCTCTTCTGCCGACGATTCGTCTCGACCTGGACTGGCATGGAAAAGCCCATTGAGGGATTTCGCGACGCGGAGTCGCCGCTGGTGCGGCTCGTGTTGATTAGCAATACGCTTGCGGCAATCGGCGCGTTGTGCGGGATCGCCGTTTTGATTCGGAGGCGCGACCCGTATGCCTTCCCACTGGCGACAATTCCGATCGTGTTTCCGGCCGTCTATTACGTGACCCATACTTCATTGCGTTATCGCCATCCGATCGATCCGGTCATCATGTTATTGACCGCGGCGGCCGTTGCTGGAATTTTTGGTCGACGACGTTTGCCGGAAGTGTGACGCCTGCCGAGCTGGCGCTTGAGCTGCTAAGCGCTGCGCGCCAGAAAACCTTCTCGCGCCGTGAGAGGGCGCGATTGACACCATGGGCGAGTCCCCCGGACATTTTTCCCTCTGAGCGGCGAAACACCGTCGAGGCCCCGTTCGCGACGGTGAAGCTGGCTCTTGCGACCATGTGGCGCCAAGCACAAGTTACATTCGCGAGTGACGGCGGTCACAGCATTCAGGCTGGCCTGCGCCCAAACTTCTGCGAACAGAGCGGTTACAAGCTTTACGAAATCCTTATGCCTCGCTTACGGATTCCTGAGGGGCGGCAGGTATCGTAGAACTTTCCGCCCTGTGCGATATCGAAACGATGGGTGCGAACCAGCAGGGCGGGTGTGCGTCTGAATTCTGCAAAGTTAGCAGTGTTCGCAGCCGCGCCTCGACCAGCTTTCGCGTAGTAGAACTGGCAGGCGCGCTCAAGGATAAGCGCCATGGCAGTTCTTGCATTCTTGGGAATGGCAGCAGCGTGCCTGTTTTTTCTTTACGTGCTGGTGCAGTTCTGGATGGAAGAGAAACATCCCAGGCGAAGGAATGATACGCCCGTGGGATTTCCGGTGATTTCGTCGGGCCAAATCGTAATCCCATGGGAGACGCCGCGCGGGAAGTGGCGCAAACATTCTGCGAATCAGAAAACGCAGGGCGAAAGCGAGAACAGGAGATGACTTCCATGTCGAAGTCTTTGATCAAGCACAGCACTAAGATCGTTTTTGGCATTGTGTTTTTCGCGTTGTGGCAATTTCCTTGCTTCGCGCAAACTAACGGCAGCACTTCGAATCAGCAAACCAGTGGTGCTGACCAACAAATACCGCCAGCTATCGCCAAAGAGCTGGATGCGATGCGGAAACGCATTGACGAACTGGAAGCGGAACTAAAGAACGCGAAGGCACCGGAGCGGCCTGCGACGCCTGCGACCAGCGCGAAAGCGACAGTGCCAGTGGCGCCGGTGGTGACGATACCCGCAGTGCCGGCGGCCACGACGACCGAGGCCGCCACTTCGGCGAACGCCGAGGCCGCCGCGCCCGCGAAAATCGAGCCGTTTTCGGACGCCGACTGGACGTGGCTGAACGGCAACCCGCGCACGAAGGAAATTTTCTGGGACACGAAATTCTTCACGCCGGAAATTCGGTCCGACGCCGTTTACGTCTACGACTTCAATCATCCGACCGACCATTCGATGGGTGGCTCCAGCGAACTATTCCGGACGCAAGAACTGCAACTGACGCAGCTGGGCGTGGGCGGCGATTTTCACTATGACAATGTGCGCGCGCGATTGATGACGCAGTTCGGAATGTATTCGGCGACAACGCCGCGGAACGATCCGAGTCCGGGCCACGGGCAGTGGGACCTTGTTTCCGCGTATCGCTACATATCGGAGGCGTATGGCGGCTATCACTTCGACAAGCTGCACGGCGTCAACGTGGATGCGGGAATCTTTCTGTCATACATCGGATTGTTCAGTTACTACCAATTCGACAATTGGGCCTACCAACCGTCATACGTATCGTCGAACACGCCGTGGTTCTTCGAAGGCGTGCGCGTGCAGATTTTCCCGACGGCGCATTTGAAGATCGAGCCATGGTTTATTAATGGATGGCAATCGTATGCGTCGGCGAATCACCGGCCGGGGCTGGGGGGACAGATCAAATGGACGCCGAAGCCGTGGATCAACGTCATCTCCAACAACTACGGGTTGGGGCGCGATGATTTGTTTGTTCCTGATCGCAAGCGCATTCACACCGACGACAGCATTGAAGTGAAGTATTTCGACCAGCCGCTACGGACGCTCGACAAGATGGCGTTTTCGTTGACGGCCGATGCGGGATGCGAATACGGCGGCGGAGTGAGCTGCTATGGCGATAAAGCGGGCGGACCGAAGCAGAGTTTCCTGGGATACATGTTTTACAACCGCTTCTGGTTCCATCACGATTTGTTCGGCGTGACGTTGGGCGGCGGGAAAATCAACAATCCGGGACGTTATCTGGTGCTGCTGCCGCCGATTAATGGAGAAAGCGCGATTACGGCGTCCACGAATTCTCCTTACTTTACGGAGAATCCGGGAGATCCGTTCAAGGCATGGGATTCGTCGATTACGTTTGACTACATGCCCAAGCAGTACATCACTTTCCGTTGGGAGTATGACTACCGGCACGCGAATGTGCCGTACTGGACGGGCCGCGGCGGCATTACGCCTCCGGGCGGGAACACCGGAACTCCGACCGACTACATTTGCAACAACGGCGTCTCCTCGGGACAGGAATCGTTGGGACCGGCGACGACGTTCTGCACCAGCGCGCCGCAGAATTCCAGCGTGTGGTTCCCGGATCTGCGGAGAGATGAGTCGTTTATTGATATGTCCATTCTGGTGAAGTTCTAAGCGCGATGGAAATCAGCGGCGGAGTTTTCCCGGAGGCTTGGTTTATGCAGGACATTGTGTTCGTGCTGTTGACGGTTGGCTTTTTCGTGGTTGCGCTGGGGTACGTACGCGGGTGCGACCGGCTGAAGTGACGGGAGCGACAACATGGCAGGCAACATTGTTCTTCTGGTGGTTTGCGTTTTGATTCTGGTGTACCTGCTGGCGGCCCTGCTGTGGCCGGAGAGGTTCTAACGATGACGGCCAATGGCTGGCTGCAAATCCTTTTGTTTTTGTTGGTGACCTTCGCGCTGGCGAAACCGGCGGGGCTTTTCATGACGCGAGTGTTCGCGCGCGAAAAGACCTGGCTGGACCCGCTGCTGCGTCCGTGCGAGCGCTTGCTTTACATGCTGACAGGCGTGGACGAAAACCGGGAAATGCGCTGGACCGAATATGCCATTGCCATGCTGCTCTTCAGCGGCGTTTCGATGCTGCTGCTGTACGTGATCGAACGCGTGCAGCTACACCTGCCGTGGAATCCGCAGACGCTTGTCGCGGTGCCGACCGATCTGGCGTTCAACACGGCGGCTTCGTTTACGACCAACACGAACTGGCAGGCTTATACCCCGGAAACCACGATGAGTTACTTCACGCAGATGGCGGGGTTGGCCTATCACAATTTCCTATCTGCGGCAGTGGGCATTGCGCTGGCGATAGCGGTGATTCGAGGAATCGCGCGGCGAGAACAGGACAGCATCGGCAATTTCTGGGTGGATCTGACGCGCACGATTTTGTGGGTGCTGCTGCCGGTGTGTTTGGTGGTTGCGATGATTTTTGTATCGCAAGGAATGATTCAGAATTTGAGGCCGTATGCGCACACGCAGCTGGTGGACGCGCAAACGGTGACCACCACGGGCGCCGACGGCAAGACAAGCACGCAGGTGGTGAACGAACAATTGATTCCGCAGGGCCCAGTTGCGTCGCAGGAGGCGATCAAGATTTTCGGCACGAACGGCGGCGGGTTCTTCTACGCGAATAGCGCGCATCCTTTCGAAAATCCCACGCCGTTGACGAATTTTCTGCAGCTGGTACTGATTTTTGCGATTCCTTCGGGGCTGACATACACGCTGGGGCGGATGACCGGATCCCAGCGGCACGGTTGGGCGGTGTGGGCGGCGATGGCGGTGCTGTTCCTGGCGGGCGTCGTTTCGGCATACAGCGCGGAGGCGCGTGGCAATCCGCTGCTGCACGGCGTGGACCAAAAAGTGAGCGCGACGCAGTCTGGCGGGAACATGGAAGGAAAAGAAGTTCGGTTCGGCATTGCGAATACGGCGCTGTATGCGACGGTGACGACCGATGCGAGCTGTGGCGCGGTGAACGGGATGCACGATTCGTTCACGCCCCTGGGCGGGATGATTCCGCTGATTAACATCATGTTAGGTGAAGTGGTGTTCGGCGGCGTGGGCTCGGGGCTGTACGGAATGATCGTGTTCGTGATTCTTTCCGTGTTTATCGCCGGATTGATGGTGGGAAGAACGCCGGAATATCTGGGGAAAAAGATCGAGGCTTACGACGTGAAGATGGCGATGCTTTCGGTGCTGATTTTTCCGCTGGTGATCCTGACGTTTACGGCGATCTCAGTGATCGCGAAATCGTTTGGGATACCTTCGATTTCAAATCCTGGGCCCCACGGGCTTTCGCAGATTCTTTATGCCTACACCTCGGCTACCGGAAATAACGGCTCGGCGTTCGGTGGATTTAATGGCAACACACTTTGGTACAACACGACGATCGGATTCGCCACTTTGTTCGGGAGATTTTTCGCGGTGATTCCGATTTTGGCGATTGCGGGCAGCCTGGCGAAGAAGAAATACGTGCCGGAGTCAGCCGGAACATTTCCAGTGACGACTCCGCTGTTCACCGTATTGCTGGTTTCCGTGGTGCTGATCGTGAGTGCACTGACATTTTTCCCGGCGCTGAGCCTGGGACCGATTCTGGAGCACTTGATGATGCACGCGGGAAAGGTGTTTTAAGGAACCATGGCCACTAAAACGACAAGCAAGGAAAAATCGCGCTGGGGACATGACATTGTGGTGCAGGCGGTGTGGGAGTCTTTCGTCAAGCTCAACCCGCGGACTCTGGCGAAGAATCCGGTGATGTTCGTGGTGGAGGTGGGCGCGCTGCTCACGTCCATCGATCTGGTGCGGGGAGTGGTGCAGCACACGCACGGGTTCGGCTTCTCGCTGCAGATCACTTTGTGGTTGTGGTTCACGGTGCTTTTTGCGAATTTCGCCGAAGCGATGGCGGAAGGGCGCGGGAAGGCGCAGGCCGAGGCATTGCGCAAATCGCGTGCAGAGACTGTGGCGCGCAGGCTGAAACAGGACGGGAGCATCGAGTCAGTGCCGGGATCGCAATTGCGGGCGGGCGATCTGGTGATGGTTACGGCTGGCGAATTCGTGCCGGGGGACGGCGAGGTGATCGAGGGCGTCGCGTCCGTTGATGAATCCGCGATTACCGGAGAATCGGCGCCCGTGATTCGGGAATCCGGAGGCGACCGCTCGGCGGTAACGGGCGGGACGCGCGTGCTTTCCGACGAGATCAAGGTGCGGATCACTTCAAATCCTGGCGAAACTTTTCTGGACCGGATGATCAAGCTGGTAGAGGGCGCTTCGCGGCAGAAGACGCCGAACGAAATCGCTTTGAACATTTTGCTGGCGGGGTTGACGATTATTTTCCTGCTGGCGGTGGTTTCTTTGCAGCCGATGGCGATTTATTCAGGCGCGCCGCAATCCGTGTTTGTGCTGGTGGCCTTGCTGGTGTGCCTGATTCCGACGACGATCGGCGGATTGCTTTCGGCGATTGGGATTGCGGGGATGGATCGCGTGCTGCAAAAGAATGTGCTGGCGATGTCTGGCCGCGCGGTAGAAGCGGCGGGCGACGTGGATACCTTGCTGCTGGACAAGACGGGGACGATTACCTTGGGGAATCGATTTGCGACTGAATTTATCCCGGCGCCGGGTGTGAGCGATGGTGAATTGGCCGATGCCGCGCAGTTGGCGTCGCTGGCGGACGAGACTCCCGAAGGCCGTTCGATCGTGGTACTGGCGAAAGATAAGTACGGATTGCGCGGGCGAGAGTTGGGCTCGGTCGCGGCGACGTTCATTCCATTTTCGGCGGTGACGCGAATGTCCGGCGTGGATATGGACGGGCGGAAGATTCGCAAGGGCGCGCGAGATGCGATTGTGAAATACATCAAGGAAGCGGGTGGGACTGTACCGCACGAGACGATGGAGGCTGTGGACCGCATCTCGAATTCCGGCGGGACGCCGCTGCTCGTCGCTGAGGATGCGCGGGCGCTGGGCGTGATTCATTTGAAGGACATCGTGAAGGGCGGCATGCGCGAGCGGTTCGAGCATTTGCGCGTGATGGGCATTCGCACGGTGATGATCACCGGCGACAACCCTTTGACCGCGGCCGCGATCGCGCGCGAAGCGGGCGTGGATGACTTTCTGGCAGAGGCGCGGCCGGAGGACAAGCTGGCGTTGATTCGGCGCGAGCAGGCCAAGGGCAAACTGGTGGCGATGACCGGCGACGGGACGAACGACGCGCCGGCGCTCGCACAGGCGGACGTAGGCCTGGCGATGAACGCGGGAACACAGGCGGCAAAAGAAGCCGGCAATATGGTGGACCTGGATTCGAACCCCACGAAATTGATTGAGGTGGTGGAAATCGGGAAACAGTTGCTGATTACGCGAGGGGCGCTGACGACCTTCTCGGTGGCGAATGACGTCGCGAAATATTTCGCGATTATTCCGGCGATGTTCGCGGCCGCCTTTCCGGAGCTGGAAGTACTGAACGTGATGGGGCTGAAGAATCCGCATTCGGCGATTCTTTCGGCGGTGATTTTCAACGCGCTGATTATCATCGCGCTGGTGCCGCTGGCTTTGCGCGGGGTGAAGTATCGTCCATTGGGCGCAGAGGCTTTGCTGCGGCGGAATTTGTTGGTGTACGGGCTGGGCGGAATTATCGCGCCGTTCATCGGGATCAAAATAATTGACGTGATTATCACGCACGTCGGACTGGCTTAGGGGTGCTCAGGTGATGAAAAAAAACTTATTGATTTCGATTTGGATGACGTTGGCGACGACTGTGCTGCTGGGGATTTTGTATCCGCTGGCGGTGACTTTGCTGGCGCAGTGGGCTTTTCCGCGGCAAGCGAATGGAGAAATCATCCACGTGGGCGGGAAGATGGTGGGGTCGAGCCTGATCGGGCAGCCGTTCACTTCGGCGGGATATTTTCATTCGCGACCTTCGGCCGCGGGGGCTGCTGGATACGACCCCGATGCGTCGAGTGGAGGGGCTTCCAATTTGGGGCCAACGAATTCGGCATTGATTACGCGAGTGAAGGGCGACGTGCAGAGGCTGCAGGCGGAGAATCCTGGGGCGCGGATTCCTGTGGATTTGGTTACCAGTTCGGGATCGGGGCTCGATCCGCACATTTCGCCGGCGGCGGCGGAATTTCAGATTGTGCGTGTGGCGCGCGAGCGGGGGATGAGTGAGGGGGATGTGCGCGCCCTGGTGGCGGGGCATACGCAGGGGCGGCAGTTCGGTTTTTTGGGCGAGCCGCGGGTGAATGTGTTGGAATTGAATTTGGAATTGGATGCGGTGCGGCCGTTGCATTAGGAGTTTGCGCGAGCTCGCCGGGTGTTTTCAACCTGCCAGTGAGAGCCTGAAAATCGGAACTTCAGCGGCTAAAGCCACGACCCACAAAGAATCCTGAGTTCTCGCACTCTTCACGAACTGTCGGCGCGGCAATTGTGGGGGCGAGGCAAGCCTCGCCTAGAGCGAACGCGCCCGACTCTTGACGTTGTGGCGAAAGCGGCGGCAAGCCCGCCGCACTTCATATTGGTTGGAGCCGGGAGATCGGCCTGTGGCCCTATTTGCGAATCGCGTTGAGGGGCATGCAGCGAGGCGGACTACTTTTCAGAGCGGTGGTTGCGGGATTTTGGTTTGGGTGGGTCGAAGCGGTAGCCGATCCAGGGTTCGGTGTGGATGTAGCGCGGATGGCGCGGGTCGGGCTCGATTTTCCGGCGCAATTGATTGATGAAGACGCGCAAATATTCGGTTTCCTCTCCGTAGTCGGGTCCCCAGACGGCTTGCAGCAGGCGGCGATGCGCCTGCGCCTTGCCGGAATTTGAGACGAGCTGACGCAAGAGTTCAAATTCTTTCGGCGTAAGGCGGACGGCTTTTTCCTGCACCATCACGGTGCGCTTTTCGAAATCAATTTTCAGATCGTCGGAGGCGAAGGGCGGAGTGGCGTCGCCGGGAGCGGCGCGGCGCAGCGCGGCACGAATGCGCGCCATCAGCTCTTCAACGCCGAAGGGCTTAACGACGTAGTCGTCCGCGCCGGCATCAAGAGCCTGGACCTTGTCGCGTTCAGTGTTGCGCACGGTGAGCATGATGATGGGCGCATCGCAGGTGGCGCGAATTTCGCGGCAAGTTTCAAGGCCCGAGATTCCCGGCAAATTCACATCGAGAAGAATAAGATCGGGCCTCATTCCGCGCACTTTTTCAAGGGCTTCTTCACCGCTGCGCACTTCGACGACCGAATAGCCCTGCGACGCGAGAGTGGTGAGCATGACGCGGCGGATCTGCGGTTCATCGTCCACAACGAGAATGGTGGCGGCGTTCATCAGTCTCGGGTCCGACCGCGTTCAGTGGGCAGCGTGAACGAAAAAACAGAGCCCTGGCCGCGCTGGCTGGTCAGACTAATGCTACCGCCATGTGCTTCGATGATGGCTTTGGCGATGGGGAGGCCCATGCCGGTGCCTTGCACCAGGTAGCGTTGATCCTTCCCGCGATAGAATTTTTCGAAGATGAGGCTTTGCTCCAGGTCGTCAATGCCGGCGCCGCGATCGGCGACGCTAGTAAGGACGAAATCGCCGGCCAATTCCGCGGTGATGGTGATGGGCTGGTTCGTGGGCGAATATTGATTGGCATTTTCCAGCAGATGGACCAGAGCTTCGCGCGCGCGGGTAATATCCACGCGGACGCGCGGCAGGCCCGGCTGCACGTTCACGTTCACGATGCGATCGCCCAAAGCGGCGCGGCATTTGCCGAGCGCGGCTTCAATCACGTCCTCGATGGGGCGCGGTTCGAGTTCGAGTTCGACCTCACCGGCATCCAGGCGCGCCATTTCGCCAGCTTCGCCGACCAAACGGTTCAAGCGATCGGTTTCTTCGTTAATGATGGTGAGAAGCTCCTGGCGCTGGCGTTCGGTGACGCTAGAGTTGGAGAGCAAGTTCGTCACAGATGCTTTGATGGAAGTCAGCGGCGTGCGCAGCGCGTGGGTGACGGAATCGAGCAGCGCGGTGCGTAAGCGCTCGCCTTCGCGGGCAGCTTCGGTCAAGCCAAGCTGTTCGATGGCGCGGGCGCGTTCGATAGCTACGGCGACGAGGGTGCCGATGGCTTCGAGGGTCTGGCGCGAAAGCATTGAGCCGGAGATGCCCAGGCTGCCGATGGAGCGACCGCCGAGACGCACTGGCACGAAGCAGAGGCTATTGGGGACATCTATTACGGGCTCTTCGCGCAGGACGACTGTATTCAGGCTTTCGAGATCGAGCTTGGCGACCACCGGGCCGGAGCGGTAGATCTTTTGTTTCTCGGCGAGGAGAAGAGCGGCGGCGCCGACTTCGAAAATGTCCACAATCTGCGAAGGAATGCGATTGAGCAATTGAATTACGTTGCCGGATTCCAGGAGCCCCTGGCTGAAGGCGTAAAGCTTCTCGATTTCGCGGCGGCGTGCAGAGGCGTCTTCGGCTTTCTGGCGGGCGCGGGTGGAAAGATGGCTGGCCAGCACCGAGACAACCAGGAAGGCGAAAAGCGCAACCCAATTCTGCGGGTCGGCCACTGTGAATCTGCCGACTGGCGGCAGGAAATAATAGTTGAAGGCGAGCATTGCCACTACGGACATGAACACGGAAACGGCAATGCCCCATACGGTGGAAACGGCTAGAATGGCGAGCAGAAAAGTGAGCGCGACGGTGGTGGGGTTGACGATAAGAATGTGGCGGTACATGAGGGAGATTCCCAGCACAAGGACGATAGCAGCCAGAAATCGCAGGAAATGAGTGAACCAGTGCACGCGCACGCTGCCATTCTAACGTAGCTTTCACAGCGCTCGTAGAAGAGAATACACCGATGCCAAAAACTCCCGAGCAGTGGCTGGCCGCGGCAAAGCCGGCCGAAAAAACAAAAGGCGCACTGAAACTTTTTCTGGGCTATGCGCCCGGAGTGGGCAAGACGTTCAGCATGCTGAGCGAGGCCATCCGGCGGCACAGCCGCGGCGAAGACGTGGTGATCGGCGTGGTGGAAACGCACGGGCGGAAAGGCATCGCCGAACTTTCCGCGCAATTGGAGACCATCCCGCGGAAAATGATCGATTACAAAGGGACGCTCTTCGCGGAGCTGGATCTGGACGGGATTCTGGAGCGTAAACCGCGCGTGGTGCTGGTGGACGAACTGGCGCACACGAATATTCCGGGAAGCCGGCATCGCAAGCGGTACGAAGACGTGCTGGAATTATTGGACGCGAATATCGATGTGATCTCGACGGTAAACATACAGCATATCGAAAGCATCGCGCCGACGGTGCGCGCGATTACTGGCGTAGTGGTGCGCGAAACGGTGCCGGACTGGGTGCTACAGGTTTCCGATGAGACGGTGATGGTGGACCTGACGCCGGAAGCGCTGCAAAATCGGATGCGGCGCGGCGACGTTTACGGAAAAGAAAAAGTAGAGCAGGCGCTGAAGAATTTTTTCCGCCGCGGGAATTTGATAGCGTTGCGGGAACTGGCGCTGCGCCAGGTGGCAGAGCAGGTGGACCGCAGCCTGGAATCCTACATGGTGGAGAAGGATATTCAGGAAGCCTGGGCGGTGCGGGAGCGGCTGGCGGTGTGCATCAGCGAAAATCCGAAGGCGCAATATCTGGTGGCGCGCGCGGCGCGCATGGCGCGGCGGATGGACGCGGAGCTTTACGCCGTGCACGTGGATCTGGACAGCGAGAACGCGCAGGAGGAACCGAAATCGCTGACCGCAAATCTGCAATTCGCGGAAAATCTAGGAGCGAAGCCGGTGCGGCTGAAGGGGCATAACGTGGCGGACGCCATGGCGCAGTTTGTGCGCGAAAAACACATCACCCATGTGATCTTTGGCCGGTCGGCGACCGAGGGTTGGCGCAAGCTGCTGTACATGAACGCGATCAATCGATTTTTGAATGACGCACCCGCCGTGGACGTGCACATCGTGACGCAGGACGCGGAGTAACTGCCCGGAAATAGACTCGCCTTAGGTGCGTGATCCCGCCAGAACAGGCTCCTTGGAAGTCCTCGCGGGGTCGCGAAGCAGCATGCGAACGGGTTCGCGGATCGCAAGTTCGCCGGAAAAATTCCGCATGCGTTCAAGCAGCGCGGGGGTGACTTCCTGGCCGCGCGCAATCAGAAGCAAGCCTTTGGACGATTTGAGATCCTCGCCGAAGACCATGCCGACACCGACTTCCCGTATGGTGAGCTCCAGCATCAAGTTCGTGTCCTGCGGATTTCCGCGTATTGCCGCAAACGCAAGCAAGATTTCCGGGTCGTACCAGCCCTTACGGCCGCGCAGGATGGCCATCGGATGATCCTTGGCGCTATCACCGCTTTCGAGTAGATCGAAATCGAGAGCGACTTTCAGCGCGCGAGCGCCCCAAGGGATTTCTGCTTCGATCTCGGCGTCGGCGCGCTGCTTGGCTCGCGCGAAGTGAGCGCTGGAATGGTGCAGTATTTCGCGCACAGATTCGATGCGCGGAATGTTGGAAAGGCATTTTTCCGCGACGCCAGGCATACGGTCGACCATTTCCTGTTCCGGTTTGTTGAGGGGCTCGCCTCTGTACAGTTTGTCGAGCGTGGCGGCGGGAAGAGTGACGCAGCCGATCTGGGAGAGCATGGCGGCTACCTCCACGGGCCAGCGTTCGCGAATTTGGAAATGGTTCATCAGCTGTTCGACACTTTGGCGGACACGCGTGGCGCGCCCGAAAGCCAGCGGATTCACGAGCGAGAGAATATCCACCAGCGCCTTTATGCTGCCGCGCAGGGTTTGTTCGAGCAGAACCTTTTCGGAGGTAATGAGGCGGTATTGCTCGCAACAGGCGTCGAGCGCCTTCAGCAGAACGTCCGTGGCGCATGGCTTGGTCAGGAAGCGAAAAATATTGCCTTCATTAACGGCGGCGATCGCCGATTCGACGTCGGCCTGGCCGGTGAGCAAGACGCGCACCGTGGCTGGGGCAACTGTGCGGGCATGAGCGAGGAGCTGAACGCCCGTCATTTGCGGCATTCGTTGATCGGACATGACAACAGCAAAGGGTTCAGCGGTCCTGAATAAATCGAGAGCGACCTTTCCCTCTGTGGTGGTCTCGACGACGAAGTGGCTGCGTAAGGTGCGAGCGAGCCCCTCGAGAACATTCGGTTCGTCGTCCACACACAGGATTCTGGGACGCTCATTATTAGACATGGGACACCCCGGACAGTTCCAGCGCGGCAGATTCGGTAGCCGCACGCCATTCCGGCAGCCGGCTTTCCACGATCAGTTTGGCAACGATTTCCCGATCGAGCGGCGCATTCGGAAGGCTGCTGGCACCGGGCCGGGCCGCCTGATGCTCGTGAGCAAGCCAATTTGCGAAATAAACACTGGCGAGCAAGTCTACTTTTTCGCAGGCTACGCGCTCCAGATGGTGGTGATGAGCAACTGCCTCAACGATCAAGTATGGAATTCCCCACATGCTCAGAAGATAGGCTCCCACTTCAGCGTGGGATACACCGGTCAATTCCTCTTCGACCTCGAAGAGCGGGCGATTTTCATTCTTTGCACCGGCGATGGCACGCGCGAAATGCTCCGGGGTGGCTTCGGCCAAAACCAGTTTGCCGACGTCATGAAGCAAGCCTGCGACCATGGCGAGCCCGCGAATTGAATTGTCGTCGGCCACATGGGCGGCCATCTTGGCTGTCAACTGCGCATGGACGTGCAGGTCCTCTAGCGAGAATCCCGGTATGGCCTTGGTGGGCCGGAAGACGCGAAAGATTTCGACGGACTGAACGAGGTTCTCGAGGATGTTCTTGCCCAAATAGTTGATTGCGGTGTTGATGTCGCTCACATTCCGCGCGACCCCGAAGAACGCGGAGTTCACAAGCTGCAGAACCTTGGCAGACATGGCCGGGTCCTGCTCCACAAGCCGTGCGATACGTTGCGAGGTAACATTCGGATCGCTGAGTGCCTGGCGCAGGTCCTGGCACGATTTCGACAACGAGGGTAATTGCTGCATGGATCCGACGATGCTTGCCAGGCGTTTGCTATTGAGGATGCTGTTCAGGCTGGTAGCGCGCTCAATCGCGGTTTGCAAGGTTTCCTGGTCGCAGGGCTTGACCAGAAACTGGTGTGCAACGGGCACAGCGCTCAGAGCGGCCTCCAGTTCGGTGTATCCCGAAAGAATAATTCGCAGAACGTTGGGATGCTTGTCGCGAACTTTCCTTAAGAGCGCGGCGCCATCCATGCCTGGCATGCGCATGTCCGAGACGATGACGTCGAATGGTGCGGCCTCCATCATTTGCAACGCGGCTGGACCGCTGGGAGCGAACGCCATTTCCCAGCAATGACGTTGCGAACGAAGCATGCGCTGCAATCCTTCCAGGATCCTAATTTCATCATCGACAAAAATGATTCGAGTCATACCGCGATCACCTCTTTGCACGAGGGCACGCCGTTCGTTGGAAGACGCACACAAAATGTGGTGCCCCGCCCCATTTCCGTCTCAAAAGTCAGCGTACCACCGTGCTTTTCAACAACGATGGCGCGCGCCAGCGCCAGGCCCTGGCCCGAACCCTTACCGACCTCTTTCGTCGTGAAAAATGGGTCGAAAACTTTTCCACGTACTCCTTCGGGAATTCCGGTTCCGGTATCGTGAACGGTCAGGACGACGCAATCACCGTCCTCCCGGGTCTTGACGGTTATGCGGCCTTTTTGCCCAGTCACCTTCATGACGTCACCAATGGCGTGGGCGGCATTCACAAACAAGTTCAAGAACACTTGATTTAGATCGCCGAGATGACAGGAAACCGGAGGCAAGACAGCGAAATCGGTTACGACTTCGGCGACGTACTTCGTCTCATTGCGAGAAACGACCAGGGTGCTTTCGATCGCTCTATTCAAGTCCGCGGGCGTCTTCTCCACACTACGATCCACATGCGAGAATTCCTTCATCGCCAGCACGATGGTGGCAACGCGCTTGACGCCGTCCAGCATCTGTTCCAGAGCCTTGGGAATTTCCGTGACCAGGAAGTCCCATTCGATTCTCTGGCAAATTGCATCCAGTTCGTGAAGCAGATCGGAGCGCACAGGGCCGTTTTCAGCTTGTTGGCGGATTTCGCGATACTTCGTGATCATCTCGAGGCCATCACGGAAGGAATCCTGCAGGAAGCGGGTATTGTCGCCGATGAATTGGATCGGCGTGTTGATTTCGTGCGCGATTCCCGCAGCCAAACCACCCACCGCTTCCAGTTTTTGCGCGTGACGGAGCTCGATTTCCATCTGGCGCTTCTCAGAAATATCCGTAAAGCTGACCACTGCACCACTAACCTGCGCGCCCTCGAACATCGGAGTGGCGGAGTAGCTCACCGCCACGTGCGATCCATCCATCTTGCAAAAATAATCGAGGTCGTTGGAATGACTTCTTCCCGTGTGCAAGAGATTGGTGAGTGGGCATTCGGATTCGGGAAACGCGGTGCCATCCGGGCGCGTGTGATGAAATAAGGCGTGGGAGTTCTTGCCGACGGCATCTTCGCGGCGGAAGCCAAACGTTCGAGCGGCGGACTGGTTGATGAAGGTGATGGAACCGGCAAGATTTGTCCCGTAGATGCCTTCGGACGTGGAATCCAAAATCAGGACCAGGTCCCTTCCGATTCGTTCGCGTTCCTCTTCGGCAACCTTGCGAGCCATGAACTGGCCCATCTGGTTTCCGATGCTCATGAGAAAGTTATTCAGCTGTTCGTCAACCCGCTTTCGCTCGTGACTGAAGAACGCCATGACGCCGAAGATTCCCTGGACCAAGCCGAGGGGGATGGCGTATGCGCTATGTAGTCCAGCCGAGGTGGCGGCGGGGATGCGCGTGAAGTAATCGCTTTCGGTCACGTCTTCGATCCACTGGGGGACCTGAGTCTCCCAGACGCATCCGGGCAAGCCTTCGCCGCAGCGAAAATGTGAGATGTGGCTCAGTGCTTGAAATTGCAGAAGTTTACGAGACGGTACGCACCAGGACCGCGCGTGGAACAGCCGATTTGCGGAATTGTCAATCCGCCAGATCTCTCCGATATCAAACCTCAGGGACTCACAAAGCACGCGAAGGATTCCGTCGCTGGCCTCGGAAAGACTTTGAGATTCCGCCAGCACGCGCGACACAGCGAGTTGCAAATCGGCCTGTCGGCGCACGCCGTGGCGCTCAACGGCGTACAACAGGACGCGCTCGAAGGCTGCCGCATTCATGCGACTCTTGACGACGTAGTCGTCTGCCCCCGCGCGCACCACTTCCAGCGCTTGCAGCTCATCGTAGACGCTGACGATGGCGATAACGGGGGCGTAGTGCGCGGAAGCAATCAGGCGCTGTAAGCCTTGAACTCCATCGGCATCCGGAACAGAAAGATCGATCAGAAAAATGTCTATGGGCTTGTCTGCGATCAACTGGAACGCCTGGGCCAAACTTGCGGCGGTGTGAACGGCGAAGAATGTGTTGCGGGCATCGCCCAGCTTCTGGTGGATATCGGCCTCGTCTTGCGCATCCGCGATGACCAGGAGAACGTTAAGCGCTCTGGGATCCATGGGTATGAGGTGCTCTGATTTGAAACAGCCGCTTTCTGGCGGTGCCACTTTTTAGAGGGTCAAGGATCGGAAGCTCTTTCCACCGGGGCTTCCAGAGACTCCTATCGGAACAATCGTCAGGCGTGGGCTAAAAGTTTAGGAAGGATTGGAGCGCTGCGGATTCCCGGTGGAACACCGGCGGAACGGCTGTGCGCGAGCGTTAAGATTCGTCAGCGGGGATATCGAAGTTGACCAGATCGGCCTGGAAGCCACGAGTTTTTATCGCGCCATAGGTCATTCCCAAGACCATCCAGATGGCGCCGAGCTTGAGAGCGGGGCCGCTGAGGTGGGTCCAGATGAATGCGCAGATCAGGAAGCCGAGCAGAGGCGAGAGGAGATTGAGGATTTGCTTTTTTTCCTCGCGCACGTAGTAGCGGACGAGTGCGGCGACGTTGACGCCCATGAAGGCTAGAAGGGCACCGAAGTTGAGGAGGTCCGCGCCTTGGTCGTAGGTGATGATGAACGAGCCGGCCAGGGCGATGCCACCGACCAGGATTACGTTGTTGCGCGGGATGTGATTTTTCGGGTCGAGCGCGCCGAAGAATTTTTTGGGGATGCCGTTGCTGCGGCCCATGCCGTAAAGAAGGCGCGCGGCGCCTAGTTGTGAGCCTAGGCCGGAGCCGATGTTGGCGATTAGGATGGTGAAGTTTACGAGTTGGAAGAGGAAATAGCCGCCGGCGGTTTGGGCGACGAGCGGGAAGGCGGAGGTGATTTTGTCCGGGGGGAACGGCTGGTCGCGCCAGACGAGTTGTGCGGCATAGACTTCGAGCGAGGCTAGGACGCCGGTGATCAGGCAGACGAGGACGGTGGCTAGCATGATGTTGCGGCGGGGATTTTCGACTTCTTCGGAAAAGGTGGAGATGGCGTCGAAGCCGATGTAGGTGAGGACGGCGACGGAAGTTCCGTGGAAGACATTTTTAAAGCTGAAGGTCGCGGGATTGTAAAAAGGGTGAGTGAAAAAGCCTTGACCGTATTCGTGCAAGCTCCAGAGAAAATGGATTACGAACGCGAAAAATATGACCACGACGATGGACATGCCGGCAGCCATCACGTCATTGATGCGCGCCGAAGTCTTGACGCCGCGGATATTGAGAAGCGTGAACGCACCGGCATAGAAGACGGCTAGGGTCCAGTACGGCAAGAACGGAAGAATATTTTGGGTGAGCTGACTGCAAATGATGGTGCAGATAAGCGGATTCAGGATGTAATCCATCACGATAGCCCAGCCGGTGACGTATCCGAGAGCGGGATTGAGCTCCTGGCCGACGTAGGTGTAGGCGGAGCCGGCGGAAGGATACGCCCGCGCCATTTTTCCGTAGCTGATCGCGGTGAAGAGCATGGCGACCATGGCGATGAGCAGGGTGGTGACGACGTGGCCGCGGGCGTCGTTGCTTATTACGCCGTAGATGCCCATGGGGGCGATCGGCTGGATGATCACGATGCCGATGATGATCAGGTCCCAGAGGGTTAGGACGCGGCGGAGTTTTACAGTGGATTGCGCGGATTGGGTGGGCTCGTTGGGCATCGGTCCTTTTCTTGGTTGCTGCTGCGTTTCAGTTGTTGCGGCTGCGTTTTTCAGGCCGACAGCGGTGATTGCCGCACGAACAATGGCGCACCAAAGTGCGCCGCTGCGAAAGCGAAGTCAACGTCAAAGGCAACCAACAGCGAACGCTGCCCGGTCCCGCTGTGCGAGACCGGCCGCTACAAGGACCAAGTCAAAGACAGAGCCAGAGGTGACCCCAACGGCGCGGGACCTCATTCAGTGATCACGGACTTTACCAGATTTCTGGGGCGATCTACGTCGCAGCCGTTTAGGACTGCGTAGTGGTAGGCGAAAAGTTGCAGAGGGACTACTTCCAGGATTGGCAGGAGCAGTTCTGTGGCTGGGGGGACAAAAATCGTGCGATCGGCGACCGCAGTGACTTCACGATCGCCTTCGCTGGCGATGGCGATGGATTTTCCACCGCGGCTCTTGACGTATTCGAGCACAAGCAAGGTTTTTTGGTAACGCAAGACGGAATCGGGATCGGCGGCGTCGCGCGTGGCCAGCACTACCACGACAAGATTTTCATCTACCAGAGCGTTCGAGCCGTGGCGGAGTTCGCCCGCGGGCAGGCCCTCGGCTTGGACGTAGGAAATTTCCTTGAGCTTCAGCGCGCCTTCGCGGGCTATGGCGTAATGCACGCCGCGGCCGAGGAACATGAACTTGCTGGCTTGCTGGAAGGCGCGGGCAGCGCCGGAAGTTTGCGCGTCCCAGCTCGGCAGAAATTTTTCGATTTGCCGGGGCAGCTCGGCCAGGAAATTCAGGTGCGTGCGGGTGACTTCGGCGGTCATGCGTCCGCGCTGGCGGGCTAGAAACAGCGCGAGCAGATAGAGCATGGTGAGCTGCGCGGTGAAACTTTTCGTCGCGGGGATGGCTTTTTCCAGGCCGGCGCAGGTTTGCAGGGTGGCGCTGGCTTCGCGTGAGATGGTGGAATCGGCGACATTCGATATAGCGACGGTTTTCGCGCCGCGATTAAGCGCTTCGCGTTGCGCGGCGGTGGTGTCCGCGGTTTCACCGGACTGAGTGATCACGACGACGATCGGATCGGTGTCTGAATGCGTGGAGCGGTAGCAATACTCGCTGGCGTATTCGACGTCCACGGCGACCCCTGCAAGATCTTCCATCATGATTTCGCCTGCGAGGCCTGCGTTGCGGCTGGAGCCGCTGGCGGCGATGATGATTTTTTTGAAGGCGAAGAGGGCTTTTTCGATGGGCTGCAGCGAATTCGAAAAAATTACGTCGTCTGCAACATTTTGGCGGATGGTTTCGCGAATCGCCTGCGGCTGCTCGTAAATCTCGCGCAGCATGTGATTCGGATATTGTCCCGGTGGAATTGTCACAGGTCCGTCTTGCTCGCAGGACATCAGTGCCCTGCTCCGGTGGATTGCGCGGGGACGCCGCGGCCTTCTTTCAGGGGGATGGTGGCGGGCGCGATATTCCATCCGGAGACGGTTAGCTCCGAACCGCCGAAGACGGAAGTGGCTGGAAGATAGCGCGCGGTGAGTTCGCGGGATTCGCCGGGCATCAGTTCGATGTAATTATCGTCCCAGAATACGGGGAGGATTTCATCGGACTGGCCGCTTTTGTGGATGCCGAGATGAATCTGGAAAGCTAGATAGTCGCTGGGATTTTTCAGCAGGACGTGCGCGACGGGGCCGTCGGGGCCGGGCAACATGCTGGCGTTTACTTCCACGGTAACCTTTTCGAGCGACTTTAGAGCAGTGAGATCTTCGTACGACGATACGGGCGTGAAGCGGTAGGTGGTCTTGGTCCATTCGTAAGTATTCTTTTTCGCGGAGAGCCAGTAGAAATTCTGGCTGACGATTTTTCCGTCGCTCGATTGCAACTGTAGCTGTAGGAAATAGGCCGGCGACGGGGGACTGAAAGATTCCGCGGGAAGCGTCAGGGCTTTCTGGACACCGTCGGCATCCACGTCAACTTTCACCTGCTTTGAAAATCGTTCGTGAAGCGCGATGTCGTAGAGTTTCGCGGTGACGGTTAGGCCAGCGGCTTTTTCGTAAAGGCTGTTGACTGCGACGATGCTGTTGTCGTCGTAGGAATATTGCACGTGGAGAGGCTCGCAGGCTTTTTTGGTGCCGAAGTAGCCGCCGGCGGGCTGGAGGTAATAGTCGAAGAGATGCCAGATCGTTGATGGCCAGGCGTTGTTCAGCATCCATTGAATGACACCCGTCGTGGCGTATTTGTTGCGAGAGTAGGCTTCGAACATGGCACGTTCGCCTTCGTAGGCCATGGCTTGGGATTTCACGAGGTACTCGTCGAGGCCGGCAGGAGGGCCGTAGATCGCGTCCATGGCGCTATTGAAATGCGTGAGGTCCTTGAAGCCTTCGGAGCCGGCGTGAAAATTCCAGAAGGAATCCTGGGGCCACATGTGGTCGGCGGGAATGAATTTCTTCAGGCAACTTTCCAGCAAAGGCGCGGGACCGGGACCGGTCTCGGTGTTGAAACCGAAGGCGCCACCGTATCTCGTCGTATCAATCAGCCAATAATCGGGCGGGACGTAATCGTAGGGGCCGGTCATTTTGACCCCCGAAGGTCCGGTGACGGTGGTGGGTGTGGCTGAGGCGGAAGAAATGTATGGATTCGGCCAGGAGGATTCTTTCAGGACTTTGATGTAGGCGGTTTCGACGTTGGCGGGCGGTGGATTGTCGCTGCCGTTGAGCCAGACGAGCATGCTGGGATGGCTTCTCATGCGCATGATTTGGGAACGGAGTGAGGCAGTGGCGATTTCCAGATGTTCGGGCTGCCAGTGCTTCCACTGTTCCCAGATATCGCAGCAGCACCAGCCGGCCATGATGAGGACGCCGCGCTCGTCGGCGAGATTGTAGAATTCGTCGGTTTCGAGCTTGCCTTCCAGACGGATGGTGTTCAGGTTCATGTCGCGGACGTAGCGGAATTCGTTCTCGAGGCGGTCCATATCCTGGCGCAGGAGCATATCGGGGGACCAGCCGCCGCCGCGGATCAGGATTTTTTTCTGGTTGATGGAAAATTGCAGGGCTCCGGTGGAATTCAGCACGGCGGTGATTTCGCGGATGCCGAATTTTACGGTTTGCGCGTCGGATTCTTGATTGCCTACTACGAAGCGAACCGAAAGTTCGTGGAGATCTTGCGCGCCCATACGGTACGGCCACCAGAGTTTGGGATTTTTGATTTGCAGTTGCGGATAGGTGTCATCCAGTAAGCGGGCGGTGCGCGTTTCGTTCGGCTTCAGCGTGTAGGTCTGATGGACTTGGACGCCGTCGAATTGGGCTTCCAGGGTGCCGGTGACTTCTTCGTTGGTGGCGTTGTGTAGTTCGGCTTGGATGGCTAGATTGGCCTGCGCGAGGGACGTGGTGGGGAAATGCGTGATTACTTGCGGGAAGCGGATGGCTACGGGGCCGCTCGATTGCAGATAGACGTCGCGCCAGAGGCCCATGTCTTTGTCGGGTGGCGCGGGATTCCAGTCAACCCAGTTGATGCCGAGATCTTTGTCAGTTTGTGCGAAGGTTTCGACGGCTAGCGAATTCGGCCGGCCTTGCGAGAGTTGGGCGGAGATTTCGTATTCGTAGGTGCGATAGGCGCCGGCTACGTCTTTGGCGTCAGCGATTTTTTTGCCGTTGAGCCAGATGTTGGCGCGATTGTTGATGCCGCCGAAGTGCAGCCACACTTTGCGCCCTGCGAAATTTTCGGGAAGCTTGAATTCGGTGCGATACCACCAGGAGCAGCGGAAGGGGCTATCTTGCGGCATGGGCAGAAGGGAAAAATTCTTGCCGATGGGATATTCGGTGCCGGGGATGTCGCGGAGATTTTTTCCGTAGTAGGGATCGGGGTAGGTTTTGTCGGCGACTAGCGCGGCGACTACTGTGGAGGGGACGGTGGTGGCGTGCCAGCCGGTAGTGTTGAAGCCGGCGGTGGAGATTTGTTCTCCCGTGGCGTTTATTTTGCACGAGGATTGGAGGGTCCAGTCGGAGTGCAGGAACAATTTTGCCGTAGGATCCGGAGGCGTGCCGGCTGAGAGGCCCGCTGGAGAAAGCGCGAACATGAGAAGCAGAGTGGCGGACGCCATGCGGCCGCGATGATGACGGGCGTTTCGATTTTTGTACAAAGTGCCTTGACCTCCCAAGAGCACCACTGGGCAGCAAGGGATTCTGTGTGACAGCCGTAAACCTGGTACTTTAGCGGCTAAATCCGCGCACTGAAATTCATTAAAATTTATTAAAGCGAGTATTATGCGCGCGTTGCTTGCAAGTCAAGTCTAAAACCAAGGCCGCGACCCGGAATTCTAGGCCCAGGAAACGGCGCGCGTCGATTCGCGCACGACCAGTTCGGGCGCTAGTAGCCGGTGCAGGGCTGGGGATTCGCGTTCCTCGATGGCGGCGTTGACCGCGTCCAAAATGATGCCTACGGCGGCGTTGCCTAGCGCTTCCATCGGCTGACGGACGGTGGTGAGCGACGGGACCGAAAGGCCGGCGGGGATTACGTCATCGAAGCCGATCACCGAGCAATCTTCGGGAACTTTTATGCCGGCGCGAGCCAGGCAGCGGATTACGCCGAAGGCGGTCATGTCGTCGAACGCCATTACCGCGGTAAAGCGCTTTTTGTGTTTCAGGAATTCCTCGGTAAGTTTCAGGCCGCCTTCGTAGCTGGAATTGGGATCGAAGGAGTCGGGGAGATCGAGGACTAGCGCGGGATCGATTTCCAGGTTTACAGAGCGCGCGAAGGCGCGTACGCCGCGCCAGCGCGGAGAGCTGTCACCCAACATTTTCGGGCCGCGGATGAAAGCGATCTTGCGGTGGCCTAGGGAGTGCAAATGTTCCATGGCGAGATGGGCGCCGGCTTCGTTGTCCACCATCACCGAGCTGACGGCGCCGGAACGCAGCTCGCGGCCGATCATCACGGCGGGGATGTTGCGTTTTTCGACGTCAGCTAGGAGATCAATATCCACGAAGAGCCAGTTGGCCACGACGATGAGCGCTTCGACGGGCCGCGCAAGGAGCATTTCGAGATAGCGTTCGAAGCGGCCGCGCTGGTTGTGCACGTCGGTGAGGATGGGGAGGTAGGAAGCCTGGTAGAGCGCGTTTTCGATGCCGCGGAGGATCAGGGTGCAGTAGGGGTCGGTGATGTCGAAGACCATCACGCCGACGGTGCGATTGCGTTTGGCGCTGAGGAAGCGCGAGACGACTTTGGGGCGATAGGCGAGTTTTTTGGCGGCGCGTTCGATGCGGTCTTTGGTGGTGGGCGGAATGTAACGCGAGAGCGGGGCGTTATTCAGGACGATGGAGACTGTGGCGGGAGACACGCCGCTTTCCAACGCTACGTCGCGCAGGGTGACGGCAGTGCTTTTAGGTTTTCGACGAGTCAAGAATGGCTCCGAGATTGTGGGGGATCATGGCGCACGTGGAGTAAACATCTTTATCACAGGCGGTGCGGGGAGGCTAGCGGTACGAAAGATGGATGGCAATCGGCGCGCATAGCGTGTTTCGCACGTACCGATGGCGCGGGAATGCACGCGAGGCAAGCCTCGCGCCAGGCAAAGCGGCGGCAAGCCGCCGCACTCCAAAATGGGCTCGGTACACGTGAATGGATAGCGACATTTTCCGCGGTGCCGGAGCGTCGTGCTTTTCCTATTGACATTCTATATGTGAGGAGTAGCATTCGTATAGAACTTCGATAGGAGGGTACGAGTGAGCCCTGAACAGACGAGCCTTTTGCAAGGGACTTTGGATTTGCTGATATTGAAATCGCTGCGCGCGGGCGAGATGCATGGATTGGGAATTTCGCGGCGTATCCAGCAGATAACCGGCGGGACTTTTGTGGTCAAGCCGGGGTCGCTCTTCCCTGCCCTGCACCGCATGGAAGAGGAAGGATGGATCACGGCGTTTTGGGGAGAGTCTGAGAATAACCGGCGCGCGAAATACTACCGGATGTCCAAAGCGGGGCAGAAACAGCTGGAAGCCGAGACCAAGCGCTGGAGCCGCATTTCTTTGGCGATCGGTCAGGCGTTGGAAGCGTCGTAGAGAGGTAACGCACATGCCGCTGCTGGTGAAAGCACGAAGTTTTCTGCGGAACTTATTTTTTACTCGACGGGTGGATGCGGATTTGGACCAGGAGGTTCATGCGCATCTGGAGCTGCTGATCGAGGAGAAGGTGCGTGGGGGCATCGGGATGGCGGAGGCGCGGCGGGCAGCGCGGATTGAGCTGGGCGGGGTGGAGCAGGTGAAGGAGCAGGTGCGCGATTCGCGGACGGGGGCGTTCCTGGAGTCGCTCGTGCAGGACTTGCGGTTTGCGTGGCGGAGTTTGCGGAGGACTTCGGGGCTTACGGCATTCGTCGTGATTACCTTGGCGCTGGGGATTGGGATGACGTCCGCGACATTCAGCATGGTGGACGCGCTGATTTTCCGGCCTTATCCGGTGCCGCATCCGAGCAATGTGGTTTCGCTGGCAGGCACGACACATGATAGCGCGATTGAAGATTTTTCTTATCGCGAGTACATGGATATCCGGGACAACACTAAAAGTTACGACGGCGTGATCGCTTACGCGGACATGCAGGCTGTAGGGTACAGCGCGGAAACCGGCGTTACGCCCAGGGTCAAGGGCGGGATGATGGTTTCGGGAAATTTTTTTCAGGTGTTGGGCGTGGAGCCGCGCCTGGGGCGCGGATTTCGCGCGGATGAGGACCAGGTGCCGGGACGCAACGCCGTCGTGGTGCTGGGCCCGGACTTCTGGCGGCACGAGTTCGCGGCGGATCCCGCCGTGGTAGGCCGGACCATTCGCTTGAACGGAACGCCCTTTACCGTAATTGGCGTGGCTCCGGACAGCTTTCCGGGGTTGTTGGTATTCGGGCATCCCGACTTGTATGTGCCGCTGGCCATGGCGCACGTATTTTCGACCAACATCGACAAGAATTTTTTCGAGGACCGCGACGACCGCGAGTTGAACGTGAAGGCGCGCTTGAAACCGGATGCGAGTTTGCAGGACGCGCGCAACGAACTCGCGCTGCTGGCGAAGGGATTCGAGAGGGATTATCCGAAGGTGACGCGCAGCCGCGGTGCCGCCGTTTACACGCAATTTCAAACGCGGACGGCCGAGGATCAGAATTGGAAATTCGGCGTGGTTTTCGCGATCTTGGGGCTTGCGGTGCTGCTGGTGGCTTGCACCAACGTTGCCGGTCTGCTGCTCAGCCGTGCGCGCGAGCGAGCGCGGGAAATCGCGGTGCGGCTGGCGCTGGGAGCGGGACGGTTGCGGTTGATCCGGCTGCTGCTCACCGAGAGCCTGATCCTCGCGATTTTGGGTGGAGTGGCAGGGATCGCCATCGGGTACGGCGTCATCGAGTGGTTCCACTCGAAGGACACGATCATTTTTGCGACGGAATTGCCAGTAGCCGTGCCGTTCCAGATGGACACCCGCGTGCTGCTGCTCTGCGTGGGATTGGCGGTTTTGAGTGCATTTCTTTGCGGGCTGGCTCCGGCGCTGCAGAGCACACGCGTGGATTTGGTGAATGCGCTGAAGTCGGCGGACGTGGACGTGCCCGGGCGCAAGCGGCTGTGGGGCCGCAATATGCTGGTGGTGGCGCAGGTTGCCACGTCGCTGATGCTGCTGACCGCTTCTTTTCTAATGGCGCGCGCATTTCAACACGACTTGCTGGTGGGCACTGGTTTCACGAAAGACCATCTGCTGATGACCAGTTTCGATCCGCGGCTGATTCAGTACAACGCGACGCAGACGCAGCAGTTCTACAGATTGCTGGCCGAACGCATGCGGGAGACTCCGGGTGTGCAGAGCGTGGCCTTAACGCAGAACATTCCAATGGGAACGGACGAATTTGACGGGGTGACGTTCGTGCCGGATGGTTTCACGATGCCTCCGGACCGCGCGAATTTTACTTCGACGATGGATACGATTGACGAAGGATATTTCCAGACGATGGGAGTTCCGATCCTGCGGGGGCGCGCATTTTTGGCGACGGATACCGCGGATGCGCCGCGCGTCGCCATCGTGAATGCGCATTTCGCGAAACACTATTGGCCGGGCGGCGACGCCGTGGGCAAACGCATCCGCCTGGATAACAGCGCCGGGGCGCCGGTAGAAATCGTAGGCATCGCGGAAACCATTAAGTATCAAACAATGTCAGACCCGATGGATTTCGTGTACATGCCGCTGGCGCAGCATCCTGTGGCGCGCATGGTTTTGATGTTGCGCTCGAGCGGCGATCCGCTGCAATTGGTGCAGCCGGTGAAGGATGCGGTCCGCAGCCTGGATCCGAACCTGCCGCTGCTGCACACGCAAGCTTACGAGGAGTTCTACCTGAACCAGGCCGTGCGCGGGCCGCAAATCGCGATTGATCTGGTGGGCACGATGGGGCTGGTGGGATTGCTGCTGGCCGTCGCCGGTTTGTATGGACTGGTGGCTTACAACGTGAGCCGCAGAACCCGAGAGATCGGAATACGCATCGCGCTGGGAGCGCTGCGTGCGGATGTGCTGCGGCTGGTGATGGGCAAGGGCTTCGTGTTGGTGGGGATTGGAACGGGACTGGGATTGGTGATGGGTTTCGCGCTGGAGCGGCTGATGAATTCGATGCTGTTCAATTCTGGCGGGGTGGACGTTGTGGCTTATTTGATCGTGGTGCCGTCGTTATTTGTGGTGGCGATGCTGGCGGCGTACGTGCCGGCGCGGCGCGCGTGCAGGATTGCGCCGACGCAGGCCTTGCGATACGAGTAGAGCGCGAAGACTGGTTCCAGATGGCCGGGAGCCACCTGGAACCCATGTTCGGGACTGGCTGGATGATTCCTCGCGGCTATTCTTACTTCTTTCCGTTGCTTACGTGACCGCGTCCATCGCGCATTTCATTACCCTTGAAATGGGAAACTTTGTCCACGCGCTTGTTCGGCTCTTGCTTATCGCCGACGTTCGGCCTTGCGCCTCGGTAGCCGCGTTGCACGTCGTAACGGTTATTTACATGGCCTTGGAAATTGTCCGGGCCATGAAACCACTGGCCGGCGCCGATGAAGGTGCCGCCGGAAAACCATTCTGGGCCGTAGTAGCCGTAGGGAGAGCAGGAATACGGAGCGTAGTCATAGTAGCCGTACGGGCAATCCGGGGCGGCTCCAATGCTGACGCCGACGCTGACCTGGGCCGCGAGTTTGGGCGCGCCTACGGTGAAGAAAATTCCAGCAACCGCAACCATTACAAGATATTTGAATTTGTTCATATATTAGGCTCCATTTTTCTTGGGTATACACACCGAGCACTTCGATTCTGGGCCTGGCGAACATGGGAATCTGTTCACAAGCGCACACTTCATGTTGGAGTTTCCAGCGGAGCGCGAAGCGAGGGCGCCTATTGAGAAGCTGGATGCGCCGGGGATTTCGCGCGTGCGACAAACGCGGTGTGCGGAGGCGCGAAATCTCGATTCGAATGTCCGGTTACGCGACGGCGCGGGCACTTGGCAGCTGCCGCAACTACGACGATTTCGATTCTTCGGGCGATTCTTCACTGTGTTTTCTTCTATTGTCATCTTTCTGCTAACAATCCCGCGGCTCTCTTCGTCCATACAGCAACAGAAATAATCGCTTCAACCGCGTAAGGGGTGTTTACCGAGGAGGCAGCCGTGTTCACCTTGATTCAAGACATCCGCTATGCGCTGCGGACTTTGCTCAAGAGCCCCGGATTTACGGTTGTGGCGGTGCTGACGCTGGCGCTGGGGATTGGCGCGAATGTGGCGATCTTCAGCGTGGTTTACGGAGTGCTGCTGCGGCCGTTGCCCTTCCCGCATCCGGAGCAATTGGTGCGCATTTTCGACGATTTGAATGGGCCGAACTCGCAGGATGTGGGCATGTCCGCGCCGGAGCTTTGGGATTTGGAACAGCGCTCTGGTGTGTTTCAGGAAGTTTCGGCGGTGGCACCGGGCAATTCCGCGATAGGCGGCGGAGAGCGCACGGTGCGCGCCGAGGCATTGATCACCAGCCCCGACTATTTCGAGTTGCTGGGAGCGAAGCCGGAACTGGGGCAAGTTTACACGCGGCAGGATACGGTGCCGGGATTTTCGGAGCCGGTCGTGATCAGCGACGCGTTCTGGCGGCGCAATTACGGTTCGGATTCGAAGATCATCGGGCGAAAAATGTCGCTCGACCGCGACGTGTACACGATTGTGGGCGTGATGCCGCCGGGGTTTCGTCATCCGGGGCGGACTCTGGATACGGACGTGGAAGTGTGGCTCGCTACCGAATTCCAAGGGCAGCCGTTTCCTGTACCAGCCGATCGGACACTGCGATTTATTCCCGCGGCGATCGGGCGGTTGCAGGCTGGGCTGACGGTGGCGCAGGCGCAATCGCAGCTGGATGGTTATGTGGAGCAGCTTGCGCGGCAGTACCCTGCTGCGTATCCGGCGGCGGCGCGATGGGCGCTGCGGATTGTACCGGTGAAAGAGGATCTGGTGGGGCCGCAGCGTACGGAACTGTTTATTCTTTTCGGCGCGGTTGGATTTGTGCTGTTAATTGCATGCGTGAACATTGCCAATTTGCTGTTAGCGCGATCTTCGGGTCGGCGGCGCGAGATCGCGATCCGGCTGGCGATGGGAGCGAGTCGCGCGCGCCTGGCGCGGCAGCTTTTGACCGAGAGCACGCTCTTGGCGGTGATTTCGGGGGTGGTTGCGCTGGTCACGGTTCTGTTTTTGAAGAATGCGATTGTGAGTCTGGCTCCGGCGGATATTCCGCGACTGAACGAGGTAGACGTCAGCGGCAGGGTGCTGTTTTTTGCTTTTGTGATTTCGATATTTACGGGCGTGTTGTTTGGGTTGGCGCCTGCGCTGCAGGCTTCGAATCCCAAACAAGTGGAAAATCTCAGGGAGGGTGGACGCGGGTCGGGGGCGAGCCGGCGGCATACGCGACTCTCGCGGATTCTTGTCGTCTCCGAGGTGGCGCTTTCGATTGTGCTGCTGGCAGGGGCTGGACTGTTGCTGCGAAGCTTCTGGCGGGTTTTGGAGGTTCGTCCGGGATTCAATCCCAGCCATCTGACAACCGTGCAAATCTGGATTCCGCAACCCAACGATCCCAAGACCGATCCTTACGCAGACATGGATAAGCGCGCCGCTTTTCTGCTGGAAATCTATCGGCGCGTGGCGGAGCTGCCGGGCGTGGAACAATCCGCGATCGCCGGGAACGACACTTTGCCCATGAATTCGGGGAGAAACTATTCTCCGTTCTCGATTCGGGGGCGCGCTGTGGATTCCGAGCGCAGCCCGGTGGCGGATATTGCCATCGTTGACACGCGGTATTTTCAGACTATGGAAGTTCCTTTGATGGCCGGGCGAAATTTCACCGTCAGCGATTCGAATAAGACTCAGGCGGTGGCGGTGATTGACCAGACGCTCGCACGGCGTTATTGGCCGGGGCAGGATCCGGTTGGGCAACAGGTCACATTTGCATTTGGACCAGGGCCCAAAGGCGTGACGATTGTCGGCGTGGTGGGCGATATCAAATCGGACGGATTTGAGGCTGCAAGCGTGCCGCATATCTATGTGGCGCTCGGGCAATTCGCGCCGATCAACGCGGTGCTGTTTCTGCGCAGCCGGAGCGATGCGGAACATCTGGGCGAAGCGGTGCGACATGTGGTGGAAAGTGTTGATCCGAATGTTCCGGTGCACAGCATCAGTTCGATGGATCAAATCATTTCGCGATCCGTGGCGGACCGGCGGTTTGCGTTGGAACTGCTGGGTGTTTTCGCGGCGGTGGCGCTGCTGCTCGCGGCGATCGGGATTTACGGCGTGATGTCCTATGCGTTCAGCCAGCGCACGCACGAACTGGGGATCCGCATGGCGCTGGGCGCCCAGCGGCTGGATATTTTGCGCATGGCTCTGGTGGAAGGGATGCGGATTGTGGTGATCGGATTGGTTGCTGGTTTGGCGGGGGCTGCGGTTATGATGCGATTTTTCCAGGCGATGCTTTTCAACGTGGCGCCTTCCGATCCGATTACGTTTCTTGCGGCTTCCGTCGCGCTGGCTGGCGTGGCATTTTTCGCTTGCTACATACCGGCGCAGCGCGCCACGCGGGTGAATCCTCTGGTAGCGTTGCGCGAGGAGTAAAAGAAACGTGATGAATAACAAGTGATGAGCGCCGAAGGCGGTCAATGTTGAATGGGCCGCGACGGCAGCGGAATTACTCCGAGAAAGATCAGAATCATGCAGATGCCGATGGCTAAAATTATTATTGTCGGAGCCCAGAAATTCAGAGGATCTTCGAGGCGATCGAAGCCGCCGGGGGGACAGCCCTTGTAGTGGCCCTTTCCTGTGATCAGAGTAAAGCCCGCCCAAGCCATGGCGGCAAGTCCTAGCAGCAAGAATGGCACGGGCGTGCTCCGGAACTCGGACTACGACTCATGCTGATTTGTACCAAGCCATTCCTGGATTTTCCGCGTGTGAGTTTCTAACTGCACTTTCCGTTTTGCCCATCAAATGCGAGCCAGGATACGCGCGGTTGTTCGGGCGCTTTCAGATGCCGGCGTACCAGGCGTAGCCTGCGTCTGCAGACGCGGAGCCTAATCCCTTACCGTAGCCCTTCAGATTGTCGGTGACCGTGATGTGGTTGATGAATTTCACGTTCTTGTAGCCGACCTGGCGAGGGACGCGCAAACGAAGTGGCCCGCCGTGACCCACGGGAAGTTCGTCGCCATTCATTCCATAAGTTAGAAGAGTCTGCGGGTGTAATGCGTCGGCCATATCAATACTCTCCCACGTGTCTGGCTCTATCGAGAAATAGAAGACGTATCGGGCCTGCGGCAAGGCTCCCACAAGATCCAACACGTGGGACAAGGGCACGCCGTTCCATTCGGCGATATATGACCAACCCTCTTCGCACTGCAGCATGGTGATCTGCGTGCGAGACGGGAAGCTCTGCAGCTGGTCGACCGAGAACGAGGTAGGGTGGGCGACCATGCCATCGACGTAAAGCCTCCAGTCAGCGAACCGGCCAGCTTGGAGGCGCTTGAACTCGTCACCGGGAGGCTCGATTTCGTTGGCTAATGGACGCTTCGAAATTTGGCTCTTGGAGAATTCACGCGCCATCGAGTGCCTGGTCAGCAGACGCTGCGAAGCGTAGGTCAGCGTTTCGCCGAGTCCGTAGATGCCACCGTGATCGGGCGGGACGAGTCCATACTTTTGCGCGATGTGTGCGGCCACGCCCAAGCCGGCTACTCCTGCGGTGGCAGCGAGTCCGCGGACGATCAATTTTCGGCGCGAGAGTTTGCGGCTTAAAGAATCGCTCATGTTCGCTCCAAATGTGTACCCGCTCGGCCTGTGATCATCGCGCGCATGCGGCTTTTGAATCCTGCAACAAAAATCATCACCACATGGACGAGCAGGAAGAGCAGGAGAGCCAGCGAGACGAAGAAGTGAAGCGTGCGCGCGGATTGCTGGCCGCCTAACAGGTTCACGGTCGCCGGAAACGCGGAGACGAAGGCTGGGGACATCGCCAAGCCCGTCCAGATTACAAACGGGAACAAAATGATGATCACGAACAGATAGCTGAGCCGCTGGAGCAAGTTATATGACCAGGCCTCCGCCTCGCTCGGCCTTGCAAAACGCAGATGACTTGCGATTGTGGTCGAGAAACTCCGCCAGGAAAGGTCGGATTTATCCGGGAGCAAGTCTTTCTGCAAGTGTCCGGTGAATAACATGGAGATGACGTAGAGCAAGCCGGTCAATACCGCAACCCAAGCTGCTTGAAAGTGGAGATAGCGGCTCCAGCCGTTCTGGTCCGGCAGCACGTACCCGTAGCCGGTCTGCACCAGGTGCCTGGAGGCAGGGATGGGAATTTGAAACAGCGCTGGCGTTAATACATTTCCGGTTTCGCCCCAATAGAAGCGTGGATGAGAGATCACAATTTCAGCTCCGGTGACGAGCAGGGCGAGAAAAGAAAGAGTAGTGATCCAGTGAGTGACGCGGACGAGGGCAGAGTGTCGCAGAGGCGCCGTCGTGGGCGGGACAGCCGAGGCGGAGCTTGGGACACGGACTGCCAGGGGCACCTGCGCGGATTCCATTCTCGCCATCCCTAGCCTCCCAGTGGCGTCGCGGCTTTCTTCACCTCGATGGGCGCCATATTACCACGCTGCAGGGGTTGAAACTGATACTGACGGAGTGGTTCGCTTTTGGTACATCCTCCGAACATTGCATTCACGAATCATCATGCCTTTGCCGAACTTAATGTAGACGGCAATCACCCCTTCGACAAACAGGCAGGTTGATGTGCGGCTTGGCGCGAACCCGCGCGTGAACCCGTGCGCTTGCCGTGTCTTGAATGGCGCGTGCCTGCCACTTCACCGCGTCAGATATACCCAATGCCGAACAAGTGCGCGGTACCGGATGGAGGAGAGATCTCACATGCGATTGACAATTAAGACCCAGTTGTACGGATTGACCGCGACGGCACTAGCGTTCCTGGCGGCCGTGGGTGCGACTGGCTATTGGGGCATTACCATGGTTGAAAAGACGTCAATCGAGGTAGCTGCAACGGGAGAGGCGATTCGCAGTCACGCGGAGGCCCCCTCGTTTGTGGACATGACGCGCGACGACTTTTCCGGAGTCGTGCACAAAACAGGTCAAGACCGCGAAGACAGTTTGCAGAATCTCACCGTGCACTCCCAAGTCCTGGGACAACGCATCAGCGCGGCTCGTGACGCGGCCACAGCTCCTGACCTGAAGGCCGACCTGAACGAAGAGGTCGCGCTGGCAGAGAGGTATCAGGGCGCGATCGATACGTTCTCCAAGGCGACCCAAAGCAATCCTTCGGCGACTCCCGACGGCGATGCAGTTTTCCAGCTCTACCAGGCGCTACAACAAAAGATTGAGGACACCGCCGAGCAATTGGAAGCCGGCGGAAAACAAGAGCAACTCAGCGCAGCCGTGCGCGCAGCGCGCGCTGCTCATATAATCCTGGCGATCTGCGGGCTCTCTCTTCTGATGATGATTTTCGGCAGCGTCACGTTGGTGCTCAGGATCACCCGGTCGCTCAATCGATTGACGCATATGATTCAAGACATCGCGGAGGGCGAGGGCGATGTTACCAGGCGTCTGGAAGTGGCGAGCGGCTTCGGCGACGACGAACTGGGAGAGGTCAGCCGGCTCTTCAACCGGTTCATGGACAAGCTGCAGGAAATCCTGCGCGGAGTCGTGCTGCACACCGGCAAGCTGACGTCGGCCAGCCAGCAACTGCTGGAGGCCAGTAAGCAGATTACGATCAATTCCGGCGAGACGGCCACACAGTCGAATTCCGCTTCCCAAGTCACGCAGCAGGTCACGCAGAATCTGAACAGCCTTTCCATGGGGGTCGGAGAGATGACGACAACCATCCAGAGCATCGCCTCGAACGCTCAGGAAGCGGCCAAGGTAGCGTCGTCGGCTGTGGAGGCAGCGGACGCCGCTAATAACACGGTGGCGAAGTTGGGTCAGTCCAGCGGGGAAATTGGCGTGGTCATAAAGGTCATCACCTCCATCGCGGAGCAGACCAACCTGCTGGCGTTAAATGCAACCATCGAAGCGGCGCGCGCAGGCGAAGCCGGAAAAGGCTTTGCCGTAGTGGCTAACGAAGTGAAAGAGCTTGCTAAGCAGACCGCCCGAGCTACGGAGGAGATCGGCCGCAAAATCAGCGCCATTCAGACGGACACCAAGGGGGCGATCTCGGCGATCGGGACCGTTAGCGGCGTCATTAATCAGATCAACAGCATTTCGGCGACAATCGCAGCCGCGGTCGAAGAGCAGAGCGCGACGACCAACGAAATGACCCGCAACGCCGGCGAAGCGGCCAGCGGAGCCAACGGCATCTCCGTGAACATCGGTGGAGTAGCGCAGGCTGCCGACGGTACTCTGTTGCGCGCGCAAGAATCGCAAAAGGCGGCGGAGGAATTAAGCTCGATCGCGGCACAGCTCGGCCAGCTTATGCAGCAGTTCAAAATCGAGCGCAGCGACCCGCGATACAAAATCGTACTGCCCTTGAAGCTGAAGGCCACCGACGCAAACGGCCAGGTTCACGAGCACGAAGTTAAAACGGTCGACATCAGCAAGGGGGGAGCCCATTTGAAAGATATCCGCGGCGAATTTCAGGTAGGGAACCAGGTTTCGCTCGCTCGCCTGAATAAGGTCGAGAAGTTCCGAATCGCATGGGTTGGCGGAGCAAGCACTGAGCGACGCGGCCAGATTGGCGTCTGCTCAGTTGATCCCGCTTCGTCCTTTTGGAGCGATGTGCTCGAAACACAGGCTGAAGTTCCGCTGGCCGCGTAGATCATCGTTCGCAAAGTGTTTCGGCATTGGCGGATGTTGGGCAACCTCGGAAGCCGGGCGAGGCGTATAATTCTGCCAGATTTGCCGGAGGTGCCGAAATGGCCAAGACGACGCAATTCACAATGACTGTGGAGAATCAACCGGGAGCACTGGCGAAGATCGCAAAGACATTGGGGAACGCCAAGGTGAACATTCTTGCGTTATTGGGTACCGCGCAGGGGACGAACGGCACGATTGAGCTTGTCGTCGAGGATGCGCGGCGCGCGAAGAAGGCGCTCGACGCGGCCGGGCTGCCATACCAGGAAACTGGCGCGGCGGAAATTGAGCTGCAAAACAAGCCCGGTGCGTTGGCGCTGCAATTGGACAAACTTGCGGCCAAAGGCGTCAATTTAAATTCGATCTGCGCCACGGCCGCGAAGGGCGGGAAAAAGGCGACTCTGATTTACACTGTAGAGGCCGCAGCGAAGGCAAAAGCTGCGACGGCATAGGCGCTAAAACTGACGCCAATTGGATTTCGATAGGCGCGTTTACAAGTGAGACCTGTCCGGCGACGGGACGTTGGCGCCAGAGAGCAGGGCGCTATCGCTATAGCCGGGCTTTACGATGATGTAGCTTTGTTCGCGAAGTTCCGCCAGGTAATCGCGCATCCGGGGCTGCATTTTTTGCGCGTGCAGCGTATTGCGGATATCGGGCTCCACTTTTTCCAGCGGCTGCAAACCCGGCTGGAGGTGATCTTCCACTTTCAGGATTTCGAACCCGGTGCGGGTCTGGATCACGTCGCTGATCTGGCCTTTGCTCATTTGAAACACAACTGCTTCCAGCTGCGGCGCCAGTTCTCCTTTTTTGAACGTGCCCAGGCTGCCGCCTTCTTTCGCAGTGCTGCCCTGGGAATAAAGCCGAGCGACTTGATTGAAATCGTCGCCATTGAGGACGCTGGTGCGCAGGCCCTCGGCTTTATTGCGCACGGCGTCATAATCTTCCGGTTTCATTCCGTCAGTGCTCAGCGAAATTTCCGAAAGCACGACGCGCTCTGGCAGCGTGAATTCCTGCGGGTGCGCTTCGTAATATTGCTTCACTTCGTCGGCGGAAATATCCACGTGCGAGCCGACTTCGCGGCGCACCACTTCCTTCTGCAGCAGTCCGTTGCGCAGCGTGGTCTTGTATTCTTCCCAGCTGAGGCCGGAAGCTTCCACGCCTTTTTGCAGATCTTCGAGTGTGGCCAGGCCGTTCTGCTGGCGGACTTCGTCGAGGCGCTTGGTGAGGTCTGATTCGACGGTCACGCCCATATCTTTGGCGCGCTGCACCATCAGTGATTCATCAATCATGCCGCGCAATAGGTCTTTGTCCTGTTCTTTGAACTGCGCGGCAATCTGATCCTGCGGGCAGCCCTGACAATCGCGGGCCGCTTCGTCGTGCAATTGCTGCTCGGCTTTCTGGTAAGCGGCGAGCGTGATCACTTGGTCGTTTACGCGCGCGACAATTTCCGCGTCGGCCGGGGGATTGGCTTGCGCTTGGGCGCGCGCGTTCGCAGGAAGCAGCGCCGCGAGCAAAACCAGCAGGCCGAGGGTGACGACTGCCGCACGATTGCAATTTCTCATGGGATGCCTCGCATCAAACGTTGAGCTTCCGATTGTAGCTGGGATTTGAGATTCAGCCATATATCTCCCGGGTTGTACGCTTCGCCTACGTGCGACGGAGTGTGCAATACGGAACAGTTTCTCGATTGGCCCTGTGCCCTAATGAAAAAGTAGACGGGTCCTGGCGCGGCAATTCCCTGGGCGATTGATCCGCGACGCAACAAGTGTCGAACCTGCGCAGGCCAACCTACCGTGATTTCGTGATCTGTGTGCCTACTTTCCTGCGCGCGAGCAGCACGAGCCTGATGGGCGTGGGCGAGTCTCGCGCTGTGGCTTCTTCTTCGATTTTGAAGCACGTCTTGAGAAAGTCCGTCCGCCGCAGTCTCTATCTTGTTCTCGCCTGCGCCTTGCTTCGGCTGTTTATGATCCCTGCGGGCACGCTCGCTCAGCAAGCTGCTGCCACGCCAGGGATTCGCGGCGGTTCCCTTCCCGAAGTATCTTTAGCCACCCTGCCGGCTACGGAGGGAACGGGCACCGTCGCGGGCACTGTGCTGGACGTGAGCGGAGCTAGTGTTTCCGGCGCAGACGTCAGCTTGATACCCAAGGGCGGAACGCAATCGCACACAATGGTTTCCGCCGCGAACGGCGAATTCAATTTCATAGACATTCTTCCGGGTTCGTACTTTGTGGTCGTGAGCGCCCATGGTTTCGCGCTCTTTACTTCCGCAGACTTCGTCCTTGCGGCACAGCAGGCTTACGAGGTCCCTGGCATTTCGCTAGCTCTCGCTGGGACAAATTCAGAAGTAACGGTGCACCCGACGGACGTGATCGCCGCGGAACAGATTAGGTCGGAAGAGAAACAGCGGCTGGTCGGCTTCCTGCCAAACTTTTATACCAGCTACGTTCCTGACGCCGCCCCACTCACATGGAAGCAGAAATTTTCGCTGGCCACGCGCGGCACATTCGATCCGGTTGCGATGGTTGGCGTCGGCTTCGCTGCCGGCGTGGAGCAAGCCACCAACGCATTTCCTGGGTACGGGCAAGGCGCTGAGGGATACGGCAAGCGTTTTGCTGCAAAATTTGCAGACGGACGAAGCAGCGATTATTTGACTCATGCGATTTTCCCCTCGCTGCTGCACCAGGATCCGCGCTACTACTATCAGGGCTCCGGCACCGTCAAATCCCGCCTGCTGCATGCGATCGGCTCCGCATTTTTGACGCGCGGCGATGATGGGCGCACCGAACCCAACTATTCTTATGTGCTGGGCGACATGTGCTCGGGAGCGCTTTCCAATCTGTACTATCCGCAAGCAAATCGTGGGGCGCGGCTGGTATACAGCAACGCCGCCGTCGGGCTTGCCGGACGTGTGGGTGGAAACTTACTCCGCGAATTCCTTCCAAAGCATTCGACGACGAATGTGCCAGAAGAGCAGATACCGTGAACGCACCGGTGTGAACAAGGAAGCAACATCCCAGCAGCTCGAATCCTCGAGGGCCTAGCTTCAGGCGCTACGACTCATGGATCTGATTATGCAACTCAACGGGACTTAGGAGAGTTGGACCGCTCAGCGACCGAGCGGCGTTGCATCGTCTGGTCCGCGGCTGACGGTTCGTGCACGCGCCATGGCGGTCGAGCGATCTGGCACGTCGGAGTTACGCGGGACCGCGTGTGTACGCGCTGGCGGCCGGCCGTCGTGAATGCGGGAAGCTAGACCGAGCTGCTTGAACAGCCAAATGGTGTACCAGTTTAAATCAATTTCATACCACTTCAGGCCGTGCCGGGCGGAAACGGGGTAAGCGTGATGATTGTTGTGCCAGCCGTCTCCGAAACTCACCATCGCGACCCACCAATTGTTGGTTGAGGTGTCGCGGGTCGGGTAGCGGCGCGAGCCCCAGATATGCCCGGCCGAGTTGACAATCCATGTGGCATGAAGGCCCACGACGGTGCGCAAGAAAATGCCCCACAGAACCAGGCGAAATCCACCGATGGCATAGAGCACAGCTGCGAGGATAGCCATCGGCGCCAGATGGTATTTGGTGAGCCAGACGTGAACTTTGTCCTCGGCCAGATCGGGGACGTAGCGTTTTAGCGTTGCAACGTCTTGGCGCAAGGCGTTCCCGCACAAGACCCAGCCCGCATGCGACCACCACTTGCCATCGCGCGGAGAGTGCGGATCACCTTCCTTGTCCGCGTATTGGTGATGCTTACGATGGATGGCTACCCAGAGGAGAGGGCCGCCTTCCATGGCTGTCACGCCGCAAATCGTAAGAAAGTACTCAAACCACTTGGGTGTCGCGAAGGAGCGATGGGTGAGCAGCCGGTGATAACAGATGCCGAGTCCCAGGGCTCCGGTGACCCAGTATAAAAAGAGCGCGACGAACAGGCCGGTCCAACTGAAGAAGAACAGTGCCGCGACGGCACCGACGTGAAACATAAACAGAACAGGCGCGGCCGCCCAGTTCAGCCGATTCTTGCCAGACAGATCGTTCTGCGCATAATTATCCTGCAAGACGGCTGTGGTGGTCATAGTCTCCTTATTTCTTATCGTCATTCGCGCGAAAAAAAACTGTTCCAAATTGCACACCTGCGGTTTTTTAATCAAGTCGCGATCGAGTAGCTTGCGGAGGTGGTGCTTAGGATTTTCCTGCTCAACTGCAATTACGCGCTCGCGTGGCGGCGACGGACTTGACCGCCAGCGCCTGCAACACTTTCTGGTCCACATCCGAGAGCTTCTTGATGTAGAGACAGCCCTTGCCGGTGGTGTGCTTCCCGAGCTTCGCGAGCAGCGCGGCAGAGTCGCTGGAGCCGAGCAGGTTATAGAGGACAGTCGCAGCCTTGCGCGGCGAAAAACCGATGAGCGGCATATCACCTTCGCGCCCGCTCTCATACCGATAGTGGCAGCTGCCGAAACCGATTATTGAGGGTCCCCACATCTTCGGCTGCTCGCCAGCCACGCTTTGCATCAACTTGACGAGCGCCTTGGCATCGGCGCGCTGCGTCTGATCCGCCACGGCAGCGATGAACGCCGCAACACTTACTTTGGTGGGCTTGGTTTTATTTTCCGTCATTCCGGATGCCCTCCGACTTTGCAGAGGCTAACATAGCTTGAGAGATGGCGCAGCAATTCGCTAATGCATCGTCGCGGACTCACCGCGAGCGCGGCGGAAGATTGGGCATTCGGAAGCGAGCGGCTAGCGGAGGCTAGACGTGCGGGATCTGCGAGACGTTCCATCCGCCGCCGAGGGCTTTGATCAAGAGGACGCTGGCGGCCAGGCGGCGGGTGAGGATGTTTACGGCGGTGACTTCATCGGCTAGCGCGGCGCTTTGCGCGGTGGTGACTTCCAGATAGTTGGTGACGCCGCCACGGTAGCGGGTTTCCGAGAGCGAAACGGAGTGCTGCGCCGCGGCGACGGCGTCGGCTTCTTTATTGGCTTCTTGTTCGAGGATGCGCAGGGCGGCGAGATTGTCTTCGACTTCCTGAAAGGCGACCAGAACGGTCTGGCGATAGTTATCAACCGATTGGTTCCACGCTGCCTTGGCTTGATCGGATGCGCCGCGGCGGGCGCCGGCGTCGAACAAAGTTTCGGCCGCCTGACCGCCGAGCATCCAGAAACCGCTGGGTCCCTGCAGCAATGTGGTGAAGACTGCGCTTTCGAATCCGCCCGAGGTGCCAAGAGTGACCTGCGGAAAATATGCGGCGCGGGCGACGCCAATTTGTGCGTTCTGTTCCTGCACGCGTCTTTCCGCGGCGGAAATGTCGGGGCGACGTTCGAGCAAATCCGACGGCAGTCCGGAGGGGATTACCGGCGGCGGCGCCGTGAGTGGGATCGGAGGCAGGCTGAATTGCGACGCAGGCTTGCCAATCAGCACGGCGATGGCGTGTTCGAATGCGGCGCGCTGCACGCCGACGTCAATGGCTTCCGCGCGCGTCGTCTCCAGAATTGTTTGTGCTTGCGCGACGTCCACAGCGGAAGCCAAACCACCGTGAAAACGGCTTTGCGTCAAGTCCAGCGCCTTTTCGTACGATTGCACGGTGGAATCTAGAAGCTGCTTCTGGGCGTCTAGTCCGCGCAGTTGAAAATAATCGCCCGCGAGCTCGGCGTGCAGGCTCAGGCTGACGTTGGCAAGATCGGCGCCGGTGGCTTGCGCTTCGGAGCGGCTGGCTTCAACGCTGCGACGCACGCGACCCCAGAGATCGGGCTCGTAGGAGACATCTACGGGAATGGTGAAGGTGTTGTAGTCTTTCGACTCCGTGGCGGCGTTGTAGAGCGGCTGATTGGGCGCAAGGTGCGTGCGCGTAACGGAGGGGCTGGTGCTTACGCTCGGGAACAGATTTGAGCGGGTGATGCGCAGCGCGGCGCGAGCCTGGGCGAATTGTTCCTGCTCCGCTTTCAGAGTTTGGTTCGAGACATTGATTTGCTCTTCGAGTTCGTTCAGTTGCGGGTCCTGATAAATCTCCCACCATTTGCCTTTCGCGACTGCATCGCTGGGCTGGGCTTGTTTCCAGTTGGCGGGTGTTTCTTTAAAGTCGGTAGGGACTTCGGCGGTGGGACGGACGTAGTTCGGCCCTACAGTGCAGCCCGCGAAAATTGTGATTGCTGCGGCGCACAACGCCGCTAGACGCGAATGGCGCGACAGATTGTGGCGCGCTTGCGCGAAGTTGCGACCCGCGTCAGTGAGCTTGGGGCGGTGCACTGCTGGAGCCTCCTTGTTGGTTTGGTTGCGCGATCTGTACTTGCTCTCCATCCACGAGCGAATCGGGGGGGCTGACAATAACTTTGTCCGCGTCACTGAGGCCGGAAACAACTTCGACGGTGGCGCCGAAATCGCGGCCCAAGACAATCGTGACAAGTTTGGCGCGGTTGCCATTTTCGACAGTGGCGACTTGCAGGCCTTGCGCGCGAAAAATTAGTGTGTTCACAGGAAGAATGTACGAGGGGACTTCGGTGGGCAGCTTCAAATGAACCTCGGTGAAGGCGCCGGGAAGCAGCTCTCCAGTGGAATTATCAACGTCCACTTCCACCAGAAGAGTGCGGGAAGCCAGGTCAATGGCGTTGGCGGTGCGCACTAATTTTCCCTGGAATTTCCGGCCCGGAAACTGCGCGAGTGTCAGGTCCGCGAGGATGCCGGGCTTGGCTGCGACGGAATACTGCTGCGGGACATTAATGTAAACACGCAAGGTGCGAATCGCAGCAACGTGAAACAGTTCCTTGCCGACGCCACCCGACGAACCGGAGTCAATCAATTGGCCCACATCGGTATTGCGCGCGGTAACCACGCCATCAAACGGAGCATAGATTTTCTCGAAAGATTGCAGGTCTTCGAGCCGGTTCACGTTGGACCGCGCCGAATCCACGGTGGCCTTCTTCGCGGCGTAGTCCCCTGCGGCATTGTCAACATCTTGAACCGCGACGGAATCGGTATTCTTCAAGCCTTCAAATCTGTTGTAGGTGATTTGGGACAAATTTAAGTTGGCTTGTGCGGTGTTCAGGTCTGCGCGCGCTTGCAGAAGTTGTTGATCCACTTCGGGCGTTTCGATTTCTGCGAGTAGCTGGCCCTTTTTCACGTGGGCGCCGATGTCGAAATACCAGACTTTCAGATAGCCATTGGTGCGGGCGTAGATGGGCGCGTCAATGAAGGCTTGAATGTTTCCGGGCAAGACGATTTCCTGGGCGGTAGAGCCGCGTTTGGGTTGAATCACGCCGACTTCGGGGACAGCGAGCGAATTCGTCTCGACGCGCAAGGCGGCTTTGGCGCGCAGGCGCGGCACGACTCCGGCCACGACGATAGCGATGACGACGACCACTGCGATGATGGCGATCCATATCCCGTGGCCGGATTTTGGGGCACCGGAACCGGCGCCCGAGAGATTTGGATTCGGTTGCGGCGTCTTGTTCTCAGCTGGTTCTGTCATTGCGTCCTCTTGAATGTGCGCTTCGTGAACTTGTGAGCATTCTGCTTAGTTCGCCAGCCGTTCATCTTCCGGGGCGGCCATCTTCCTCTCGCGCGCGCCGTGCACGATGCTGAAAGTTACCGGCACGAAAAACAGCGTTGCGACTGTGGCGAACATCAGGCCGCCGATGACGGCGCGGCCGAGCGGTGCGTTCTGTTCGCCGCCTTCCCCCAAGCCCAAAGACATCGGCAACATGCCGATGATCATGGCCAGAGCCGTCATGAGCACGGGACGAAAGCGCGTAAAGCCGGATTCTGAGGCGGCTTCGGCGGCCGTCTTCCCTTCTCCGAGGCGTTCCTTGGAAAAGCTGACGACCAGAATGCTATTCGCGGTGGCCACGCCCATGCACATGATGGCGCCGGTGAGCGCCGGCACGCTGACGGTGGTGCGCGTAATGAAAAGAAACCAGACGATACCGGCGAGCGCGGCGGGCAGCGCCATGAGAATAATAAAGGGATCGAGCCAGGATTGAAAATTCACCACGATGAGCAGATAGACCAGCACGATGGAAAAGGCCAAGCCCCATAGCAATCCCGAAAAGGACGACGCCATGGTGAGAATTTGCCCACGCACGATGATTTGCGCGCCGCGCGGCAAGTCTTTTTTGCTGGCATTGATGATCGGTTCGATTTCGCGGGAAAGGCCGCCCAAATCGCGGCCTTGCACCGCACCGTAGATGTCAATCACCGGCATAATGTTGTAGTGCGAAACCACGCCCATCTCCGCGCCGCGGCTGAAGGAAGCCACGCTCGCCATAATTTCTGATTGCGGCGTGCCAGGACCGGTGACGGGAATATTCTGCAAGTCCTGCAAAGAGTCCACGCGATATTGCGGAGTTTGCGTGGCGATGCTGTAGCTCACTCCGGTGCGTTGGTCGAGCCAGTAGTTGGGCGAGGTCTGAAAACTGCCGCTAAGCGAAATCAGCACGTTGCTGGCGATGTCGCGAGTGGTGTAGCCGATATCCTGGGCCTTGGTGCGGTCTACTTCGATGTGCAATCTCGGCTGGTCGAAGGCTTGTTGAATGCGCAGGTCCACTGTGCCGGGGACGAATTTCAGGCGGTTGAGCAAGTTGTCTGCGAACACGCGATTGGCGCCAAGATCCCGCCCGAGGATTTGAATATCAATGGGAGCGGGCAGGCCGAAATTGAGAATTTGACTGACGATATCCGCGGGCAAGAAATAAAAAGTGACGCCGGGAAAATCCTTGGCCAGCTCGATGCGGAGATCGTGAACGTAATCGGCCGTTGGATGATGATCCTTGGAAAGCTCGGCGAGAATATCGGCGTCGCCGGGGCCGATGGGCGCGGAATTACTGTAAGAAAGATTGATGCTGCTGTAGGGCAGGCCGATGTTGTCAATCACGCTGACCAGTTCGGACTGCGGTATTTGTTTGCGGATGACCGCTTCCACCTGGTCGCAGAGCGCGGCGGTTTCTTCGATGCGCGTGCCGGTGGGAGCGCGCATGTGCAGTTTGAATTCGCCGCTGTCGACGGCCGGAAAAAAGTCCTGGCCGAGCAATGGCAGCAGCGCGAAGGAAAGTACGCAAAAAGCCAGGAAGCAGATGGCGAAGATTACACGATGGTGAATGCAGCGTTCGAGCAGGCGGTGATAGCGATCGCGCAGGCCATCGAAATGAACTTCGAACGAGTGTTGCATGCGCACGAAGGGATTGGAGGAAGCTTGGGCCGGGGCGTTGGGATCTTCTTCGGTGCGCGCCTCGAGCAAGTATTTCGCCATGGTGGGAACGAGGGTGCGGGAGAGCAGGTACGAGGCCATCATGGCGAAGCAAACGGCTTCCGCGAGCGGAACGAACAGATAGCGGGCCACGCCGGAAAGAAAAAACATGGGGACGAACACGATGCAGATAGCGAGCGTCGAAACCAGGGCTGGGACGGCGATTTGCGAAGCGCCGTCGAGAATGGCCTGCACGATCTCCTTGCCTTGATCAATATTGCGATTGATGTTTTCGATTTCCACGGTGGCGTCGTCCACCAGGATGCCTACTGCTAGGGCTAGGCCGCCGAGCGTCATGATATTGATGGTCTCGCCGAGGGCGCTGAGAACGATCAGCGAAGTAAGGATCGAGAGCGGAATGGAAACCGCGATGATCAGCGTGCTGCGCCAGCTTCCCAGGAACACGAGGATCATGAAGCCGGTGAGGCAGGCGGCAATAATCGCTTCGCGAACCACGCCGACGATGGAGGCTTTCACGAAAATGGACTGATCGGAAAGCGGATTGATGACCAAAGCCGGCGGCAAGGATGCCTTGATCGTGGGAAGCAGCGATTTTACGCTGGAGATGATGTCCAGCGTGGAAGCATCGCCGGACTTCAAGATGGTCATAAGGGCGGAGCGCTGGCCGTTGACGCGGACGATGTTGGTTTGCGGGGGAAAACCGTCGCGCACGTTAGCGACGTCGTGGATATAGATCGTGGACTGGCCGACGGTCTTGATGGGGAGGTCATTCAATTCGGCCACGGTTTGCGGCGCACCGTTCATATCCACTTCGTATTCGAACGTGCCGATTTTCGCGGTGCCGGCGGGAAGAATCAGGTTCTGATTGGTGATGGCGGTGACGACATCGTTCGGCGAAAGGCCTTTCGATTGCAGCGCTGTGGTGTTGAGGTCAACTTGAACTTGGCGTTGCTTGCCGCCGTAGGGATAGGGGATGGCCGCGCCGGGTACGCTGACTAATCCGGTGCGCACGAAATTCAAGCCGATATCACCGAGTTGCTGCTCCGAAAGTCCTTCCCCGGCGAGCGCGAGTTGCAGGATGGGCACGCTCGAGGCGTTGTATTGAATAATGAGCGGAGGTGTAGTCCCCGCAGGAAGCTGGCGTAAGAGAGTTTGCGAGACCGCGGTTACTTGAGCAACAGCGTCGCCGATTTGCACGCCGGGATGAAAGAAGATTTTGACGACGCCAATTCCATTCAGGGATTGCGATTCGATGTGCTCGATGTTGTTGACGGTGGTGGTCAGCACCCGCTCGTACTGAAAGACGATGCGGTTGGACATTTCCTCCGGTGAGAGGCCGGTGTAGTTCCAGAGAACGCTGACGACCGGGATGTCAATGTTCGGGAAAATATCCGTGGGGGTGCGCAGAATTGCTACTGGTCCCAAAATTAGCAGCAGTATCGACGTTACGACGAATGTATAAGGCCGGCGTAACGCAAGTCGAACAATCCACATCGATCGATGGCTCCCAAAATGCCCAGCAAGTACGGCACCTCCGTCCTTCGGAGATTTACGAACCCGCGTGGGAGAGGATCAGTATCGCACGCCCGAACCCATAGCTGAACGCCGAGCGGTACGGCATGCCCTAACAGATTCGCGGCGATGCTAAAGAGATTCACAACGAATTTACGGACATGTTTTTGACGGCTGGGTTGGTAATCTGGTTACGCCCATGGAAGGAATTGATTTGACGGATGTTGCGGCGCCGCCGGGGAGCATGAACCCATGGGTCTTGGCTCGCGGCTTCACCAGACAGCTATGCCAATTTGGCGGATCGCACGGGGCAGAAATGCGTGGCGGCGCGACCGAAGGCCGGGACGCCGTGGGTTGGAAAAATTTCAAAACCGGCAGTAACTTTCTGTACCCCGCAGGGTTGTTACTAACATCTAAAAAGGTGGGTTCGCGCTCTGTTGAGTGAGCGGCGAGTAGAACTCGGCCCCAGGGTGATAGCGAGGAGAACCAATGCCAGCTATTGTGATCGTTCTTCTGTTTCTGGTGCTGTTCTTATTGGCCTTTTTAGTCGTGCTGATCGGTCCCTTTCTGGGATTGGGTTTTGCAGTGTGGAAGCACGGGAAGGGCGAAGTGGCTCTGGGTTCGACTACAGGTTCGCGGGAACAATCTCCCAAATCGGATCACTGAGCGTTACGAATTGCTGCTGGCATATCGGCCACAGGAACCGCTCCGGTGAAAATCCAGCGGGGAAACTGTTTGAATCCCGCAAGCTGCCTCTAGAACGTTAGTACCATTTACAGGAAACTTTATTCTCTAATTTCCCCGCACACGCTTCAACTATGGAAATTTCCTAGGCTCGTAGGAGCGCTTCCCCTTTGTTTACATGGAGTTCGAGAATGCCCGGCCGGTCGCCTAAGTCCCATCCCGGAAGCATAGTTGGCAGGGCGATTGCGTACTGCGACTGCGGGGAAGCATTTCGGCAATGGGGATTGCCGGACCGTAAAAAGGGGAAATGGGGAAGGGCTGGACGATCGCGGCGAAAATCGCCGGAAAAATTGATCGCCGTCGCTTGGGAGCGTTGGCGGTTCTGATTTTGGAAAGCGTTCTGGTGTCGGTCGTACTTCCGTACAACTACGATTTCGCACATCGTACTCCGAGCGACAGATACATCTCCGCAGCATGGCAACAAAGCCCCGCCAACAGCGATTGGCTCGCGCCAATTCCCGAATTGGATAAGACGGACCGCATCCTCTATGCGTACTCCGTGATACCCGGCGGAGTGAGGAATTCCGCTGAATTGCGGAACGCGGTCGCGCATGACGACGTGGTAGCGCGGCACTATTCGGATTTTGATCTGCGCGAGGTGCGCGTGATGCGGTTGCAGAAAACGCGCGCGGTGTTCGTATCCTATCGAGTCGGCCGCCAAATCTTCTGGACCAAGAACAGGCTAAGTCTACTCGCGGGTGAAACGGTGCTAACCGACGGCGAGCACATGGCCCGAACTCGTTGCGGAAACCGCATTTCCGAAGCGCCCGTTGGGCCGGTGCTGAACAATGAGCCGTCGCCGGAAGCGATGGAAATTCCCGCCGACGGCGGTCTACTCGCTGCTTCCGAATCTTCGCTGGAATTACCTCTGGTAGTGCCTCCTGCAACCGTGATTGTGGTGCCGCAGCAGCCTCCTGGATCCATCTTCATTCCGATCGTACCGCCGCTTTTCCCCATCGGCGGCACACCGTCTTCTCCAGGAATACCAACTGGCCCGCTGCCACCTCCGAATGGTCCTCCACCACCGCCACCACCTCCAGCGATCAGCACTCCGGAACCGCCCGATTTTCTGATGCTCATCGCAGGATTCGCGTGCGTTTGGGTGCTTAGAAAAAGGGCTCGAGCTTAACCTTCCGTACTTTTTGCCTCGCACGTTCAATCCTTCGATTCTGCGATTCCACTTCTTGACAAAGTTTCGGCGTCGGGATATGCAACGTCCACAAAGCCGTCGCTGGTAACGGACCCATGCTGCTCCAAGGGGGCTGGTATGAGTTGGACGCAAGTTTATGATCCCGCCGGGATCTGGTGGGTCTCGACGCTGATCGCGGCGCTTCCGATCGTGGTTCTCTTCACCCTCCTCGCCGGGCTGAAAGTGAAGCCTCACTGGTGCGCCATCGCGGCTGCATTTACGGCGGTGATGCTGGCGACTTTGGTTTTCAAGATGCCGGCGCTGCTGGCGGCATCGGCGTTTGCCTACGGCGTGGCGTACGGCATTCTGAAAATCGCGTGGATCGTGCTGGCGGCGGTGTACCTCTACGATATTTCCGTCGAGACCGGGCAGTTCGAAATCATGAAGGAATCTATAGCGGGAATTACGCCGGATCGCAGGCTGCAGGTTCTTCTGGTGGCGTTTTGCTTTGGCGCGTTCATCGAAGGAGCAGCGGGATTTGGCGCACCAGTGGCGATCGCAGGTGCCTTCATGATCGGGTTGGGATTCCGGCCGTTTCACGCTGCAGCGCTGAACCTGATTGCCAACACGGCGCCGGTGGCCTGGGGCGCAATCGGAACTCCAGTGCACGCGCTGGCGGCGGTGTCGGGTTTGCCGGAATCGGATCTGAGCGCGATGATCGGACGCATTCTGCCGTTTACGGCGGTGATCGTGCCGTTCTGGCTGGTGCGCACGATGGTGAGCTGGTCGGAAACTTTCGAAGTCCTTCCAGCGATTCTGGTGGTGGGAATTTCTTTCGCGGGCACGCAGTATTTGTGGGCGAACTACCGTGACAGCAATTTGGTGGACATCATGTCGGCCGTCGTGTCCATCCTGTGCACGGTAGCTTTCCTGCATTTTTGGAAGCCCAAGAAAATCTGGCGCTTCGATTATGACCGGGCAGACGCGAAACCCGAGACGGTGGAGGGGAAACTCGCGGACGACATGGGCGGCGAGTGGAGCGCGAAGGAATTCGATGGCTTCGTCGCGCCGCGCAAATATCCGATGGGCACGATAGTGAAGGCGTGGATGCCGTTTGCAGTTTTGTCGATATTCGTTCTGGCGTGGGGACTGCCGTCGGTGAAGCTAGCCATCAACAAGGCCACGACGCCTGCCTTCATTGTAGTGCAGGCCGACGGCAAAGTGCGGCCCGGCGCGCCCGGATGGAATTGGCCTTATCTGCACAACGCCATTACGCGCGCCGCGCCGGTGGTGAGCAAACCCACGCCGGAAGCGGCCCGCTACGATTTTAACTGGCTATCGGCGACGGGGAGCGGGTGCTTTTTGGCTGCGATTGTCTCCGGGCTGTTGCTCGGGGTGAGCCCGTTGCGATTGATGAAAATATTTTGGCGCACGCTGGTGCGCATGCGCCTGGCTATGATCGCGATTTCGTTCATGCTCGGTTTGGGTTACGTGACGCGCTACTCAGGGCTGGACGCGGTGTTGGGGCTGGCGTTCACGCGCACCGGATGGCTCTATCCGTTTTTCGGAACGTTCCTCGGTTGGCTCGGCGTGGCTTTGACTGGGAGCGATACTTCGTCGAACGCGCTGTTCGGCAGCCTGCAGCGCATCACCTCGCAGCAATTGGGCATCGACCCGATTTTGATGTGCGCGGCGAACAGCGCGGGCGGCGTAATGGGTAAAATGGTGGACGCGCAGTCCATCACCATTGCCACGTCAGCGACGGAGCAAGTGGGCAACGAAGGAATCATTTTTCGATTTGTTTTTTGGCATTCGATCGCGCTGGGCTCAATCGTCGGCGTGATTGTGATGCTCTACGCGTACGTTTTCCCGCATTTTGTGCCGCACGGCTTGACGTTTGTGAAGTGATAGCAGCGCGAGCGACGTGATTTAAATCGGGCGAGGCTGCTACTTCGTGAGCGGTTTGCCGGCTACGCGAATTCCCTGTTGAGCCACAGCTAAATTACGGATTGTCGAAGACAGCCCTTTGCGTTCAAACGCGCCGGCGATCGCTTTTCCGATCTGCGCGAAATTGCTGGTGGCGAAAGCGACCACGGTTGGCCCGGCCCCACTGAGAGCGACACCCAGAAGCCCCGGCATGCGCGGAATCGCCAGAGCTTCCACGAGGCCGGGGATCAGCGCCTGACGAAACGATTGATGCAGGCGATCTTGCATCGCGTCCCACAGCAGGTCGTAGCGCCGTTCATCCAGCGCTGCCAGAAACAGCGCCGAGCGCTGGAGATTGTGCACGGCCGCGGCATGTTCGATTGTCTGCGGCAAGGCCGCGCGGGAAGCTGCGGTTTCCAAAGTCATTTTCGGTGTGACGGTGACGACACGGATTTGCTTCGGCCATTTTTTGCGCAGCGCGATGACGTTGCCATCCGCGCCAACGAACGAGACGACCAGGCCTCCGAGCAGCGCTGCTCCCACGTTGTCCGCATGGTGTTCCATTTCCGCGGCTAGGCGCAGAGCGCTTTCTTGCGTTGATTTTTTCCCGCAGACCGCAAAACCCAGAGCGGTGCCGGCGACGATCGCTGCGGCGCTGCTTCCCAGGCCTCCGGCGATCGGAATTTCATTCCGCACGGCCAGATGCACAGGCGGCAAGCGCAGCCCATGGCGTTCTGCCGCGCGTTGCATCGCACGCAGGATCAGGTTTTCTTCCGGAGCGCTCGGCAGCTCTTTGCTGCCGTCGACGCCGCTGGTGCGCGCTTCGCTGCGCGCGCCCGGGCCGTTCTGCACCGTGGCACGCACCGTGAGAAATAGCTCCAGCGCAAGTCCAAAGCAATCGAAGCCTGCGCCGAGATTGGCGCTGGATGCGGGGACGCGGACTTCGTAGGAGCGGGGCTTGGACTTTTTCATGGACGCTTGTGCAATCGCCTGGGACATTCTATGTCGGTGTTTTTCCTGTAGCCGAATTCCCTGTTTTAGCGGCGGCTCTCCAAACTTTTCAGAATGGCTTGCTTGGTTGCAGCAACTTTTTCCGGCGCGTTGCGAAACGCGCCGGAGATCTGCACAGTCTTCGCTGTTCCTCCCGCAGTGACGGATTCAAAGGAAAGGGTGCCGCGGTGATAGTTGCTAACGTAATCCGGATCCTTCAGCACATGCCCCGTCAAGACCGCGACTACGGTTTCGCCTGCATGAATTTTTTCGCTCGCGACCAGTTTGCGTATGCCCGCGACCGTGGTTGCCGACGCTGGCTCGCAGCCGATGCCGTCGCGGCCGATGATGGCTTTGGCGTCGGCAATTTCCTGTTCGCTGACGGTGATGATGCTGCCATGAGAACCCAACACTGCGCGCAACGCCTTCTTCCAGGACACAGGAGCACCAATTTTTATGGCAGTGGCCAGAGTGCGAGGATTCGAAACGGGTGCGATTTCGTCGGGAAGCAGGGCGTCCGCGGCTGGTTCCGGTGGTTTTAGTCCGGCGAATAAATGAGCCAGGGGTGCAGCACCTTCGGCTTGAATAACGCTGATCTTCGGCAAGCGATCGATCAATCCGAGGCGGAGCATTTCGTCGAAACCTTTTCCAAGCGCCGAACTATTGCCCATGTTTCCGCCGGGAACGACCACGTGATCCGGCACGCGCCATCCGCACTGTTCGAGCAGCTCGAACGCCACGGTCTTCTGCCCTTCGATGCGAAAAGGATTGATGGAATTCGCGATATAAATGGACGGCACATCGGCGAGCTCTGAAATCAGGCGCATGCAATCGTCGAAATTTCCGGCGATTTCGCAAACGACGGCGCCGTAATCCATGCTCTGCGCCAGCTTCGCGGGGCTGATTTGGCCCTGCGGCAGCAGAATCGCACATTGCAACGCGGCGCGCGCGGCATATGCAGCGAGGCTCGCCGCTGTGTTCCCAGTGCTGGCGCAAACCACGGTGCGCGCGCCGAGTAATTTCGCCTGCGTGACCGCCGTCGTCATTCCTGTGTCTTTGAAAGATGCGGTGGGATTGCAGCCCTGATGTTTCAGGCGCAGCGCGGTGAGACCGGCATATTTTGCGGAGCGCGGAGCGTCGTACAGCGGCGTGTTGCCTTCGAAGAGCGTGACGACCGGCGCGTCGTCATCAAAGGGCAGCAGTTCGCGATAACGCCAGACGCCGCTGCGGTCGCGCGGATCGTGCGAAGCGGCGCGCGCCTGCCAGCGCTCGCGAAGATCCGGAACTGCCTTCAGCAGCTCGAGCGGGAGTTCGATTTCGAGTGGCCCGCCGCAACGCGGGCACACGTAAATCTGCTCGCGGATGCCGAATGTCGCGGCGCATCCAGGTACAATGCAACGCTGCACCGCCGTGGAGGCGGCTTTCGACGCGCTTTTTGCGATGGCGTCGCTCATTTTGCTGCGGACGAAGTTTCCTGCGCGTTCCGCGTGTCCAGCGCAAATTCCTGGTGCACGGCCAGCAGCGCTCTTTTCATGTCCTGGCTAGAGACTACAAACGAAATATTGGTTTCCGAAGAACCCTGAGCAATCGCGATTATATTTATGTTTTCGCGGCCCAGCACGCTGAAGGTGCGCCCGGCCATGCCCACGGTTCCGCGCATATTTTCCCCAACTACGGCGACGATGGCGATGTTAGGGTCGAGAGTGATGTGCTCGACCTTCTGATGCATCAAGTCCTGCGCGAATTGCTGGCGCAGCGCGTCCACGGTGCGTTTGGCATCGGAAGAAAAAACGATGAAACAAATATCGTTCTGCGACGAGGACTGCGAGATCAGCAGCACGTTCGCGCGCACGTTGGAGGTGGTGGAAAATGTGCGGCCCACCACGTCGGGCAAGCCAACAATTCCAGGGCCGCCGACCGCGATGAGCGAAACATCGCGAATGGCGGTGAGAGCTTTCACTCCGGCGCTGGAACTGCGGCCCTGCGGTGTGATTTTCGTGCCGGGATGTTCCGGCTCGAAGGTGTTGCGAATCCATACGGGAATGCCGGATTGCGTGACAGCGCGCAGCGTCTTGGGATGCAGCACCTTGGCGCCGAAGTGCGCAAGCTCCGCGGCTTCGCGGTAAGAAATCTCCGGAATAGTGCGCGCGCCAGGGACCAGGCGCGGGTCGGCCGTAAGTACGCCGTTCACGTCGGTCCAGATGATTACTTCATCCGCAGCGAGCGCGCCGCCGAGAATCGTGGCGGAATAGTCCGAGCCGCCGCGGCCGAGCGTGGTGAGAACACCTTCGGCGGTCGCGCCGATAAATCCGGTGATTACTGGAACAACTCCTTGTTGCAGCAACGGGCGAAGGCGGGCTTCGCAGCGCGCCTTCGTGGGCTCCATTAAAGGCTCGGCCGCGCCGTGATAGGAGTCGGTGACGATCAATGCCGTGGCTTCGATGGCTTCGCTGCGGACACCGCGTTCGCTGAGCGCACCCGCAACCAGCGGCGCGGAAAGCCTTTCGCCAAGGCTGGAAACAGAATCGAGCGTGCGCGCGGTGAGTTCATGGATGAGCGCCGTCCCTTCGCAGAGGCGCTGCGCTTCGCGCAGAAGCTCCTCGATGCCCAGCGCGATCAAGTTTCGTGTTTCGGGATTTTGAATCAGAATTTTCAGCGCTTCGAAATGCTGTTCGCGCAGAGCTTCCAGCAGCTCGGCGGCGCGCTCGCGATCGCCGGTCTCAGAACACGTGGCGGCTTCGATCAGGCGATTGGTGACGCCGCTCATGGCCGAAACAACCACGACGAGAGGACCAACGCGCGAGGCTTTGGCGACGATTTCGGCGACGCGCGCGATGCAGGAAGCGTCGCCCACCGATGTGCCGCCGAATTTCATGACCTGCAAATGTGGCTTCATTTGGGATAGACCTGTGGCGAGGCGAAACGATGTGGCCTCTAGCAAATCTGGCTTTTGGAATGGCCGCGCCTGAAAAAACTATACACCACCGCGGCAAATAATTAGAGCGCGGCGACGCGACGATGTCGCTCGATCAAAAAGAGCTAGGCGGCGGGGAACGGACCTTGCAGGTCCGTATGGAGCAACTGCGGAGAGATTCTGGACTGAGCCGCCCCGAAAATTTCGAGGCGGCTCGCGTCCAAGAGCAAGACCGGCTGCTTACGGGCGGGCGGCCAAGGCTGGTATCAAGACCTTGGATTGCGGCGTGCCGAGACCGGTGACGTAGTCGTATCCGGTGAGGGCATCACACAGGGTGCCGCAGGAACCATTGCTGCCCGTGGTGACCGCGTGAAAATTGGTGGTGGGGCTCGATTTTCCGACCGCGTACACCGACGTGCCGGTGGCGCTCAAGTCGGCTTTACGGGCGGCCACACGCTGTGAATTGGTGATGGCGATCAGCGCGGCCCACTGTGGCGCCGCTGCGCTGGTGCCGCCTACCTGGAACCAACCGCTGTAGCCGCTGACTCCGATGGAATCATAAATCGCGTAGCCGGTTCCGGGGTTGGCGTTGTAGGCGACGTCCGGCACGCCGCGCATTCCGTGCAGGTCGTCGGCGATCGGAAACTGCGACTGGGGGAGCGGCTCATATTCGTACTTGCTGATGCCGCCGCCGCTGCCGCTCCATGCGGATTCGCTGCTGTAGTTTCCGGATTTGTCCAGCGTCAGCGAAGTGCCGCCGACGGCAATCACGTCCGGCGATGCCGCCGGATAATTCACGCCGGTGCCGCTGTCACCGGAAGCTGCTAGGAAAGTGACGCCGGTGGAAACGAAGTGATTGTCTAGGCTGCGCTCGCTGGCGAGTTCGCCGGACGTCCAGCTCATCGAGACGACGGAAGCGCCGTTGCGCACCGCGAAATCCACGCCAGAGAGCAAGTCGCTCAGGTTATTGGAAGGAGCTTCGACAAGCATGATTTTGGCTTGCGGCGCGATGGCGTGCGCCCATTCGATATCGAGCGAAATTTCCACGGCCCAGTTCGCATTGGCAGCCGGTTTGCGACCGCTGGAATACAGCTGGCGGAAGCAGCCGTTGGCGGTTGTGCAGGCCGGCAGATTGAACTGCTTGCTGAATACGGTGAGGTCGTTTGCCGCGTTGGCGTCATCGTAGGCGTCTACCAGGGCGATAGTCTGCCCGGCGCCTTGGTTGCTGACAAGGTCAAATCCGTAAGCATGGCGAATTTGCGACGGGGTAAAAGCCGTCGTTGGCGGGGTGCTGAGGCTGGCGCCAGCGGCCTGGTGAATGAAGTAATGAGGCGCCATGAAAGCGATCGGATCCTGGCCGTTTTCACCCATATGTATCTGCAAATAAAAGGTTTGCTGCGCTAGCGCCGCCTGGCTGGCGACGAGCATGGTACCGGCTACTATCAGGCCACGAATGATGTTGCGGACTCCCCCTGCGTGCATCTAAACCCCCGTTTAGCGCGCCCCGTGGTGCAGGGCTGAGTTGCGTGTGCTTGCTTTCGACTCGGTTAGGATATGGTCTGCGAGGGACTGTGGCGATAGGCCGGTACTCTCAATCGGCTGGTACCAAGGTCAGCAACGCAGGGGTGTGCCGCTTTGATCCTCGCCACGGAGACGGATTTGGGGACTATTCGAGCGGCAGACCTACGTAGTTCTCTGCGAGTGACTGGGAGGCCGCACGCGAACTGGTGACGTAGTCCAGCTCGGCCAACTGGCGGCGTTGGTCGAAGGCGTTCTCGTCGTCGAAGCGATGCAGCATGGAGGTCATCCACCAGGAGAATCGCTGCACCTTCCAGACGCGGCGCAGGCAGGTTTGAGAGTAGGCATCGAGCAGGTTCCGTCGCCCGCTGGTGTAAAACTCCGCAAGTGCGCGCGCGAGGATGCGCACGTCGGCCACCGCCAGGTTCAGGCCTTTGGCTCCAGTGGGAGGCACGATGTGCGCTGCGTCGCCCGCGAGGAAAAGATTGCCGTACTGCATGGGCTCCACGACAAAGCTGCGCATGCCAGTAATTCCCTTCTGCAGCACCGGGCCTTCTGCCAGCTTCCAGTTTTCTTCGGCGGCCAGCCGGACTTGTAGCTCTTGCCAGATTTTATCGTCGGGCCAATCCAGGATGTCTTCATCCGGACGGCATTGCAGGTAAAGCCGACCGATGCGCGGCGAACGCATGCTGAGCAGCGCAAAACCGCGTTCGTGATATGCGTAGATGAGCTCTTCCGAAGACGGAGGCGCCTCCACGAGAATGCCCAGCCATCCGAACGGATAGAGGCGTTCGAAAGTGGTGAGCACGCCCTCGGGCACCGACGGTCGGCAGATGCCATGATAACCATCGCAGCCGGCGATGAAATCGCATACCAGCTCCCGCGGCTCGCCATCCTTGAGAAAGCGAATCGTGGGCCTGGACGAAGGCGTCGAGTCAGCGAAATTGTGGATGCTGGTGTCTGCGACTTCAAAATGTACCTGGCCGCCAGCGGCCAGCCTTGCGTCTGTTAGATCTTTTACGACTTCGTGCTGCGCGTAGATCGTGACCGCTTTTCCGCCGGTGAGGTCCGCAAAATCAATTCGATGGGTGCGGCGGCCGAAGCGCAGATTCACTCCGTAGTGCACCAGGCCTTCGCGCTGCAGGCGTTCGCCCACGCCGGTTTCCTTCAGCAGGTCCACGGTGCCTTGTTCGAGCACACCGGCGCGCACGCGCTCCTGCACGTACTGGCGGCTGCGATTTTCGAGGACGACGGATTCGACGCCGTGGAGGTGCAGCAAGTGTGAGAGCACCAAGCCCGCGGGCCCGGCTCCGATGATGCCAACCTGCGTGCGCATAGGGATGCGTCCTCGCGTGAAGCTTCGTAAACGATAGCAGAAGCGGCGTGCGTGGCGGAACGATATCATGTGACGGCCCAAATAGTTGGAGCGTCGCGGAAGTGGGTGTTACCATGCGTCGTTGAACCCGGCCGATTTTTTGCGGGACTGGATTTTGCGCGCGCGAGTAAGCGTGTGTTTCGGGAGCATCAGGCGATGTTCGTAAGCAAGAAGCACCTGTTGGTGGAATGGGGGGACTGCGATCCCGCGGGAATCGTGTTTTATCCGCGGTATCTTGCCTGGTTTGACGATTGCACCACGGCGCTTTTTATGAATGCGGGCATGCCAACGCGCGCTTTGTTCCGGGCGCACGCGATTCTAGGAGTTCCGCTGGTAGATGTGCGCGCGCGGTTTATAGTGCCTTCCACGTTCGGCGACGAACTGCTAGCGGAATCCATGGTGACGGAATTTCGCCGCAGCAGCTTCATCATCCGGCATCAATTCTTAAAGGCAGGAACCTTGGCCGTCGAGGGTTTTGAAACACGCGTGTGGGTGGGCACGGATCCCGCGAATCCGGAGCGCATCAAATCGCGCCCGCTGCCGAAGGAAGTGATCGAGCGCCTTTCCAAGGCTGGCGCAGCGGAAGGCCAAGCGAAGCCTTAAGCGGCTCGCACGCCGGACGTGTGACAGCTTCTACGTGAATTGCAGCGGCTTCGGTTTTGCGGGATCGCTGTAATCGTAAAAGCCGCGGCCGGCTTTGCGGCCATTCCATCCCATCAGCACCATGCGCTTCAGCAGCGGCGGCGGCGCGAAGCGCTTCTCTTTGAATTCATCGAACATGATGTTCGCAATGTAATACGTCGTGTCGTGTCCAACGAAATCCAGCAGCGTCAGCGGCCCCATCGGGTGCCCGCATCCAAGCTTCATGGAATTGTCAATGTCTTCGATCGAGCCGACTCCTTCTTCCAGCGCGCGCACGGCATCGAGCAGATACGGTACGAGCAAGCGATTCACGATGAAGCCCGTGCGATCGGTAGTGCGCACGGGCGTCTTGCCGAAGCGTGCGGCGAGCGCGACGGCTGCTTCATCCACTTTCGGGTCCGTGGCGATCGTCCGGATCACTTCCACCAACTTCATTACGGGAACAGGATTGAAAAAATGCAGGCCCAGGAAACGGTCCGGCCGCTGCGTGAACATGGCCATTTCCGTGATGGAAAGCGATGAAGTGTTGCTGGCGAAAATGGTGTGTTTGGGGCAAATTTTATCTAGCGCGGTCCAGAGTTCGCGCTTGGCGGGCAACTGCTCGATGATCGCCTCAATCACGAGGTCGGAATCCTTCAAGTCTTCCAGATTCGTTGTGCCGCGCAGGCGGCCGCGAACTTGATCGCGGTCGCCCGCAGCGAGCGTGCCCTTATCCACCAGACGCTGCAGATTTTTCTCGACGGTCTGCAATCCTTTATCCACAAGCTGCTGCGACACTTCGCGGACAGTCACCTGACAGCCCGACTGAGCCGCCACCTGCGCGATTCCCGAACCCATCAACCCGCACCCTACTACCGCAATTTTTTCGATCGACATTTATAATTCCTCCTGAAATTGGCGCCGCTGGAGCTCTTGTTATGCAGAATTAGGTGCCGCACCATGGAATTGCGTCAACGTCCCGCATCAATCTCCGCAAAAACTTCCTGCGCCAGATGGAATGCCGCGTTCGCCGCCGGAACGCCGCAATAGATGGCACTCTGCAGCAGCACTTCCTGGATTTCCTCGCGCGTCACCTTATTATTCAGCGCCGCGCGCACATGCATGCGGAATTCATCGCCGCGATTGAGCGCGATCATCATGGACAGCGTCAGCAGGCTGCGCGTGTGCCGCGAAAGGCCGGGGCGCGACCAGATTTCGCCCCAGGCATAGCGCGTGATCAAATCCTGAAACGGCTCGCTGAAGGAATCTTTGGTTGCTTCGGCTTTGTCCACATGTGCATCGCCAAGAACCGCGCGACGAACCTTCATGCCTGATTGATGCCGCTCACGCTCGTCCATTATTTCGCCTCCTGCTGCTCCAGAAATTTAAGCAGCGCCGCGGTGAACGGTCCGGCTGCTTCGATATTCGAAAGATGCGCGGCGTCGAGTTCGAGGTATTCCGCGCCCGGGATTTTCCCCGCGATAAATTGACCGTCGACGGCTGTCGTTGATGTGTCTTTGCTGCCGGAAATCACCACCGTCGGCAAGCTCACCCGTGCAATTGCGTCGCGCAGATCTTCATCTCGCAGCGCGGCACAGGTAGCGACGTAGCCTTCTGGCGCCGAGTGCAGCAGCATCTGCCGCGTGGCTTCCATCGTCTCAGGTGCCCGCTTTGCGAAATCCTCGGTGAACCAGCGGGCTACCACGCCACTCGCAATCGCAACCATGCCGCCTTCGCGGACGGCTGCGATGCGCGTGTTCCAGGCATCCGTCGTGCCGATGCGCGCCGCGGTATTGCACAGCGTCAAACTTTTGAAACGCTTCGGTGCATTGATTCCCAGCCACTGGCCGATTAATCCGCCGATCGAAAGGCCGCAGTAATGTGCGATCGGAATTTGCAGCGCGTCGAGCAAGCCGATCACATCGCGGCCTAGTCCTGCGATCGTGTAGGGCCCTGGCGTGACGTCCGACCGGCCGTGTCCGCGCGAATCGTAGCGCAGGACGCGAAACTTTTCGTTGAGTGCGGAAGCTTGCGCGTCCCACATCGCGAGATTCGTGCCCAGCGAATTGGACAGCACCACCCATGGCGCGCCCGCCGAGCCGTCCAGCCGGTAGTTAAAGCGCGCACCGCTGATTTGGATATAAGTCATATCGGAAGTCTTCGTGGGCGCTAGATTATCGGTTTTTCTTTTCGCCAGCCAACACTCGCTGGATCATCAGGGCCGCCGAGCCGGTGTAATTCCTAGGATCTAGCAATCCATCAATTTCCGCGGATGAAAGATGCGCGCGCACTTCCTGGTCTTCGAGCAGCAGATCGCGCAGCGGCCGGCCGGATTCGAGCGCGCGGTGCGCTGCGCGTTCCACCAGTTGATGCGCAGTCGCCCGCCCCATGTGCTTCGCCAGCGCAATTGCCACCGCCTCGCTGAGAATCAGGCCGTGCGTCGCCCCGAGATTGTGCTTCATGTGCTCTTCGTAAACTTCCAGACCTTCCAGGACGTGCGCCATGTGAGCGAGTGCTCCCGCAGCCAGCAAAAAAATCTCCGGCAGTGTTTCCCATTCTGCGTGCCAGCCGCCTAGCCCACGCTCGTGTTCCTGCACCATTGCGGTGAGCATGACCGAGACCAGCGCCGGCACGCGAATTGCGGCAGCCAGCGCCACCGCCGAACCCACTGGATTGCGTTTGTGGGGCAACGTTGAAGATCCCCCGCGGCCGGATTCCACAGGCTCGTGAACTTCGCCCACTTCGGTTTGCGCGAGCAAACAGATATCGCGCGCAATTTTTCCCAGCGTGCCCACCAGCAGGCCCAGCACTGTAGCAACTTCCGCGAAACGGTCGCGATGCGTGTGCCACGGAATGCTAGGCGGCTGCAACTTCAATTCGGAAGCCAGCGCCGCGGCCACCGTGGGGCCTTTTTCGCCTAGCGCGGCAAGCGTGCCCACCGCGCCGCCGAACTGCAGCGCGGAAATCTCTTTGCGCGCGCGCACGATCCGCTCTTGCTGGCGATGAATTGCGTCGAGCCATCCGGCAACTTTCAAGCCAAGCGTCACGGGGCTCGCTTGCTGCAACCAAGTGCGCCCGGCGAGCAGAGTGGATTGATGCTTTTCGGCGACGCGAGCGAGGCTGCTGGAAAATTGCGCAAGATCGCGCTGCAGCAAATCCAGCGCGTCACGCAATTGCAGGACGAGGCCGGTGTCAATCGCGTCCTGACTGGTGGCGCCCCAGTGAACGAAGCCAGCGGCCTTCGCATCAGATATCGCGACCGCAGTCGTGAGCGCCTTCACCAGCGGAATCGCCAAATTTCCGGCGAGAGCTGCCTCGCGCGCCAGGACGTCCATCGAAAACTTATCGGCGATACATTGCGCGACGATGGGCGCGACGGAAGCGTCGGACGCAACGCCTGCGTGCGCCAAAGCTCGCGCCAGCGCAGCCTCGAAATCGAGCATGCCCTGCAGCCTGTGGAGATCTGAGAAAATTTCACGCATGGAATCCGTGGTGAACAGGGGATCGAGCAGGCGGGCTGTCTGTTTATGGCTCAAATGGTTCAAATCCCGGCGTAGCGCCGGCGCATGTATGCGCGGCCCTTTATTTCCTCAACAATATATCACTTTGCGGGCGGCCGCTTTACGCGCTGGCAGCACGGGTGAATCGCGCGACCTCGTTAACCGCGCGGTACGCCTGGTCAATCGCCGCGTTGGTGTAGGCGAACGCTTCCGCGTCTGAATTCGCAATCGAGATGCGCCCAAACGGCTGCCGGCCGATGACGCAAGGCTGCTGCTCCTCCGGCCAATCAGGATCGTAGAGCGAATTGTATTCATAGGCGTAGCCGTGCGCCCAGCGATTTACCGTGATGGCCTGAATATCCGAGGCGGGATCGAATCCGCCGCCCGAGAGCATGGCGCCGAGCTGCTCGCGGATATTGCGCTCGAAAGTTGCGAAGCTGGTGTTGAGAAGTTCGCGGCGGCCGGCCTTTTGCTGCTCGCGCGCGGGCAGGCCCGCTTTGCACGGAACTCGTTCCAGATGCAATACACAAGGCTCGGCCGGATTCGCAGTGTATTTGTAATCGCCCATGCTCACCGGAAAATCCAGCGTGACGGTTTCGAAGTAACTCCCTGGGCAGCGTACGCTGCTCACTCCCAGTTTCTTGAACGATTGCCAATTGCGAATCAGCACGTTCGTGTACACCAGCGGAATTTTCACGCCGTAGGCGAGCGCGTCCTTCTGTTTATCCGGCAAATCCGGGCACAAATATGGAATCACCATGTTCCAGCATGCCAGTACGCAGCTGGCGCCACGCACGCTGCGGGCGTGGCCGTCACGCACGTAAGTGATCTCGACTTCCTTCGCGTTATTCGCCTCGCCGACGTTGCGCGCGAGGATTACCGTGCTGTTCAGCCGGAGACGCACGGGAGATGCGGGATCATCGAGCGTGGAGTAGTCGAGCTTGGCCGTGACGATATCTTCCATGGTGTGGCCTGGCGCAGAAGCCGGAATCAGCGAGCGCACCAGCAGTCGCGCGATGGAAGCGTTCCCGTCTGGAAAATGAAAGATGTACGGCTCATCTTCTTCTTGCTTGGTGATTTCCGCGCCCAGCCCTGGTCCCGGAGGCCCGGACAGATCCATGCCCGCGAATCCCGGGGAGCCGAGGCCCGCCAGATCGCCCGCCGGAACCGCGTCAATGCCTACGCCGTAGAGGCCGTAGGTCTCGGTCTGCAGAAAAGGAATCGCGTCGGGACTGACCTTAACGTACTTCAGCAGATAATCCTTGTAACTGGTTTTGGCCAGCAGGACTTTCTTGTCCCACGTGGACAGACCCGGCAGATAATCAACCTTTTCCGTGCGCAGGCGAGCGAGATCTTTCTGGACCTGCGCGGAAAGCGGCGTCTTCGCGAGAAACGCCGGCCACGTCGGTTCGCCCGTGCCGGCGACCAGCCTGTCTTCGCCAAATGTTTTCTTGTCGAAAAATGTGCCGTGTGCAAGGCCATGCGATTTCTCGAAATTGCGGTCGTAATACTTGTAGAACCTCTGGACGTCAATGCCCAGCTCCGTGAACAGCTGCTTTGCCTGCTTGCTGTAGATTTTCGGGCCGGCGATAGATTGCGTGCCGCCGTAGCCGAGAATCATTCGCTGGCTGGTCTGAAATTCGTTGCGCCGGGCGTGGCCGCCGAAATCATCATGATTTTCGAGGATCAGAATTTTGGCTTTCGGCCCGGCCACTTGGCGGAAGAAATACGCCGCCGAAAGGCCGCTGATGCCTCCCCCTACGACGATCAGATCGTACGACTCGGCATCGGGGGAGGGGGCGTTCCAGGTGTTCCCGTCGCGCAGAGCGTGGCCGACTTCCATCACGGCATCCGTGGTGCCCCGCATGCCCGTAAGCGCCGGAGGATAGTAGGCCGAGGATTTATCAGGAGATAGGGGCGACTGCGGGAGCCCAAAACGTTCGAACCATTTCGTGTCTGGAAGTAGTACCGATCCGCCTACAGCGATGCCGAAGCCGTTGAGAAAATCGCGTCTGGTGATGCTGCTGCCCATCCCGATTTTGCGATCCCGCTCTTCACCACTCACCTTCTCCCCCGCGGATTTGACCACCGGCGAAACGAGCGGATGCGGCTCTAACCGGCTTTAGATTTATCGGGAGAGAGCATACCGCAGTGGGAGGCGCGGCGCAGGTCTAAACTTTCGCGGGGGGCTCACTACGGGAGCCGTGCGCCGGGCTATTGGTGCGAGCGGATGCTCACTCGCAGCGTGGAGGTTCCAATTCGGAACTCGGTGGCGTCGTCTATTTGAGTCGCCAAGACCCGTTTGTCTGCCACGTAGGTGCCGTTTGTCGAGCGTAGATCCCGCAGGTAAACCGTGTCATTCTTGACCTCTACGGCGCAGTGCAGCCGCGAAATCATGGGATCGTCAATCTCGAAATCGGCGCCGCCACGCAGGCGGCCGATCGTCACCAGCGGCATGGTCAGGCCGCGTTCCAACCCTTGAGAGGACCCTCCGACCACGGAAATCGCGATCGATTTGCCCTCGGGGAGATCCAGCGTCGCGCGCCTGGCGCTGGAAGTCTGTTCCAGGCGCGCAGCGGCAAAAGGACGATCCTGAGCAGCTACCGGATCGGTGATGATCGTTGAGGATTTCACGTCTGGGGGCAGCAGGTCCACGACCGAGCTCTGCGCACACATCCAGCAGCGAATTTGGGCCATTTTACGGCCTTTGACCCGCCGGTCGTCGACCTCTACCTGGGCGGCGCAATGTAGGCATCGAACGCGCATGACTAACTTTCGCACTATACATGTTGTGCCGGCGATGGCCCGTTCGTACCATTTTCCCGCCAATTGCTTCGCGGGGTTGGCAGAGCGCTCCACCCATAGCTGCTTTCCAGAATTGGTACTATGCTGCATATCGAAACAAGGCGCCATGCTAGAAACGCTAGGCATTTTGTTCTGTAAGTGCTTTATTATGTTGAAGTAGAGATATTCTAATCATCATTGACGAGATCTGGGCTCGAGCGCGCGTTCGGCTGAATTGTTGACTTCCGCCTCTGTGCATGTACTATAGTTCATGTTGCGTGCACGCGTTTACATGACACCAGAAATGCAATCCGACGCGGTCCTGCCTAACCCTGCTGCGCAGCCTAGCGATGAGGAATTCCTCCGAGCGCTGGGCGTGAGGGTGCGCGAATTGCGCAGCCGCCGCGGCATGACGCGCAAAATGGTCGCGCGTGAATCGGACGTGTCCGAGCGGCATCTGGCGCAGCTCGAGCTGGGCGATGGCAACGTCTCGGTCGTGCTGTTGCGGCGCATCGCGACAGCTCTGAATGTGTCGCTGGCGGACCTGTTTGCCGCCGAAGCTCCCGCATCCGACGCGAAACGCTCCCTGCTCGACCTCCTCGAGCGCCTTCCCGCCCAACAACTGACCACAGTTGTGGCTAGGCTCAGGAAGGAGTTCGGCGCCGGCCCGACCGACCGGCATTCGCGCATCGCATTGATTGGCTTGCGCGGCGCTGGGAAATCAACTTTGGGCGTGAAGTTGGCGCAAGCAGTGAAGGCGCCGTTCATCGAACTCGACCGCGAAATCGCCAAAGAAGCCGGGATGGATCTGTCGGAGATTTTTTCTCTGTACGGGCAGACCGGTTACCGCCGTATCGAGCAGCGAGTGCTCGAGCGCATCCTGAGCGAGTATCCGCGCGCGGTTCTTTCCGTCGGCGGCGGTGTCGTCTCCGAAAAAGAAACCTACGACCGCCTGCTGGTGAGCTGTTTTACGGTGTGGGTGAAAGCGAATCCGGAAGATTATATGGCGCGCGTCATGGCGCAAGGCGATTTTCGCGCCATGGCGGAAAACGATGAGGCCATGGAAGATTTGCGCCGCATTCTGGAAGCGCGCGAACCGTTTTATCGCAAGGCGGATTTGCATCTGGATACTTCCGGCGAATCCGCGGAACAAAGTTTCCTGAAACTGAAGCAAGCACTGCATTCCGAGATCCGGTAGGAGGCACGCGTGGACGTCGCAGCAACGCATGATTCACAAATCAAGGCAGCGCCGGTGGATTATCAAACCGAGCCGGCGAAATACAAACATTGGCGGGTGGCCTACGACGCGCCCGTGGCCACACTGACGATGGACGTGAACGAGGACGGCGGCTTGCGTCCCGGCTACAAGCTCAAACTGAATTCCTACGATCTGGGTGTGGACATCGAGCTCCACGACGTCCTGCAAAGAATCCGCTTCGAGCATCCGGAAATTCGCTGCGTGATGCTCACCAGCGCGAAGAATCGCGTCTTCTGCTCAGGAGCCAACATTTATATGCTGGGGCTTTCCTCGCACGCCTGGAAAGTGAATTTCTGCAAGTTCACGAACGAGACGCGCAATGGCATCGAAGATTCCAGCGCGCATTCAGGCCTGAAATTCCTTGCCGCGCTGAACGGAACTACCGCCGGCGGTGGATACGAACTGGCTCTCGCCTGCGATGAAATTATTCTGGTGGACGACCGCTCCTCTGCCGTCAGCTTGCCCGAAGTTCCCCTGCTCGGCGTTCTGCCTGGGACCGGCGGCCTTACGCGCGTCACCGACAAGCGAAAAGTGCGCAGAGATCACGCGGACATTTTCTGCACCACCGCGGATGGAGTCAAGGGCCAGCGCGCTAAAGATTGGGGACTCGTGGATGACGTTGTGAAAACGCAGCAATTCGCGGAGCACGTGAAGCAGCGCGCGCTCGATCTGGCCGAATGCAGCGACCGTCCTGCGAGCGCGCAGGGTGTGGCTCTCACGCCGTTGCAAAGGACCATTGACGACGCGGGACGGCACTACGAATTTGTGGACGCACAAGTGAATCGCGAATCGCGCACTGTTAATTTGACTGTGCGCGCGCCGGAAACCACCGAGACGCCTACCGTGGAGAGCGCATTGGCCGAAGGAGCAGGTTGGTGGCCGCTGCAAATGGCTCGCGAACTGGACGACGCAATTCTCGGCCTGCGCACCAGCGAACCGGAACTTGGCCTGTGGATTGTGAAAACCACGGGAAATCCCGATGCGGTCCTGGCGTTAGACAATTTCATTCTCGCAAATCAAGACAATTGGTTTGTGCGCGAAGTCCTGGGCATGATGCGGCGCACGTTCGCTCGACTGGATGTTTCCTCGCGTTCGATCTACGGGCTGGTGGAACCTAATTCCTGTTTTGCGGGGACTCTGTTGGAACTGGCGCTCGCGGCGGATCGCGTCTACATGCTGGACACGCAGGAAGGCGAAGCGCGAGCCACAATGTCGCTATCCGAGATGAATTTTGGCGCGCTGCCGATGGTGAATCACCTTTCGCGTCTGGCGGCGCGCTTTTACCAGGACGATACGCGAATCGCGGCTCTGCGCGACCACATTGGACGTGTACTGGAAGTGACGGGAGCGGTCGAGTTGGGGCTTGTGACCGCCGCGCCAGACGATCTTGATTGGCAGGACGAACTGCGCCAGGCGATCGAATCCAGAATTGCGCTTTCGCCCGATGCGCTCACCGGCCTGGAAGCGAATCTGCGATTCAGTGCGCCGGAAACGATGGAGACGCGGATTTTTGGCAGGCTGTCCGCCTGGCAGAATTGGATCTTCATACGCCCGAACGCTGTTGGTGAGAGCGGCGCCCTGAAGATTTACGGCACGGGCGCGCCCGTGAAATTTAATTGGGAGCGCGTGTGAGGCTCGTTCGCGGCCGCGCGAGTTTCTAGCGATTTATTATTTTCAGGAGATCGTCATGATTGATTACACCGAGAAAATTCCGAACAACGTGGACCTGGGCAGGGATCGCGTGCTGCAGCGCGCGCTGGAGCACTGGCAGCCGGCCTACATGAACTGGTGGTACGACATGGGTCCGAGCGAAAGCCACGCGCTCGAAGTGTATCTGCGTACGGCGACGAGCGTCGAGCCCGATGGCTGGGCGCAATTCGGCTACGTGCGCATGCCCGAATATCGCTGGGGAATTTTCCTGCAACCACGCGACGCCGCGCGCCAGGTGAATTTCGGTGTGCACAAAGGACAGCCGGCGTGGCAGGAAGTCCCCGGCGAATACCGCTCCACATTGCGGCGCGTGATCGTAACGCAGGGCGATACGGAGCCTGCGTCGGTGGAACAGCAGCGGCTGCTTGGCATGTGCTGCCCGTCTTTATATGACCTGCGAAATATTTTTCAGGTGAACGTGGAAGAAGGGCGACACCTGTGGGCGATGGTTTATTTGCTGCATCGCTATTTCGGCCGCGACGGACGCGAAGAAGCCGAAGCGTTGCTCGAGCGGCGCTCGGGCGATGCGGACAATCCGCGCATTCTCGGCGCGTTCAACGAACCTACGCCGGACTGGCTGGCGTTCTACATGTTTACCTTCTTCACCGACCGCGACGGAAAATTCCAGCTCTGCGCGCTCGCGGAATCCGGCTTCGACCCGCTGGCGCGGACCTGCCG